>OBJS01000287.1_pt1 | contig 12790 bp, 9 predicted proteins | sample 1519851 | NCBI WGS metagenome assembly OBJS01 (sample SAMN03019806, study PRJEB22545) | beach sand metagenome | biome: beach; feature: sea beach; material: beach sand | place: USA: Municipal Pensacola Beach, FL | collected 2010-10-20 | depth 25-47 cm m
ATTTCCGTTGCCGCGGGTTCTTCCGGGACAACCCGCGGCAACGGAAATATAGCCGCGTACCGGTAAGCCCTGGGCCAGGGCCGCTTGCGCGAGCTTTGCCGAGCGATCCACGCCTTCGGCAATGCTGCAATTGGTGTTTTTGCGGCTGAAACTTTCGCTGGCTGCGATAAACACGGCGACTTCAGATGCACCGGCCGCAATGGCCCGTTCCAGGCCGCGCAGGTTTGGTGTCAGCGCCGAATAACGCACGCCCGGCCTGCGCTGGATTTGGCCAAATACCGCTTCGCTCCCGGCCATCTGAGGTACCCACCTGGGACTGACAAAACTGCCGGTTTCGATGGCCTTGAGACCAGCGTCGGCGAGTTTTTCTACCAGAGCGACCTTGGTGGCAGTGTCTACGGGGGTAGATTCATTTTGCAGGCCATCCCTGGGGCCTACCTCAAATAATTTGACCTGGCCAGGTAAAGTCATGGACGTATTTATCGGTGCTCACAAATATGCGTGTTGTGCAGGCTGAGGACTGTAACAGCCCGGGCAGCGACTCGCTACCGTCTCTCGTGAGTGTCATTACATGGCGCGGCGCCGGGTATGTTTCGGGGCGATGCGTTGGGCGGGCGCGACCTCTCGATGGCCTGCAGCGCCTTGATTTCCTCCATCGTGTCCTTAAGTGAAGGCCAAAGGGGGTGGTTGGTGTCGACAGCACGTATGGCTAATTCGGCTTCTGCCAGTGCAGCGCTCAGGCAATCCCGTTTTGCCAGCAGATGTGCAAGGTTGTTGCGTGCGACCAGATGTTGTGGCTGGAGGGAGAGGAGTTTTCTAAAGGTGGCTTCGGCGGCGGCCAGTTGCCCAGCCGCGTAGTAGGCGTTGCCGAGACCGACAACCGGTCGATCGCTAGAAGGCCAGCGCTGCGCGGCGGCTTCAAAGGCCCGGATCATGGTTGTCGGCCTGGCGATACCTTCGAGGACTGTCAGCGCCTCTAGGTAACGCGATTTGTCGATGCCCGCCGGTATTTGCTCCGGTTGCAGTACGACAACACCCCAGGCACCGGCTTTACGCCAGGATGAGAGAAAACGCTTGTGAGGCACTTTTTTGCGGTGCTCGTTCCCGGAGCGAAGTATGAAGTGCCCGGTCTTGGGCTGGTAACCGATGACGACGGCATAGTGCCACCGCGGCAGTATTTTCAAGCCAAGGTTTTGCAATACCAATACGGGATAGCCCTGGTGTAAGAGATTAGCGATGGCCTGGGGATCGCTGTCGATGACATAGGGCACCAGGTTATTTCTGCGTGCCGCGCCCAGCAGGTCGTACTGCAGACTACCTTCTTTACCTGGCAGGTAAACCTGTTTGGCAAATTGGTCGACGTCGACTTCAGCGCCGGCAAAGCTGGCAACAGTGGCCAGAGCTGCCGGCCCGCAGTGATTGGTCCGCTGTGGATAGAAAGGGACTTTTTCCAGCTCGACTTCCGGCTCAACTTCCAGCTCGACGTTCGGCGCGGTATTGGCGCCGGTCGTGGGAAAAAGCGGGGAGAAGTTCCCGGATTGCCGGCTGCAGCCCGACAGGGCGAGACCGAGCGTCAACAGTGCCAATGCGCACAGCCGGCTTCCGGAGAGCGGTTTTAGGAGGCGAACTGAAATAAAATCAGAGATTCTGGAAAACGCTGGTCACGCCCAGTACTTCCAGCACGATCAGTACCAGGAAAACCGCGCCCAATACTTCCAGTGCGCCGGAGCCGGCGGGTAGACTGTCGAGTTTTTCTGCGAGGGTTTCTAGCTCAGAATCGCTCAGCGCGTGAATGCGTTCACTGGCTTCTGCGCTGGACAGGCCGAATTGCTCAAGTTGTTGTTGCACGGTAGACCCATCGAGTAGACGATCGACACGTTGCAGTTGGAGTGTCCGAGTGCTCGCGTTGAATGCCTCCTGCGTGCCGATCATGCCGGCCAGCGCTGGCGGTGCGGATGTGGAAATGGCCAGCAGGCAAATTAAACCGGCTACCAAAGATTTTTTCCTGTTTGGTGCGCGTTCTTTCCAAGTGCGTAAGATATTCATGCTCATTGTGTACTCCGGGCAGTGGATGATCCGTATTAATGTAGCTGCCGCGCGGTAAGCAAGGTGCGCCGCGGGCGCACAATTGTATCTATTCTTCGGCGGTATTAAAGCGCACCAGTTCCGCGCCCGTGTCCACGAGATCTCCGGGCTGATAGTAGAATTCTTCGACGGTGCCGTCGGACGGTGCGCGCAGCGTGTGCTCCATCTTCATGGCTTCCATGATGACCACGGCCTGGTCCTTTTTCACGGTCGACCCTGGCGCTACTGAAAGGGAGACTATAGTCCCTGGCATGGGCGCGGTCAGACCGCTGCCGCCAGCATCAGTTTCGGCGTCACCGCAGTCGGGCTCGATAAGGCTGAACTGCAGCGCGCTGTCCTGGGTGAACAGGCTGAATGTGGCGTCGTGCTCAGCGACGACGGCGCGAATACGGTGGCCGTCGACATCCGCATGCAGAATTTCGCCCGACAGGTTACCCTCGACGGTGGCAATGCTCGCGCCTTCCGGTGTTGTGCGGATAGTGTATCGATCCGGGGCAATTTCCTCGGCAAACAGGGTAACTTCGTTGCCGTTGGCCAGCAGGTGGTAATCGTGGATGCTGGCTCCGCAGAGGTTCCAGCCGTTAGCCAGGTCCCAGGGAGAATAGGGGTCGCCCGATTGCGAGTTGGCGATGGATCGTTGCTGGCGCCGTTGAATCAGAAAAAGTGCGGCCAGTGGAAGCAGTTGTTCGAGATCGGTTTCGTTGCGGTGAAATATCTCCGCGTTATGTTTTTCTATAAAGCCGGTATCGAGTTCGGCCTGGCGAAAGGCATTTGTGCTGGCCAGGTTGTAGAGAAAGTTGACATTGGTCGTCATTCCGCTGATGCGGTACTCGCTCAGAGCCTGGGTCAGGCGGGACAGGGCGCGCGTTCGGTTTTCGTCCCAGACGATCAGTTTGGCGATCATTGGATCGTAGTAGATGCTAACCTCGTCACCCCGTAACACTCCGGTGTCGATGCGTACGTGGGCGCTTTCGTCGGGTGCGTGCAAGTAGCTGAGTGTGCCGGTCACAGGCAGGAAGTCATTGTCTGGATCCTCGGCATAGATCCGCGCCTCGAAAGCGTGGCCGTTAATTTGCAACTGGTTCTGATTCATCGGTAGTGCTTCACCGCCGGCGACACGCAATTGCCATTCTACGAGGTCCTGTCCGGTTATCATCTCGGTCACAGGGTGTTCCACCTGGAGTCTTGTGTTCATCTCCATAAAGTAAAACGTGTCATCTGTGTCCAGCAGAAACTCGACTGTGCCGGCACCTTCATAATCAATGGCCCGCGCTGCACGCAATGCTGCATCGCCCATGGCAGTGCGCACGGTGTCGTTGACACCCGGCGCCGGGGCTTCTTCAATCACTTTCTGATGTCGGCGTTGCACTGAACAGTCGCGCTCGAACAGATAGACGCCGTTGCCCTGCCGGTCGCAAAAAACCTGGATTTCCACGTGCCGGGGCTGGGTCAGGTATTTTTCCACCAGCATACGATCGTCGCCGAAACTGGACTGCGACTCGCGTTTGGCCGCTTCCAGTGCTTCTTCAAACTGGTCGCTACTCCAGACCTGGCGCATTCCCTTGCCACCGCCGCCGGCGGTAGCTTTGAGCAGTACCGGATAGCCCATGTCATCGGCATGCTTTTTTAAAGTCGCAGCGTTCTGGTCGTCGCCGTGGTAGCCGGGCACCAAGGGTACGCCAGCATTTTCCATAATCTGCTTGGCCGCCGACTTTGAGCCCATGGCTTCGATGGCGCTCGCCGGCGGGCCGATAAAAACCAGATTATTGTCGGCGCAGGCGGTGGCAAATGCAGCGTTTTCTGAGAGAAAGCCATAACCCGGGTGAATCGCCCCGGCGCCGGTTTTTTTTGCGGCGGCGATGATTCGCTCTGCCACCAGATAAGATTCCTTGGCTGGTGCCGGGCCTATGTGTACTGCCTCGTCGGCCATGCTGACGTGCAGGGCATGGCGGTCGGCATCGGAATACACAGCGACGGTGCGGATACCCAGCCGGCGCGCTGTGCGCATGACCCGACAGGCGATTTCGCCGCGGTTGGCGATGAGAATTTTATCGAACATAGGTTGTTTTCCGTTGACTTCGCTGCGGTGCGGCGATCACATGCGAAACACGCCAAAGCGCGTTTCTTCAATGGGCTTGTTGAGGCTTGCGGAGATGCACAGACCCAGTACCGTACGCGTATCGGCGGGATCGATGATGCCGTCATCCCAAAGACGGGCAGAAGCATAGTAGGGGTGCCCCTGTTTTTCGTAGAGGTCGATTACCGGTTTTTTAAATTCGGCCTCTTCCTCTTCACTCCAGGTGCCGCCCTTGCCTTCGATCTGATCGCGTTTGACAGTAGCCAGAACCCCTGCGGCCTGTTCGCCCCCCATCACGGAAATTCGGGCGTTTGGCCACATGAACAAAAAGCGTGGGTCGTAGGAGCGGCCACACATGCCGTAGTTGCCAGCGCCGAACGAGCCGCCAATGATGATCGTGAATTTGGGGACCTGCGCGCAAGCGACAGCGGTAACCATTTTGGCCCCGTGTTTGGCGATACCGCCGGCTTCATACTCCTTGCCGACCATAAATCCGGTAATGTTTTGCAGGAAAACCAGCGGTATCTTGCGTTGCGCGCAGAGTTCAATAAAGTGAGCGCCCTTTTGCGCTGACTCGCCGAACAATATGCCATTGTTACCCAGAATACCTACCGGGTAGCCGTGGATGCGGGCGAATCCGCACACCAGCGTCGGGCCGAACAGGGCCTTGAACTCGTCGAATTCCGAGCCGTCGACGATACGGGCGATAACTTCGCGGACATCGTAGGGTTGCTTGGTGTCCTTCGGTACCACGCCGTAGATTTCTCTGGCATCGTAGAGTGGCTCGACCGGCGGTCGAATATCGAGTTGTCGGGGTTTGACCCGGTTCAGCCGGGCAACTGCCTGACGCGCGAGCTGCAAGGCGTGGTGGTCGTTCTGCGCGTAGTGGTCGGTGACGCCGGAGGTTCGGCAGTGCACGTCGGCGCCGCCCAGCTCTTCCGCACTCACCACCTCGCCGGTAGCAGCCTTCACCAGCGGCGGCCCGCCGAGGAAAATAGTGCCCTGTTGTTTGACGATGATGGATTGGTCGGCCATGGCGGGTACGTAGGCACCCCCGGCGGTACACGAGCCCATGACCACGGCGATTTGAGGAATGCCTTTCGACGACATCACGGCTTCGTTGTAGAAGCTGCGTCCAAAGTGCAGACGATCGGGAAACACTTCTGCCTGCATGGGCAAAAAGGCGCCGCCTGAATCCACCAGATAGATACAGGGTAGATGGTTTTCCTCGGCGACGGTCTGGGCGCGCACCTGTTTAGTTGCCGTCAGAGGATAATAGGTGCCGCCTTTTACAGTGGCATCGTTGACGATCACCATGCACTCCTGACCGGATACACGGCCGACGCCAGTGATCATGCTGGCGGCGGGAATATAGTCGTCATAGCATTCCCAGGCGGCAAACAGGCTCAATTCCAGAAATGGCGATCCGGGATCGAGCAGGTACTTCAGGCGGTCGCGGGGCAGCAACTTGCCCCGGGCGACGTGGCGCTGGCGGGATTTTTCATCGCCGCCAAGTTTGATCTGCGCAACTTTTGCATTGAGGTCGTCGACCAGGCCCTGCATGTGGGCCGAGTTGTCGGCAAATTCCTCGGAACGCGTATTAACTTTCGACTTGAGAGCGGACATAAAGCGGTCGCCTATTTCGGCTGCTGTTGCAGGATTTTCGGAAAAGTAGCGCGGTGAAATCCGTTGTAGGCCTCGTTGTTGCGCTGAGCTCGCTTGATCTTGCGGCCCAGTGGCGAGGAGAGACAGAGAGAGCTGCCGCCGTCGACGCGCAGGGTGGCGCCGTTAATGTAACTGGCGCCCTCGCTTAGCAGGAAACACACGACCGAACTGACTTCGGATTCCGTGCCTACCCGATTCAGCGGTACCGATTCGGGAAATCTGGGAATACATTCCAGCATTTCCGGGTCTTCGTATGTGTCGAGGCCGGAAGATGCGAGATAACCGGGTGCGACCGCATTGACACGAACCCCCGCATAGGCCCATTCAACGGCCATGGTCTGGGTCAGGTTTTCCATGCCGGCGCGGGCGGCGCCCGAGTGGGCCATGCGTGGCATGCCGCCAAAGTTGTCGGCCGTGATATTGATAATGCTGCCGCCATGTTCCTTCATGCAGTTTAGGAAGACAGATTTGGCAACGATAAACCCACCCAGCAGGTTGGTGCGCACCACAGCGAGAAAGCCGTTTGGCGTAATGTTTTCCAGATCGGCGGGAAACTGGCCGCCGGCGTTGTTGACCAGGCCGTGGATGGTGCCGTGGTCGGCAAGAAAGCGTTTGACCACCGGCTCCACCGCCTCCGCGTCGCGAATATCGGCGCAGCCGTAGTCGCAGGTAGCGCCGGGATTATCCTGCTCTATCTCGGCTTTTACGGTTGCCAGTTTCTCCTCGGTGCGGCCCATCATCAGGACGTTGGCGCCGAGGGCGGCGAGCTCGTGGGCGATACAGCGACCGAAACCGCTACCGGCACCGGTGACAAGCATGGTTTTGCCCTTGAACAGACCCGGTTTTAGAACGGAAGAATATGGCATGGCTTACCCCTGTGCGAGAGACGCTTTTTATAACTGTTAAACTTGCTTGCCGTCGCTGTGTGCCGATTATTATGCGGACTAAGGCCGGCGCGGGCTACCGGGTTTCGCTGAACAGTTCCCGCCCCACCAACATGCGGCGAATTTCCGAAGTGCCGGCGCCAATCTCGTAGAGCTTGGCATCGCGAAGAATGCGGCCGGTCGGGTACTCGTTGATATAACCGTTGCCACCCAGACTCTGGATAGCCTGCAGCGCCATTTGAGTGGCTCTTTCCGCCGTGTAGAGAATAACTGCGGCGGCATCTTTACGGGAATCCTCGCCACGATCGCAGGCCGCTGCGACGGCATAGAGATAGGCGCGGGACGTGTTGATGTCGACATACATGTCCGCCAATTTACCCTGCATCAACTGGAATTCGCCGATAGGCTGGTCGAATTGTTTGCGCTCGTGCAGGTAGGGCAGGACGATATCCAGGCAAGCCTGCATCAGTCCCACCGGCCCTCCCGACAGCACCGTGCGCTCGTAATCCAGACCTGACATGAGCACGCGAACGCCCTTGTCGACCGCGCCCAGTACATTTTCCTCGGGTACTTCACAATCCTCGAAGACCAGTTCGCCGGTGTTTGAGCCGCGCATACCGAGCTTGTCGAGCTTTTGTGCGCGGCTGAAGCCGGGACTGTCCCGCTCGACGATAAAGGCGGTAATGCCTTTCGATCCCGCGTCCGGGCGTGTCTTGGCATAGATCACGTAAGTGTCGGCGTCGGGGCCGTTGGTGATCCACATTTTGTTGCCGTTGAGGATGTAGTGATCGCCCCTTTTTTCGGCGCGCAGCTTCATGCTGACCACGTCGGAGCCGGCACCGGGTTCACTCATGGCGAGCGCGCCGATGTGCTCTCCGGAGCATAGCCCAGGCAGGTACCTGGCCTTTTGCTCGGCCGTGCCGTTGATGCGAATCTGGTTGACGCAAAGGTTGGAGTGGGCCGCGTAGGACAGGCCCACTGAACCGCTGGCGCGCGAAATCTCCTCTACCGCGATGACGTGTGCCAGGTAGCCCAAATTACTGCCGCCATATTCTTCTTCGGCGGTGATTCCGAGAAGGCCCATGTCGCCCAGCTTTCGCCACAGGTCACCAGGGAAGTCATTGGCGATGTCGATGGCCTCCGCACGAGGCGCGATTTCGGCCTGGGCAAACTGATAAACGGCATCGCGCAGCATGTCGATGTCCTGGCCGAGATTGAAGTTCATGCTGTTAAAGGTGCTGTTCATGTACTTAGAAAAATGCCGTTAGTGGGACGCGCACGGTAGCGAATTATCGCTCATGGTCGTGGCTGCAACTGGTCGGGCTGTCTATCCGTCGTTATTTCCCGTCTGCAGATCCGCCTTTCACGTATATCTATTGCGAGATAAATAGTGAGCTGGCGCAATATATCGGAGGCATCGGGAAACATCAATTAACTGGCAAGGGGTTGCTGGTTTGCAGCTCGCCGGATAGCGCGGCAATAGATAGAAAGGCGGTGAATCGGGCAGGGCTCGATCGCATCATCCGGCTAGTGGCGCGCGGCGCGAAATGTTAATGTAAGTTGGCTGAAGGCTTCAGGCAGTGCCGATCAGCTCCGGTATCTACCGAAGACAGGGAAGCCCTTGGGAGGTCACTTGGTCAAACGTCTGCTTTTCAAAGCACTCTTTAGCGTTATGGCAGCGGGGGGTATCGTAACCTACCTGGCGGCGCTTAATGGTGTCGATGTCGGGAGGCCCTTTCGCGGCATGTTGGACGATGTTTCTCTGCCGGACTTCGACCGGGTTTCGCTACCGGAACTACCGCGCGGAGCTCCCACATTTCCTTTACCTTCGGGCGGGGATGCAAGCGGTGTCGATGGGGCTGACCGTCAATCCACTGCAGCTCGTGAAGCCGAAACATCCGCTAAGGTTGTCTACCGCTGGCGTGACAGTGCCGGCGTCTGGCATTTTCAACAGGAAAAACCACGGGATACAGAGGCTGAGGCCATACAATTGGAGCCGGATCGCAATGTCGTCAGATCGACCGATCTGATCTCGAGGGCGGCAACCATTGCCGATGCCCGCGCCAAGGCAAACGAGAAGTTTGCCAGCGACGAAAAAGAAAAAGCTTCCGCAACGGTCGACGAGTCTGCGAATCAGGGCGGGCTGGCCCACCCGTATAGTCCTACCGCGGTGCGAAAGTTGATTGAAGACGCGCGCAATATTCAGTCGACGATGGACGAAAGAACCCGGGAGCTGGAAAAGTACTGACCGTCCCTGCTGCTTCCGGCTGTCTGTCGAGCTGCATTTACCAGCGCAATAAGTCCGTATCTGTGCCTGCAATCGCTGCGCCCGCTCGGCGGTGCCGGCGGTTGCTCCCTCCAGCGGTTTACACCACAATGACGCCGTTTCGGCTGGGCTCGGTGATACCCGCACGTTGACTGTGCGTACTGGCGGCGAGCAAGAATATGAACGGGCCATTCAAGTGGCGGCAGGATCCAGGCTCATTGGGGGATAACACGAAATGAATAATATGCAGAGCTATCGATGTGGCCTGGCCGCCGAACCCTTGGTGTACGACACCATCGGCCATCTGTTTGACCATACAGTCAAATGCTATCCGGATAACGAGGCCCTGGTGGTCAGCCACCAGGGTATTCGATGGACTTATCGGCAGTATCAGGAGCAGGTGGACAGACTTGCAGCCGGTTTACTGGCTCTGGGGATCGAGCCAGGCGATCGCGTCGGGATCTGGGCGCCCAACTGTTACGAGTGGTGCCTGACTCAGTTTGCCACGGCCAAGATAGGAGCGATTCTGGTCTGTATCAACCCCGCGTATCGTCTCTACGAACTGGAATACGCGCTCAACAAGGTGCAGTGTCGCGCTGTAATAAGCGCGGAGTCGTTCAAGACCAGCCATTATCTGGACATGCTGGCAGAGCTGGCGCCTGAATTAGCCAACTGCGCGCCGGGGCAGTTACGGGCGGCCAAACTGCCGCATCTGGAAATCGTCATTCGCCTGGGAGAGGCAGCGTCACCGGGCATGTTCAACTTTGCCGACGTCTGTGATCGCGGCGGCAAAGCCGAGCGCGCGCGTATGGCGGAACTGGCCGCCACCCTGTCGCCGGATGACGCGATCAATATCCAGTTTACCAGCGGCACCACAGGTAACCCCAAGGGCGCGACACTGACGCACTGTAATGTACTGAATAATGGCAAGGTCAACGGTGATGTGATGAGGTTGACCGAAGCGGATCGGGTTTGCATTCCGGTGCCGCTGTATCACTGTTTTGGTATGGTGATCGGCAATCTGGGCTGTGTTACCCACGGCTCTACCGCGGTTTTCCCCGGAGAGGCCTTTGAGCCGGAAGCCACTTTGCGGGTCGTCGCGGAGGAAAAATGCACGGCTTTGCACGGGGTGCCAACCATGTTCATTGCCGAGCTGGATCATCCCGACTTCGAACAATTCGATTTATCGAATCTGCGCACCGGTATTATGGCCGGTGCACCGTGCCCGGTGGAGGTGATGAACCAGGTCATCGAGCGGATGCATATGGAGCAGATTCTTATTGCCTATGGCCAGACTGAGTTGAGCCCGGTCAGCCACATTACCGAACCTCACGATCCGCTCGACAAGCGCGTGGGGACAGTGGGCAAACCGTGCCCGCACCTGGAAACCAAGATTGTCGACGAAAACAACCGCGTGGTGCCCATTGGTGAAAACGGTGAAATTTGTACGCGCGGTTACGCGGTGATGCGCGGTTACTGGGACGACGAGGATAAAACTCGAGAGACCATTGATCAGGGAGGCTGGTTGCACTCGGGTGATATCGGCGTGATGGATGAAGATGGTTATGTCCAGGTGACAGGGCGCATCAAGGACATGATTATCCGCGGTGGCGAGAACGTTTATCCCCGCGAGGTCGAGGAGTTCCTGTACACCCATCCCGATATTCAGGAGGTTCAGGTTGTCGGCGTGCCCGACAAGAAGTTTGGTGAGCAGGTTTGCGCATGGATCAAGTGTCGAGACGGCGCTTCTCTCTCGGAGGAAGAAATCCGGACGTTCTGCAAAAACAAGATCACGCACTTCAAAGTGCCCCATTACATTCGCTTTGTCGACGATTACCCGATGACGGTCACCGGGAAGATCATGAAGTACAAAATGCGCGATGCGATGGTCGAAGAGCTGGGGCTCGCTTAAAGGGCGAGAGTTGCCACATAGCGTTGATATAAAATTTCAAAAGCATTGCCGAGTGCAAACCGGCCATTGCTGTTCAGTGACCGGCTGTTCTAACAACTGAGTATTTCGGGGAAAATACCCGGTATCAAAACCGCCCCTTGGGGCATCTGAATCTGAATGAGGAGAGTGGAGTGAATTTATCGGGCAAAGTAGCAGTGGTCACGGGCGGTGCATCGGGCCTGGGGCGGGCAACGACGGAAGTATTTGCCGAGCGCGGCGCATCGGTTGCGATCTTTGATCTCAACGCCGACGCGGGTGCGGAAGCAGTGAAGGCCCTGGGCGAGGACAAGTCGGGGTTTTGGGCAGTTGATGTGGCCTCTGCCGATTCTGTGGAAAAAGCCGTCGGCGAAGTGGTTGAGCGTTTCGGTCGCATCGATGTGCTGGTCAATTGCGCCGGCATCGGCCCAGCGGAAAAAATAGTCGATCGTGACGGTGAGCCCATGCCGCTAGCAAATTTCGAGAAGATCGTTGGCATAAACCTCACGGGCAGTTTCAATGTGGCGCGTTGCTGTGCAGCGGCGATGGCGCGCAACGAGCTTGTCGATGGTGAGCGCGGTGTCATTATTCACACTGCGTCCGTGGCTGCCTACGAGGGACAAATCGGACAGTGCGCGTATTCCGCCAGTAAAGGTGGCGTCGTCGGCATGACGCTGCCGATGGCCAGAGACCTCGCCAAGCTGGGCATTCGGGTCAACACCATCGCCCCGGGGATTATGGGTACGCCGCTGCTGCGCGGTATGCCGGATAACGTCCAGCAGTCGCTGGCTGCAAGCGTGCCCAATCCGGCGCGTCTGGGAGAACCCAGTGAGTTCGGGGGGCTGGCTGCGCACATCGTCGAGAACGGCTATATCAACGGCGAGACTATTCGCATCGACGGTGCGATCAGGATGCAACCGCGTTAAGCGTAGTTGTTTCGGCGCTTCGGGATTGCTTGCGGAGGTAGCTAAGTTGCGCCGCAAGCTGCTCCCGGTGCGCGGCTTTCAGGGTGTTGAACAGCACCTGTTCCTTGGCACTTTTTAGTGGCTCGCCTTCAAATAGAGTGGAGACACTTGCGTGTGCGGCCAGCGATGCCGTGATCAGCAGCTGTCCCAAACCGGCCAACGAAGTCGTGCTCACTAAGGATTTCAGCGCCGCTTCTTTTTCTCTGTCTACGATAAACCGCGTGCTGTTGCTTGAGGGCCGGTATTCCGCGAGCGCGGCGCAAAGCACGAATTGAGCGCCCGCATTCCCGCCTTTTAAGAGCGTCGTGATCGCGCAGAAACAGCTTATAGCCCTAAGTGCGGCGTTTGCCAGGTCCTCCCCTGTTGTAAATTCGATATGCAGACACTGGTCGGTGCCGGTAGTGCGTCTGGCGTCATACAGGTTCTCGGCAGCGTTCACTATGTTGTCCAGTTCAGTGAGCTGACGCAAAAAATTGCCCTGAGACAATTGGGCCTGCAAGCGTTCGAGGTTGTCGCATCTTATAGTGAGAATAAGCAGGGTTTCATCGCTTTCCTGGCTCTGCGGTTCAGCCGGGGCTGTTCTGATCATCAGGGGTTGAATGCTTGTTTCCAACAGCATCAGTTCGTTCCTGTAGTCTGGTCCGGCGCGCTCAGTTGGCAGGCTCGCGGTAATTTGCTTCAACCTGCGCGAGGTGTGCCGGCCGTAGCTTGCAGCCACACTGCAGGTTAACGCGCTGAATAGCAGCCAGGCGCAGGCACCGAACCACCAGGCGAGGCCGCTGTCCGGATTAATGGCCGTCGTATCAAGCGATATCTCGGCGGTGCCCAGAGTTTTTTCGTCGGCGATGATCGCTTGCTGGCGGTTCAGGACTGAGTCTTCGTTTAGCGGTATGTCTGTTCCGCTGTCTATCAAAAGCTGGC
>OBJS01000288.1_pt1 | contig 12720 bp, 10 predicted proteins | sample 1519851 | NCBI WGS metagenome assembly OBJS01 (sample SAMN03019806, study PRJEB22545) | beach sand metagenome | biome: beach; feature: sea beach; material: beach sand | place: USA: Municipal Pensacola Beach, FL | collected 2010-10-20 | depth 25-47 cm m
AAAGCTTTGCCGCGTTGTACGGCTTGTGCTGCAGTTTAACCGCAGTGAGCGAGAAGACTTTTTGGCTTTTTTAATGGATCTCTAGCCAACATGAATTGACCGATCAGTGGTTGTTCGATAAGCCGAATAATTGCTTGCCAAGATGTTGTTCCACCTTGCGGTGAACTAAACCAAAAGAATTGATCTGCTGACCTTCACTCGCCAGCCAACTACCGAACCAGCGATCCCAAATGGCCAGAATTGCGCCGAAGTTTTTGTCTAGGTGCCTGGCTCTGGCGCTGTGGTGGATCTGATGTTGCGCTGGACTGATAAAAAAGTTTTCCAAACGACCGAAGCCTAACCACACACTGCTGTGGCGAAGATTGGCACCGGCCATATTGAATAGAAAGTTAAACAAACTGGCGCCCAGTATTTGGATGGTATCGATCGCACCGTCAAAACAGTATATAAAAATACCGCTCAAGGTGCCGGTGACCACAAGACTTCGCATACTGTTCAGGAGCATCTCTACGCTGTGAATTCGATAAAGGGTTAGAGGCGTGAGGCTTTCTGCACTGTGGTGAATGGCATGAAATCGCCATAGCTGTGGGATCTTATGGTAAAGATAATGCACATAAAATCGGCTGAAGTCATCACACAGAAATAAGCAGAGGGTAAAGCAAACGCTGACGCTGAGGCCGTGCCAATGAATAAAATTTCCTTCCCCGAAATGGAGAGAGAGGATTCGATTTACACCCAAAGCAAAGGCTATCTGACCGCCGAGTAGGGGTATGATTAAAATTCTATTGATCACATGATTTAGGAAAATCCACTGTAGATCCAATAGGCTTGATGAGTTGAACCAAGTGCGTGTGCTGAAGCCTGCCCGCAGTATTTCAAATATAGAATGTTTGCGCCCATAGAGAATAGCGAAGGCGATGAGCCCGTTGCTCAACAGGTAAAGCCAAAATATTCTCTTCTGCGGATTGGCAATATAGTTAAATGGACCAGTGAGTAGCTCACCGAAATAGCTTAGAGATTCAATCATTGGGAAATGCGCCGCCTAACAATGAAGTGTGTAGATGGCCAAGGAAGCCGAGCGAAACTTATCTATCTCTTGTGCAGAAGTACAAGTCAGAGTAACCGAGCATTTTATCACCTGAGTAGTTGGGTGTTCATATCGTGGCTGACTAGATCGATTCCGTGAGGCTAGAAAGACACCTCGATCCTGGATCGACGTTGTATGTGGACGACAGACGAGACTATCTCGGCGACCAATAGAGATAGCATGCCTGTCGAACCGTTGATATGACACTATTTCCATTTTTTATCACCTTTAGTGCATAGGGTAAAAATAGTTTCTGCGAGGCAGAGACACACTAAGCCTCTGTTGAGGCTTGCCACTAGTCTTAAACAGAAAGCTTATCTGCTGTAAGCGCAGTGGGTTCGGTTTGATGAAGCACTCAAAAATCATACGTCAGGCTCAGTGAATAGTGGCGACCGGGTTGAGTAAATCGATCAAGGAATGTTTCATTGGCGTCCCTGCCGCGTACATCTTCGTAGAGCCAATATTTTTTATCGGTAACATTGAACACACCACCTCGTACAGTCAATGCGGGGACAGGTTTATAAAATAGGGTGAAATCCAACAGCCCAAATCCTGGTGTGGAAAATGGTTCGGCGGTGGGATTGCGAGTGGTGGCGATATTTGGCATATCACTTTCGTCTTTACTGGCCACTAGTGTGTTGTGCAGTGCCATGCCCCAATTCTCATCGGCGGATAGGTACGCCAAACTCACCACGGCTTTTTCTGGTGCAATGCTTTGCAACGGCTCTCCGTTGGTGTCATCTTCACCTTCGGTGTAGGCAATAGAGGTATTGAGTGATAGTCCTGGTAGTTGCGGGACAAGCGTATCGAACCACAGAGTATGGCGAAGCTCCGCGCCTTGAATGGTCGCTTCTGCGATATTGTGATATTGGTTGACGTCCAGGTTCTGTCCTGCAAAGGTGCCCGGCGTGCTAATAGACTCAATAAAGTCATCGAACTGATTATAGAATATGCTGAATTCAACGGCGCTGGTGTCACTTGTCGAGCGGAATCCAAGTTCGTAGGAATCACTGCTTTCAGGGTTTAATTCGGGGTTCGCTAGAATGACATAGCCACGGGAGGCTGAACTGGTTTCTTCATGATAGAGCTGTGAAATATCAGGCGCTTTGAAACCTTGACTATATTGAGCGAACAGCCGATGGTTCGCCGTCAATTGATAGAGCATACCCAACCGAGCGGTGGTTTTGTCACTTTGATGGCCATCAAAGTCCACAGTAATGCGTGAGTCAGCAGTGGGTTCGGCGCTTACTTTGTCATAGCGAATGCTAGGGGTCAGCATCAGACGCTTGTCTGCCAGACTGATTTGATCCTGTATAAAAATACCAAAAGTATCGCTTTCGATCACTGGAGTATAGCGGCTCAGATCTGCGGGTCGAGTACCATCGAGGTAAAATTTGTCGGTGATATTTTCCATCTCCGCTTGTTGGTAGCTGGTGCCATAAGTGAGGGTATGATGGGGTAGCCTTTTATGAAATAACAGGGAGAATTCCCGATTGACCTCTTCGTGACTATAGTCGATTAAACGATGGCCATAACCAGCGAAGTTGGTAAAATTCCGTGTATCTTGCTCTGTCTGACTACTTTGCCAACTTATTTTTGAATGGACATCGTCGAAGAGAAAGCGGTTTGGTTTCAGCTCTACAAGAAAACTGATGCGATCTCTGTTGGTGCCATCGTCTCCGGTATAGTCTGCATAGTTAAACGTAGTGCTGTAGGTGGGGCCTTCCAAGGAGAGCAATTCAGTTGCCACCTCGCTGGAGAAGTGTTCGGCAATGAGTCCAACCCGCCATTCTTCATTAGGCTGATAGTAGATCTTCGCTAAGTAGTTATTGCTACTAAACTCTACGGGATCTGGAAGTGTGCGATCATCGCCTTGGCCGTCGTTGAATCCTTCTTCAAAATTAGCAGTCTCATCTCCATCGCGACGAGTGTACAGCACCAGCGTTTCAAAAAACTGGAACTTGTTGGCCAGTGCGAGTGTTTCACTAAAGGCATTGTTGTCTTGGTGATACTGAAATTTTACGGAGCCACCAAACTGTGCACCCGGATGAAGAAAATCTAGGGGATCTTTCGTGGTGAAAGCGACTACGCCCCCGAGTGCATCGCTGCCGTAGAGGCTAGAAGAAGGTCCTTTCACCACATCAATTTGTTTTAGTGTATCCAGATCAACAAATTGGCGGTTGGCCCTTAAGAATGGGCCGCCGGTGTTCAATTCTTTCGCCTGCTCAACGCCATCTACAATGATTTTGACACGATTCCCTTCCATGCCACGAATATTGAATCCCCGCAGGCCGAAGCGACCGCTATGGGGGGTAGTGATCCCAGGTTCATAGCGAATCGCATCGCGAATGTCGCTCGCTTGCTGGCGATCTAACTGCTCAGAGTCAATGATGCTGACACTTGAGGTGACATCTGCCAATTTTTTTTCGGTCAAAGTGGCGGACACAGTGATCTTGTCTAAAGCAAATGTTCGTCTCTCCGGGGCCTCCGCGGCCTGTATCTGCGCCGGCGACGCAAACAGGGTAGCAACGATGACCGGTTTGAGTAGTAAGTTTTTCATAGAAATTTTTGGACTTCCGTTTGAGTTTGCATGGGTTACTTCGGTGTCATCAAGCGCCACTATAAATGTAAACGATTATCATTTGCAAATGATAACGATAATGATTATCATTATTCAAATTGAGACTAATTGTGCCTATTGGGATGGCGAAAGTTCCCGGAGCCCGTCATGTTGCGCACTGTGGCATTTGTGATTTCTGGTTTGCTGCATTGGTATTGGCTGTCAGCTACGTTGGATAAGTCACCACCGCTTATTAGCGGTGGGGCTGCTCAAGCACCGATAGCGCTCAGTGTTTCGATAGCGTCTATACCAACAACTAGACGCCAGGTGGAGGACACTGAACAACCGCAAGCGCCAGCACCTACAAACCTAGTGAAAGAACCCGTGATGACACCGGAAAACATCTTGTCCCCTGTGCCAATCAGCGATTCGCCGCAGAGGCAATCCACACAATCGGCGATTGCTCAGGCGACGTCCGAACCTGAAAAGAACCCATTATCCATGGAGCCCACAGCTAAGTTGGACGAGGACAAAGAAGCGCATGATGCGGTGATGCCCCGTGCCGCGACTACTCTCAAGAGGAAGCACCCACCCGGGCTCGAGGCGTTACCCGTGATAAAGCAAGCTCGTTTTCGCCAAACACCTAGACCACCGGTGTATCCACGGCAAGCCTTGAGACGCCATCAACAGGGTGAGGCATTGATACGGGTATTGGTGAATGCAGAGGGCAACACACAGAATGTGTTTCTACAGCGTTCTAGTGGGTATGCCATTTTAGATCGTTCTGCGTTGCATGCTGTCAAGGGGTGGAATTTTGTCGCCGCCGAAGAGGATGGTGAACCAATTGATGCCTGGGTAGAAGTACCAGTGGCATTCAAGATCCAATAAGTCGATCTGACTATAGGAAGCCAAATATGTTTTCCATTTTATTCCTAAATATTAAAAATGGTGGTCCTGTCATTTATCCATTATTAGGATGTTCACTAATCAGCGTAGCACTGATCCTTGAACGCTTGATTGTGCATTTACGTTACCCAAGGATAAAAGCAGAATTACGTACACAACAGTATCGTAACCGTCAGGTGCACACCCTTGCTGCAGTCAACCGGGGATTATTGGCGGGATTACAGTTATTGTCCCGTTATCGCGCTTATCCTAAGTCGGTACGTGAAGAAGTGTTATCGATTTGGTTATTGGATGAGCGGCGAAAACTGTTGGCTCACACTCGTTGGTTAATTTTGCTCGGTACGCTTGCCCCGCTATTGGGTTTACTTGGCACTGTGCTCGGTATTCTGGTGATGTTTCAAGATGTCAGCCAACATACAGGGCCGGTGACTCCCGCCCTGTTGGCTGCGGGTATGTGGCAAGCCATGCTGACTACCGCCCTTGGAATCATCATCGCCATCCCCGCGTTAGTGGCTGGTCATGGACTGAATATCTGGACCTCTCACCGTATGGAGATAATGTCTGCTGTGCTTAATGAGTGTGATCTGTTTGAGGAAACTGCTCTGATAGATTCGTCCTCGCTGTTTGATGACAGTCGTGATGTGCTTGCTAAGGCCATTGATAAAGTACAGCCTGCAGGCATTCAGCAAGCACCGGCAGATGCTGTAGTTAATCGGGCGACATCTCAATCAGAGTTTTCCCCAGACTTAACCCAGGGGCAACGCGCGTGATCCACTTACCGCAACAGTGCGACAGCACAGACGAATTGTCCTTCCCGGATTTGACCGCACTGCTAGACGTAATTTTTATCTTGCTGGTGTTTTTATTACTAACTGCCAACAGTGTGCCTAAGGTATTAGAGGTTGTGTTGCCTGCTGAAGATTCAAGCCAGTCCCTACCCGTGCAAATGAATACTCCTGTGACTATCACCCTACCGGCCGAACCAGGCGTTTGGGGGTTAGATGAACGCAGATTCAGTGATTGGTCGGCTTTTGAAGAGGCGCTTAGCCAACAACTTGAGGGCGATGCAGATAAGCAACTGACCCCCGACATTATTATCGCAGGGGATCGCCAGGCTTCTCTGGAAAAGGTGTTGAAATTATTTGCTTGGCTGCAAGTGCGGGACTTGAACACAGCGCAGTTCCTGATGCAGTCATCTAGCACGGAGTCATCAGTCAACCCCGACAATAATTAACAGGAAACGAAAGATAGGTAGTGATGATGCGTAGTCTTGAAGAATTGATGTACCAGATGTCCGACTTTTTTATGGCGCCTGTGTTGATCGTCTTGGTCATTTTGTTTGCTTATAGTTTATTGGCGTTGGGTGCATTCGGCTGGCAGGCATGGCAGCGTCATCATGCCAGAAAAAACTACCAACAGGCGGTGAAACTATTGCCGCAAACCATGGTGGCGCAGCGCATAAAAGGCTATCCGTTACTTGCCTTAGCCCAGCAGTCCCCTGAGGTCACTCGTGATCAACTGGATGTTGCTGCGCTAGAGCATTTAGAAAGTGTTCGTTTGGTGAGTCGGCTGGCGCCCATGTTGGGTTTGATCGCCACCATGGTGCCAATGGGGCCGGCGCTCAAATCTCTAGCCGATGGTGATATACAAGGCATCAGTGAAAATTTGATTGTTGCGTTCTCTGCAGTGATCTTCGGGTTAGTGATCGCATCCATCACTTTCTGGATTGCCAGCGTGAAAAAGCGTTGGCTGGCGATTGAGCTGGTTGAGATTGTTAGCCATCTGGAGGAAAAAAAACTAAAAAAGAAGCAAGAGGCGCCTTATCGTGAAGCTGCTTGATGAAGATGAAACCAATAACCCGGCTTTGTCGGTGGTGAACTTAGTGGATGTTTTTTTGGTGTTGATTGCAGCGCTACTGATTGCGATTGCGCAAAATCCCATGAATCCCTTTTTGCAAGAGAATGTGACCGTTATTAAAAACGCAGGAGAGCCAGACATGGAAATGGTGATTAAAAACGGCAACACCATTGAAACCTACACAAGCAGTGGAGAGGTCGGTACCGGGGACGGTGTCAAAGCAGGAGTGGCATACAAAATGGCGGATGGCTCTTTGGTTTATGTGCCAGAGTCGCAGCGTCACCAGTGATTGATACATGTCAGTTCTTAGATGCATCTTATTTATGAAAACAATTTAGCGATAGCACACAATAGGGTGTGTTCCGGAACCAATCATGAACTCAAAGCAAATTAGATTAATCTTGATTCTCTTGTTGCTGCTCACAGGAAACTCATCAAGGGCAGCAGAATACTCAGTATTGTTTGTCAGCGGATCGCATAGCAATCAAGCTAAGATAGCTTTACTGAGCGATATCGCGGTCAAAAAAGGGCTAAGTTTGGTGCACCGTCAGGCACGAGATCTCACCGATCTGGAACAGACCGCAGGTGAATTTAGTGAATATGATCTGGTGGTATTTGACGCCGTCTCAGAGCGTGATACAAAACTGTCTCACCAACAGTTTGCGCCGTTGGTAGTGTCTAGTGACACTAGGTTTGTCGCAATTAAATGGCCGGAAAATGAAACTTTACGCAAAGGGATACGTATCGGCGAGGCGCAACAGTTACTCGCCTATTTCAGTAATGGTGGATCAGAAAACCTGCGCCGCATGGTGGATTATTTGCAATACCGATTGCTGAATCAAAGTGACAAAACCGTACTGCCGCCACTTGTCTATCCACAAGTGGGTATTTACCACCCAGACTACGATGCCAAGGTGTTCACCGATTTATCCGAGTATTTGGCATGGCGAGAACACACACTGGATGGGCGCCCGGTCATTGGTTTGTTGTTTCAGCGGGCCTCTATGGAGTCTGACTCTACGGCACTGATCGATGACACCGTTAGACGCTTCGAACGTAAGGGAGCCTTGGCAATTCCCTTCTTCTTTGAGCTCAGTCGAACGTCATCAGATTACACCCATTTGTTGAGGCAAGCAGATCGAGTGGTGGTAGATTTGATTGTCAATTTCCGCAACATACACTGGGCAGATCAGAGGCAGCAAGAGTTTGAATCTTTGGCTGTACCGGTTATGCACGCGCTCACCTTTTATGATGGTAATCAGCAACAGTGGGAACAGAGCACTCAGGGGATCTCACCGACCATGAGTCCTTTCCAGCTGATTCTGCCGGAGTCGGCAGGCGTCGTTGATCCATGGATTGTGGCAGCCACCAATAAAAAAACCAGTCAACCGGAAATCATCGATTACCAGCTTCAACATTTAGTTGAAAAGAGTCTTAAAGTGATCGCGCTGAAGAAGAAACACAATCGTGATAAAAAATTAACGGTAATGGTCTGGGGAAGCCGCGATGTTGGGGCCTCGTTTTTGAATGTGCCAGAGAGCTTAAGTTCCATTGCTGCCAAATTGAATCAGGCAGGCTATAACATTCCTGTCGTAGATGATGTTTATTTCACTTCCAGAATTGATCGCATATTGAATCCTTTTTATCGCGCTTACGAATTAGATGCGTTATTGAATGATGATCTTGCGGCACTGATGCCGGTGGCGGAATATTTGGCCTGGTTTAACACTTTGCCGGAGTCTATACGTCTCACGATCAATGATTACTGGGGTGAAGCAAAAGACAGTTTTATGGTCGTCGAGCGAGAAGGCAAGCATCAATTTGTGCTGCCGCGTATTCGAGCAGGAGAGATGTTGATTATGCGTCAGCCACCGCGCGCAGATAATGATGAGGAAGACAAACGCCTGTATCACAAAGGTACCGTACCGATGAACCATTACTATTTGGCTGCTTATTATTATGCGCGTGCTTATTGGGGCAGTGATGCCATTATCCATCTGGGTACCCATGGCTCTCATGAATACCTGCCTGGTAAAGAGCGAGGATTATCGCTCTATGATCAAGGCAACTTGGCTGCTTGGGACACACCAATTGTCTACCCATTCATCATCGATGATGTGGGTGAGGCGATGCAAACAAAACGCCGCGGTCGAGCGACCGTCATTGCCCACATGACTCCTCCTTTCGCTGCAGCCGGGTTACATGGAGAAGTGGCAGATCTGCATGAGTTGATGCACCAATACAAATCTCTAGATGAAGGAGGCGTGAAGCAAAAAACGGCTGGACAGATCGTAGAGTATTGTATGCGTAAAGACCTCTGTACAGATATTGGCTGGCAGCAAGCGATGATTGACGCGGATTTTGAAGGCTTTCTTGAAGCCTTACATGACTATCTTTCCGAGTTGGCGACAGAGAATCAACCGTTGGGGCTACATAGTTTCGGTGAACTACCAGCAGAACGTTTGATCATTTCTACCCTGATCCAAATGTTAGGTCAGGAATTCGTCGATCGGGCACAGAGCCTTGAACATCACCATAGTCATTCCGAAGGCCATCATCATACCCACGCTCACAACCAAGAGTCGCATCAGCATATTACCCATGCTGACGATCTGTCTGATCACACTGATATAGAGAATTTGGTAGGTTATCAGACGATACTGGATTATGTTCTTGGCGAGAAGGATGTTTCGCACCTTGACTTCGAGTTACAACAAGACGTTTCCCGAGGTAGAGCACTGTATCAGAATATGATTGCTATCCGCGAATTGCCTCATCTGTTGGATTTCCTGAGCGGACGATACTTGCCCGTTAAGAATGGTGGCGATCCCATACGCCATCCAGAAACATTGCCTGCAGGCGATAATCTCTATGGTTTTGATGCAGCCAAAGTCCCCACTCAAGCCGCTTGGCAGCAGGGAAGCGAACTCACCGAGACCATGCTTGCTGAGTACTACCAAAAACATGGGCGTTATCCGACAAAGCTCGCCTTTTCTCTATGGTCTATGGAAACCATGCGTCACTACGGCGTGCTGGAAGCGCAAGCACTGTCTGCCATGGGCGTACGTCCTATTTGGAGTACGGATGGGCGTGTGGTGGGCACTGAAATCATTCCAGCCAGTGAATTGCAGCGACCTCGAGTAGATGTGGTGTTGTCCGCCACCGGTTTGTATCGCGATGCATTTCCCAATGTTATGCAATGGTTGGCCGCAGCGGTAGAGAAGGTGGCTGAGCTTGAAGAGGAGAATAACTCGGTTTGGGTCAATTCACTGACCGTCAAAACCCGTCTCATGGCTGCGGGAATAGCAGAAGAAGAGGCCGCTTACCTGTCTACTATTCGACTGTTTTCCAATGAGTCCGGTAATTATGGCTCGGGCTTGGGAGATGCTGTGATGACTTCTGATAGCTGGGAGTCTGACGATAAACTGGCTGATTTATATCTTACTCGTATGGGTTACTTTTATGGAGCGGACGACAGTCGCTGGGGCAGCCGAGCACCCGGCGATATCGATCTGTATGCGCAGCAATTGTCTGGTACTGATATCGCGCTGTTTTCCCGATCCTCTAATGTTTATGGATTATTGGCTTCTGATGATCCCTTCCAGTATTTTGGAGGCTTGGCACTTGCCGTCCGGCATCTGGATGGACAATCACCAGAGATGTTTATCACGAACCTACGCGATGCCAATCGCGCCAAGATGGAAAATGCAGCCACCTTTCTAGCTAAAGAGCTACGTACCCGTACTTTACATCCGCGCTGGGTAGAAGAGATGAAAAAAGAGGGTTATAGCGGTGCAGTAACCATGGCAAGCACCCTAAGCAATTTTTTTGGTTGGCAGGTGATGGATCCCGCTCTGGTGAGGGACGATCAGTGGCAGGCTCTGTTTGAGGTCTATGTGCAGGATGTCCATGATTTAGCCCTCAATGAATGGTTTAGTGAAGTCAACCCACATGCGCAATCGCAGATCATGGCACGGATGCTGGAAGCGATTCGCAAAGACTACTGGCAGGCAGATGAGTTAACCTTACAGACATTAGTGGAGCGTTATCAACAGCTTGTGACACAACATAATCTAGTGGTGGACAACCATAAACTTCGTGAATTTTTAACGGACCAAGCCGCCGGGTTTGGATGGCAATCGACTCTGCCGCCGGTAGAGATCCCAGCCATGGATCTGTCCGCAGCCCCCAGTTCACAAACAGAAACCGTCACCGGGCAAAAACTTGAACAGATCAACAGCAGTGAAGATGTATCGACCCAGTGGCATCGGATTTTTCTCCTATCCTTAGGGTGCTTGATGCTGGTTTTACTTGGCGCCTGGCGGCAAAGTGATTGGGCCAACCCTTGGTGGCAGCAGCGGCCATTGACAAATTAAGTTTCGCCTGGGATTGGATTGAGTCGGATATTCGAAACAAGCAGAAAGAGGCAAGCCATGAGTTTTATCTGTCGACACCATAGACAACTATTTTCTCAGCATCCCACCCATGCCAAAAAGGTCTGGCAATCTGGTATGCGGCAGACCCTCGTCTTATATGATGCGACTCGATATGGCGAGGCACTCCCTCATATTGGCTCCTGTTATGATATTTCTTTATTACTGATTGAACTTAATAATAGGCCGCACGACCCTGAACTGGATAATTACAAGCGATTGTCTTTATCGATATATGGACTGTCCAAGTGCTTGCGAGCGCTAGGCGAGAAACAGGCGGAACGACACTTTTTACTCGAAGTACATTACCTACTTGTGAATGAAGGGGAACAACGTGAATCATCTGGTATAGAATTTCAGAGAGCCTATCAAACTTCAGTTCAGATGCTAAAGAAGCATTATCAGTTTTATGGAGAGGTCAATCCTTTTGAACCTTCTAGTCGTTTTTTCGATCAGAGTCTGGACAAAAACTGCCGTCCTTTGCATCGAATGGCAGAAGACACACACCACTAACCGAATGGTTATGCGCCACAGTGTCTCCGCTTCAACTCGACTTAGCTGGTGTGGCTTGCTATGATTTCTCTCAATCATCTATTTAGTGCATAGCATATAATTTATCCCAATATGGTCAGTAGTGAGCAGTTCCCATACGGATCCATCTACGTCAGTTGACTTGATAAGGCAAACAAATATGAATCAGACAGATACAGATGAGGCCATCCGCATCTTAAACAAAATTATGGAGATGGAGCTGGCTGGGGTGGTTCGTTATACCCATTATTCTTTGATGGTTTACGGCTACAGTCGGTTACCCATCGTCGATTGGATGAAAGGTAACGCGCAGGAAAGTCTGGATCACGCACATCGTGCTGGCGAGCTGGTCACATTATTAGGCGGGCATCCCTCCTTGGCTATTGGGGAACTCCTGGAAACAGAGAAGCACGATATTGGCGATATTCTCAGGGAAAGCCTGAATCATGAAAAAGCCTCACTGCAATTGTACTACGGATTGCTTAAGTTGGCGGAACGTGGTCATTCTGTTTTACTAGAAGAATATGCCCGGGAGATGGTAGTAGCAGAAGAAATGCATCTAGACGAAGTAAATAAAATGCTCAGGCATCCTGGTGATGTAAAAGTATTTGAATCTTAAAATGTATTCATTCGGCGAGCGTGTCTAGCAGATGGATACCCTTGATTTGTGTTTGTGTGGATAGGTGTCCCCAAGAAATCATTGTTCGTTTACGATAGCTATCTACTGTCAATACCCCTATTCTGGTTAAGTAATCCGTGACTAATGTGCGCGTCTTTATTATTCACTTCGAGAGACGCGCTTGGTTAGTAACAAGTAAACTAATTCATTATTTCACTTTTTACGATTTTCATCGGCTGGCAAAATCTTCTATTTAAGCAGATTTGCTCTGTTCCTGTGTGTGCCGCTGTACTTAGATTCCCGAACCTACTATTTCCCGCACCTCGAAGCTTATCCTTCGCTTCTACAGGTGGCATGTTGTTCCAATCTACTCACCAACAAGATCCCTTCTTTGATTACAGAATGAGCACACTCAAGAGTGGCAACAAGCAGTTAGTAATGAGATACACATTTCATTTACGTTCAGACACACCTTTTCTATGTCTAGTGTTCATTTAGATTTAATACTATTGATACGACACGTTCATATTAATCTACTTCAATAGAACCTCGATCGAGGTGAGTACATTCCACTATAGTGAAGTAAACTTAGAGAGGCGATTCATGAAAGCTAAAATTATTCTACTTGCCAGCAGTGTGTCGCTGGCCATCTCTGCTCAGGCTGTTGCCGGCGGTTCGAGTGTGATACCCAAACACCAGAAAAACAATCCATGGTTTAAAGAGGGAA
>OBJS01000289.1_pt1 | contig 12708 bp, 8 predicted proteins | sample 1519851 | NCBI WGS metagenome assembly OBJS01 (sample SAMN03019806, study PRJEB22545) | beach sand metagenome | biome: beach; feature: sea beach; material: beach sand | place: USA: Municipal Pensacola Beach, FL | collected 2010-10-20 | depth 25-47 cm m
GGTTAGTTAACTTGGTAACTGGAGAAATTTACCCAAAAGTGGGCGTTCCAGTAGTTCCTATGGATGGAACTGAAGACTGGGTTAAAGCTCAAGTCAAGGCCGGTCTTCTCCAGAAGGCTAAGCCCACGGCTACAAGTGGTAAGTAAATAAATGTCTGACTTGACGCCTGTTATGTTTACAACCGCCGAGGCTATAAGGGGCTGTATCGGTATGTCCAATGCGGATATACCAACGGACAGGTTGTTGAGTCAACATTTAAGCATAGCGCTGAGTATCGATCTAGAAAGTTGGTACTCAGGCGACTATATGCAAGACTGGGTGGATTCCGGGTTTGATCCTGTGTACGGAGCTTTTGATCAGTCTATGGAAAATACCAGTGTAGACAAACACAAGGGATACCTACTTTCACTATACAGTATGTGGTTTGGTGCTTACCATTGTATTATGGCACCTACCAGCGTCACTCAAATGTATTCTGATGGGGAAAATAAATCACAAAGATTTGGTGGTTATAAGCACTCGGAACTTATCTCCGTTGTAAAATCTAACCTTAAAAAATATCGTAATTTGCTGATTGAAGCGAATAACGGTGACACCAGCTATACCATCCTTGGCCCGTCCTCTGTAGGGTCATCTCATCCTGATCCTGTTACGGGGCAATGAACCTAAACAATGTTGCAGTAAAGTTCGCTACAACAACTATTGATGTGTGGCGAAACGGTAGGTGGGAAAAATCTGCTGTTATAGGTAGCTTAAAAGTATCTAACCGGTTCCTGACCGATATGGATACCGGGATGTCTCGAAGACTGTTTATCAGCCCAGGGAAGATTCCAGCAGATTGCACGATGGCAAGGTTCCATAACGGTTCTGTTTATCTCATTGAACATTTTGATTCTGATATTGATATCGGTGAACACAGCTTCCGAACTACGTTACTTCGAGCAGATAACCTTGTAGAAATTGGAAGTGTTACAACGACCACTTCGGCATCCGGCATGAAAAGGTCTCAGGGGGAAGAATTTTCTGACCCAATTCCTTGCCTTTTATACCGATCCGGCAGCAGAGAAAGCAGTGTATCCAGCAATATCCACATGTCCCGAAAAATATTATTCATGCCTAACCATTTAACCTTGAAGGATTCAAATTCTGCGCGGGTAGATGGTAAAGTCTATAAAGTCGCTGAGGTTTATAAATCTCTTAATTTACTGGTTGCCAGTTTAACAGACTAGGAAAAGAATATGTCAAAAGCCCTATTTACGTTGGCTCTAAAATCCACAATCGATAAGGTACTGGCTGATTACGCTCAGTTACAGGGAATCAATGTTATTGATTTAGATGATCCCGTATTATCCAGTGAATTGTTTAAGAGTCATGCTGATGCGGTTGTGTGGAGATTAATGACCGTTACACCAGAACCGGACCCAATGTATGGGGTATCCTTTATAGTGGGGGCACGGACGGTACGTGATTTGTCAAACTACAACCTTCTGAGTTTAGTGGGGGGTTTGTCTGACACTTTCGATGAAGGTAAAAGCGTTCCTATTTACGATTACTCAGGTGATACAGTAAGTGATCGTAAAGGCGTTATGCTGGTTACGCAAGTAATCATGGACCCGCAGATAGAAAAGGATAATTCTGGTGTCCGGTTCGTACAGATAGACGGAAAGTGTATCCGTGCCAAAACTATCTCCTAACACAGTCAAGATCAATAAAAAACTACTTACGGACAAGGCACAGAGAGCTGTTTTAAAATCACCAGAGGGTGCAAAGCTCAGAAACCGCTTAGCTGATGAGTTTCGGCGACAGGTCTTCCTTCCTACCGTAGACAATTATTACAAGGATATGGTTAGTATCCTTGCTGAGTTCACCCAGAATTTCAGTCAACACGGCGGGGCTTCTTGGACTAGCAATTATAATGCCAAGTCCAGATTCACGGCAGGTGTTTATTCTGTCAAGCACAAAAGATGGCACCCACTAAATGCCCAGTACCTAGCTCGTAAACCAGGTTCTAAAGATTTTCTAACACTAACGGGCACATTCAGAAATCAAGCAACTACGGTGTGGTTTAAGCGTTTGCCAGCCAGTAATTCCTTTAGGCTTAACCGTATGGGTAAGGTCAGCGTATCCGGTAATAAATTGAAATTTGGGGTATCGGCATCCACCAGAAATAAGCTTGGGCCTTCCGGGATTAGTGACTACCTGAATACGGCCTTTACTCAAGGACAGTTAGATTCCTCTTTGCTCGATTCTGCCGGGGACAGAAACGCGGGTATTCTGGTGATGTTTGAAACTGGGTATAAATACAGCCTCAAACATAAAGCAGTCAAGTACGACCGAAAGGCTCATCGGAGAATATTCGGCAACATTGCCAGAAGTGTTGGTGTGCAGATGCGCCAACATTTACGATAATTACTATAGCCTATTACCATAATAATAAATTACAATATTAGCAAATGGTAAGGTATAATAAATTACCTTATAGCAAGGCGTTTAATCGATTAAACAAATTAGAGGTATATTATGGCTACAGGTGAAGCAATTACCAACCGTTTCCCTATTGGGGTGGCGGAGGTGCGTATAGCACCAATGACATCGGCATTGAAACTGACTGCCGCGCATTCATTAGGCGTTGTCGATAACGCCAGCGTATCGGGTGAAGTTTCAAAGGTTGAACTTCCAGCGGGTTTTCCACAACGTAACGTAGCGTCTGTGGTAACAGCCAACAACTTAACACTGACCGCGACGGCTCGTGAATACAGCTACCGCAACATGCGCTTGACAGTGGGTGAGGGTATTACTACCAGCCCTACAGACGTAAGTTCTCAAGTCACGACTTCACTGGCTGTGGCTGGGGTAAGCTTTGATGTAAGCTCTGGTGACGGTGGTAATTTCTCAGCAGGAAAACACGTCGTTATCTACAACGAAGCGCTGCCTGAAATTGTGCATTATGGCATTATCGAGTCTATCGCTACGGATACCATCACACTTACGGCGGAAACTGCTGCTGCGGTTGCTCTTGACGGAACTGCTGACACGATCCGTATTTTTGAAGCCAACTCAATCGCGCTTGGTGCGACTACCCAAACTCACTACTTTTCCTGCTCAGTCCTACAAAAAGAGCAAAGTACGGGTCGCCCACTGATCTTTAACTTCTGGAAAGCATCTTCAAGTGGTTCATTCACATACGAAACAAGTGCAACTGACTTTGCCTCCAATAACATGGAGTTTGAGATTTTGCAGCCTTCAAGATCGGATTATTTTGAGTCCGGTTCAGACTTGTTCCACATCAAGTCTTTGATTGCTACCTACCCAGTTGGTATGTACACAGGTGGTGCGGATACTTAGGTCATTGGTGTCTGTATGAGGTGTGGGGCATTATTCGCCCCACTGACCTCAACTTAGTAAAGGTGTAGCAGTGTAGAAATAGTTAACAGGTGGTTGTATGCCCAGTATGTTTTACCAAAAGATAGACCGCCTATTTGATATACCAATGGTGTGCTTTGAGCACATACTTTTGTCACTTAAAACGGAAGACTCTGAAGATCTACAAAAAATTGAACAGGTCTACCGGCAAGCTTTAGTTAAATATTGTGGTATTAAAAAGGTCATGGGTAGGGACCTGGAATACCTTAGTGAGCGAGTTAATCGCTTCATAGAAGACCAGTACCAGCTCCGCGAAAAATCCGAAGACAAAAGCAGGCCCAGTCCGGCTAAAAAAACCTATTATGGTGAGTCCTATAGCGATTGGGTGTCTTCTCTGGAGACATGGCAGGCTTGTTTGCTGACTGCCGGATTCGACCTACAGAAAGCAGAGTATTTGTACACGGTTGCTGACAGAGACGATGCGGTTGAGTGCATTGCTCTGTACTTGGAAAAAACCAAGAAAGATCAAGGGGTTCAGTTTGAGTCTGTTGTTTTTGGCATGGGTGGCAACCTTGATGGCACGAAGAGTGGGGAAGTGGTTCATGACATTAACACGGAATCCGGCAAAAATAGCTTGGCTATGCTCTTTGGGAGTGGTGGCTAGTGGCTAATGACATCAGCATAAAAGGTCAAGCGGAACTTGCTCTTGATACCAAGATAAAATTTGACAACCTGAACCGACAGATTCAGAGTGAAGCTAAGAAACAGATTGCTCAGGGTGTCAAGGGCATCAATCTGCAACAAATCTCCATAGGGACCAGTAAAAAACCGTTACTGGACCTAAAGATTTTACCTGGTTCTGATAAATTTAATGAGCAGCTGAAATTCCTTGATTCGTATTCGGATAAACTTAAGGCAGCGTTTGAGCAATTATCCACCAACACGAAAAACCCTAGATTCATTGCCAATCTTAGGGGCCAGCTTCAGTCTATAAATGAAATCAGGAATTCCCTTTCTGACACGTCCGGGTTTTTCCCAACTAACCAGCAGTTACGAGACTTTAAGCGTGCCAGTCAAATTGGTATTGGCCAGTTCAACCAAGAAATAGACGCTTTAAAAAGTTACTCTGAGAAAAGAAAAGCGCTAAGAAAACAGTCCCTTAACGACACTCGTGAATTTTTTAACAACCGGCTAAAACTGGTACAAGGTATCCGGTCGAGACTGGCAAGTCCAGCAAATGCAGAGCTGGATATTTTAGGGTCTGATACGGGTGTTGCGGTATCCAAAGAATTAGACCGATTCAGTAACAGTATCAAATCCGAGATAGCTAGATTTGATAAGGGTATGAAGCAGTTCCTAGACTCAAGGAACAAAACAGCCCCAGTAACATCCTCGGTTATTGACCGGGAGCGTAAGAGTTTACAAGCGTCTTTACAAAGTTCATCGAGGGAACTTAGGGACGCAATCGACCTCTCATCGTCACGTCTGGCACAAAACCCTAACACGGAAGAAGTCAAGAACCTTGAATCCCTGTTATCTCACCAGAAGAAAGTCAGGGATCAGCGTATTTCTTTGGCCAAGGAACAGGCAAAGGATAACAAACTACGCATTCGTGGTATTGAGCTTTTACGAAAGAAAGAATCCAAGGCTTATAACGACCAAATACTTTATCTGAAAGAAGTCCGTGCCGAACTAGCAAAAACAGCTCAGGCACAGAAGGACCAGGATGCGTTTGAACTGAGACGACGGCAATCTGATAAGGAACTTGATCGCCAACGTAAGGAAGCCAAACAAAAGGAGAAACTACGCAAGGCGGACAGAGATGCCGCTGAAAAGGAACGGAGGATCATACGTAACGCCTATGATGAGCAGTCCAAACTCAGAAAACTAATACTTGAAAGTGGTGGTGTGTCTGGGATCAAAAACACATCCCAATTGGATGCTTACTCCAAGCGTATAAATTCTGCCGTAAGTGCGCTTAAGGCTCGTAGCAAAACACTGGATTCTTCCTCATCTGCTGATAGGAGAATGCTAGAACGGATCGATAAGCAGGTAGCTGCTCTTGACCGTCTGAACCAAAAGCTGAAGGAACAGCGTGGAGAAATTGTAAGGACTGGGCGGCAGGTTGAGAATGCCAACAAGCGCCAGCAAGACCGCGCAAGGATGGCCCAAGGACGGCTTGCACTTGCTCGGGCGGGTTCCGCAAGGTCTGTATCCCGAGAACTCCTACCGGATGTGGATTTTTATGCGAGAAATCGTATTGATAATTTGCAGTCTTACTTGGGTAGGATGGAATCACAAATAGGTGCTAAGGATGTTGATCAAGAACGATTACGCAGAAATATAGCCAAGACTCGTAAAGAAATCGTCAAAATGGACGATGTGGTCAACGCCACTACACGACGCTTGCAAGGGTTTCGGAATATATCAAATCAGGCCGCCGATACCTTGCGCCTGTTTTTCCGCTACGCGCTAGGCTATGGTGCTTTGTACCAGGCTTTGAATGCGGTTACAGCCTTGGTATCAGGGCTTACCGAGCTTGATAAATCCCTGAAAAGTATTGAAGCTGTATCGGTTGCTACACGCGCCGAGATGACCGCGATACGTGGGGCTGTTAAAGCAGTTGCCACAGAGACACAATTTAGTGTGGCTCAAATATCCGAATCCGCTCAGGTTCTAGCTCAAGCCGGTACGTTACCAAGGGATATGCAAGAGGCGCTAGGTAGTGTGGCCCTATTTGCGTCTGCCACAGACTCTACTCTGCAATCATCAGCAGATTTAATAAGTACTATTAAGAATGTTTATAAAGACCTTACGGATGGGGAAATAGCCGATAAGTTGACTAAGGCTGTCAACATATCAAAGCTGACCAGTGAAGGTTTACAGACTATTCTAAGTCGTGGTTTACAGGTTGCCAAAGCTTACAACATCACAGCAGACCAGTATCTTGCTGCGGTATCTGTACTCCGAAACGCAGGTATTAAAGATAGCACGGTTTCGACAGGTTTAAGGCAAGCGACTTTAGAACTCCTCAGCCCAGACAAGCGGACTATTGACCTTCTCATCGAGCAGTACAAGAAAATTGGCGAGGATTTAACAGGAGCACAAATTGAGGCACGGTTTTTTGAATTCTCAACGGACGATAACCCAATGTTATCGGTTCTTAGGGAACTTAAAAAATTAGGCGCTTCGGGTTCTGCTAAGAGTTTGTTTAACAGAATCTTTGATGTCCGTGCGGCGAATGTTATCGAAGCCTTGCTACGCAATATGGATGAGCTGGATTCCAGCTTAGCCCAGATTGGAACAAGGGGCAGCGCGGCTCAGGGTGCTCAGGTACAGATGGAGTCACTTTCCAACTCACTGAGTAACTTAGGTGCAGTTATTACGTCCTTGTCTGATACCTTATCGGGTGATTTAGTACAAAGCTTAGCCAGCGCTACCCGAGAGGTGACTAAGTTTTTAGCCGCCTATGATAAGTCCCTAACAACTCGAACGGCTCAAGGTGAATCTACAGGTGCCGGTAGTAGTTTCGTTGCCTCACTTTTTGCAGGTTTAGCCGGAGCTAAAGCCGCCCCAACAAATAACCTGTTTTTAAGAGGGGCTGCCGGTTTAGCAGCGGGTGGTTCTGTATTTGCAGGTTCGCAGTTTGCACGGTTGTCTGGTAACAGTGCGCTTGCAGGCAGTATTGAGACTATTACTACCGTGTTGTCTGGGTACAGCCTGTTATCTTCAGCAGGTCTACTCGGGGATTCTCAAAGTGCGTCCAACACAAGCAAGTTAAAGGGTATTGTCGGCAGGCTTTCAGGTTTAGCACGCGCCCACCCTGTAGGACTACTGGTTACAGTAGGTACGCTTGCGTACCAGATGTACAGTATTTTCAGTGGGCCTAATTCTCAGCAACAAATCAAGGCGATACAAACACAAATAGCTGGAATCAGAAAAGAACAGAAGCGTATAGAAGAAATACGCAGAAGCTTTGACTTAAGGGATCCATCCAGTGTTGCCAACAAGGTCATAGAATACGAAGCGACGATTAACAGTTACCGGGATCGTATCGCTGAAATCATTGGTAAGGATGTTGCAGCGATCACACTGGCGGAAAACAACTTGGACAGGCTGGTGGAGTCTGGGTATGACTTGAACACACCGCAGGCTAGGACACTACTAGGGCAAATATCGGATGCTATTGGTCGTGATTTGCAGCCTCAGGAAGTCAATGCTTTATTAAGTGTTGCATCGGATACGAGAGCGGCGGTAAGCGCTATTAGGAGTTTATCTGAGGACGCCCAGACTCAGGCGGTTATAGCACGTAAGGATGATGCGGTTGCAACTCTAATATCGAAAGAAACGGAGGCCCAAGCAGCCCTACTAACATCTCCTGAACCTCTTAAGCAAGCAGAAGGTTTGGCCGCGTTACAGGCTAACGTGCGTGAGGGGTTATCTACCGAAGAGTTTGATACGGCACTTAAATCTGCAACAGCATTACTTTTAGAGGTTACAAGCAAAAACCAGCTAGACACCTTGCAAGAGGCTATTGGTAAGAACCAACTGGAACTCAGAAAAACACTTATTTCTGATCCAGACTTTAATAGCAAAATTGATACCCTGCTGGATAAAGCTTCTACCTACTTTTCAGAACTGGATGACAGCCTTAAACGTGCCGAATCACTTCAGTCAAAAAGGGTTAAAGCAGGGATAACTGACTCACGAGTTACGACAGGTGCGGAACAGATTGCCGACTTGAAGCAGCGCAAAAATGTTCTTAACGACTTCCGTGACTTTCTGGAAAATGTGCGTATTGATGCTCGTGACGCCACTGAAAAAGCTCGCCGCAAGCTGGAACTTGATTATGAATCTGCTTATGACAATCTGCTTCAGTTATCACAGGATACAGAGTTTCCAAAAGTCGCTGCGGTTGTACGTTCTCAAGCTGAAAAAGCGGGTATAGACCTAACGGCTTCACGAGACATATCAGGGTTAACGGATAACCAGTTGGCGGCCTTGGTACAGACTGTATCTGGCATTCAGAACCGGGCATTTGTAGGGATTAACCAGCGTATAAAAGATGCTGAAACTCAGACATTTGCAGAACCAGAAAGTATCACCAAGCGGCGTAGACTACTCCAAACAGACCTTAAACGTGCTCAGGCTGATGATTCTAAAGAGCGGGAATCTGAGCTACAGACACAATTGGATGAGTTGGAAATTACTGGCCTGCAACAAAAGATTGCGTTTGATACTGCCCGTGCAGGCCGTGTCTACGGGGACGCAAGGGAGACGTTGCTGTCCGGGATTGATGAGGCCAAAAGTAAAATAGCTGATTTGCAGGCCGGGATTGATATTCGTGGGTACGAAACTCAAACCCAGCGCACCCTTGATGACTTGGAAAGCCAGAGAAAATCTCTTGAACTTCGTATTCAGGATACGGAATTTAAGCTTGAGCAAATTGGTGGGGCCTCCTTTGAAGAGAGTAGCCAGCTAAGAGACCAGCTCGACGCTTTGAAAAAATCACAAAGCGATGTGGATTTTGAGCTTTCACTTGCACGGGGCGATGAGAAGTCTTTAGCCGATAGAAGAAGAACACTTGAAAAACAACGCATTGAGTCTGAAACCTCAAAAAATACTTTACTAGCACTGATTACAGAACTGGATGCGAGTATTGCTGAGGCTGATGACTTGTCCTTGGAATTGAGTATCAAGTCGCAAACGTCCGGTTTGAACGACGCAGAGATTCAGGAGCTATTAAGGGGCCGAATAGAGGCTAGGCTTAAAAAGCTGGAGAAGCTTACCAGTCAAACAGGATTGACCGGGGATAACTTTAAAATCGTTAAGGATCAGATCAAGTCCTTGACGGATGAACTGGTAGGATTGATTGTTGAGTTAGACGCCGCATCTGGAAGTCGAGGAACGTTAAGCAATTTTGCGAAGACGTTTGAAATTTCCATGCAACAGGCCACAAGGTCTATGGAACAATTATTAGTGACCAGTGAAGGAATTGGCAACAGGATTGTTAATAACCTGATCACCAGTTTAGGGGACGCTAACAGAGCATTTTCTGACGAGATTGCTCGAAGTCTGGTGGATCAGGATGGTGTCGATCAGGACGCAATCAAGGAAGCTGTTAACAACACGATAAAAGGCACTGCTGCTAACATCATTAGCGATTCTTTGCAGTCTGTTATTAATGATTCCTTAATCGGCATCACTGAGCTATTGGGTGGTAAAATAGGTGAGGAAGAACTGACACCAGGTGAAGGTATTGCTAACGCCTTTAACATCGAGGGACAGCTATTCATTGATAAGCTTAGAGATGTTCTAGGTGGGGGCACAGTAGGATTACCCACAGGGTCCGGTAACTTTTATGACAGTGGCGATTCTGGTGCGGAAACTGCGGATGTTGAACAGGCTGCGGCGGATATGTCAGATAAGGTATTCCGCAAAGATGGGAAAGTGGCCCAGTCATGGGCAGCAGGTATATCCAATTTCTTTACTAATTTGTTCTCTTCAGGGGGCAGTGAGAAAAGTGATATCCAGAAATTTCTAGGTGCCGCTAACTTTGCAATAGGGGCATACAATTCCCTATCTACACCAACACAGCCAAGCAGAGGTTCCGGGTACTATGAAGATGCAGATATCGGTATCTCTCGTGTATCCGCACCCTCAAGAGGTTTTGATTCCAGCCTAAGTACGCAAATAGGGGGTGATAAAATAAAACAGGTAGGGAAAGCCCCTGCTGCGGCTAAGAGCGCAACTGTGAATATTTCTGTCCCTGAACCTGTTATTATTGACAAAAGCACAGGCGTTCGGATTGTGAACGTTCACAGTGATAAAACCATTGATGACTATTTGCGGTCGTCACGGGGAGAAAAACGGGTGCTGAACATCGTAGACAGAAACCCTAAAATAAGTAAAGGAGATTAAGTTGGCTTCGATAGAATCCACGTGCAGAAACTATCAGGATTTTGCGGATTTATTATTCAAATTTCTAGCCGGGTGGGGTACGGCTGAAACACTATCCGTTAACCTTACAGGTGGGGCAACATTCACGCATCGAACGCATGACGATTACTGGTTAGCGGAACAGGTGGGTGTTACAGGTCAGCTAAAAACTGAAGACTGGACCATTACCAAGATTCAGGATGCTGGGGGTGCCCCTGAGAGCCAGTGGTCCGTTATTGGTAATCTGACAGGGGCTACAGACATAGCACTAACGTCTCAGACGTACGACAATGGTCACATCACTTTTCTGATTCAGGATGCAAATGACGATGCCGTTGTTGGGGATTCATTCGTGATCCGGTGTACCCAGGGTGCTATGAAGAGTGAGAACCAACACTGGACGCTTATAGGGGATTTAGGCTTACCTGATTTTATGGCCCTTGAGAATAAATATCGCACGTTGCGTATCAATGACGTGTCCGAGGGGGAATGTTATGTGTCCATTAGGCCGGTCCCGTCCAACGTCGAGGGACAAGTTGAGATTACAGCGGGGCAAGGGTATATAAGTGGTAATAACCCACCACTATCCAATGTATCACCTTCTATATACACGGGGGGTGCTCTTGGTGGGATGGACTACAAAATATCTGCAAACGGCAGGGCATGTTCTTACGTTATTAAGGAGCAAGGCGGATTTGGTTATGCTTACGCCGGGTATTTCGGTCTTCTACATGTAGATACTCGTGACGTTAGTGAGGAACCTAGATTGTTTTTGTACGGAGCTACAGGTGATCGTAGTAAAGACTATGGGAGTGCTTGGCTACTGGACGGTTACAGGATAGTAGAAGACGGCGGAAACGTGCCGTGTTGTGCCTTATTGCCTAACGGCTACTGGACAACAAATATTTCCATGTACCCTATGTGCCATGATGAGGACAGCTCTACGGTAGGGCAGCTATACAGCTTACCACGAGCGCCAAATGACGACGGTACGCTTAATCTATTCTCTGTATATGCCGTATATGAAGGTGAGTCAATTATGGGTAAACTTATCGACACTTACGCAGTGTATGATAACCCCTATGACTTCCCTCAGCTATCTTACGGGGATTATGTCGAAGACACGGCTACAAGCAATAGGTATGTTGTCGCACCACATAGAAACTCAGAATCAAAACAAATCCCTTGGGTGGGAATAAAGGTAGGATAATGGCTTTTTATACACGGGTAATTGATGACACATTAGATTTACTCGCCAATATAGTAGACGTTTCCCAACAAGCTGGATGGACAGTTAACTATTCAGATACGTATGAGGTGACAATTAGCGTTAGAAATTCTATCTTCGCAACCTATAAATACGTCAGCTATACCGGTGGTAGCATAGTGCAAGTGCGGTTATCAACAGGTTACACATGGAACAATGGGGACCAAGGCGGGTACAAAAGCCATATGCCTATACTGGCAATGAGTTCATTTTCCAGCTACATCTATGTTGAAGATTCCCCAATTATTTACCATTTCTCTGTAACGGATGATTATTTCCATATTTTTAAAGTTAAGGAACATACCGCTGGTGAAGGATTACTGGTTGGGGAATACATCGGTATGGATGGTAACAGGGCCGGTGCTTATTACTCTCAAGGGTCCACTAGGCCGGAATTAGGTGAAAAACTAGGCATGTTTATACCGCGTGATTACCAATTTGGCTTACCTGGTTGGGCAGCTTATGATACGGGTTGGTCCTTATTTAGAAAGGATTCCACTACGGCTAAACCGGGATTTAAGCTCAAGCTAAATCACTCAGATTACACAACATCTAACCAAGGGGAAATGTATTTACATAAACTGGCTTATGACGGTACAGAGTCAGACGAAGACGGCTCTATTTACTACGGCAACCAAAGATTAGACTTGCCTAAATCCCAGATCATAACAAACGGCACAACTACTGGGTGGTCTGATGCTTATATACTCTTTGATACGACCTTATCTGGTAGGTTTAATATGGCCGCTGCGGGCACATATAACTATGTAGTGGCCAGGAATGTTTCAGGGCAATGGAAATATGATGACAACAGTGCTTTAGTCGATTTTACACCCTTACCTAGTGACATTATTATCGGTCAAGTGTTTTTTGATGCTCCTGATTCTGTATCTAGCGCGAATGCGTGGGGCTATGCTAAGTCTGTAGAAGACCTAGCGGATAGCCTGATTAACGAGTGGGATATGGCCTATTCTACTAAAGGCTACTACCATGTAGGGTTTTCAGTAAAAGCAAATCAAGTTGATTTTGGGGGCACTGCAAATTCTGGGGAATGTTACTTACACAAAAATGGTGTCGGAGACTACCCTACAGATGAGGATGGTAATATTCACTACAACGGGTTGCTTCTATCATACATC
>OBJS01000290.1_pt1 | contig 12667 bp, 18 predicted proteins | sample 1519851 | NCBI WGS metagenome assembly OBJS01 (sample SAMN03019806, study PRJEB22545) | beach sand metagenome | biome: beach; feature: sea beach; material: beach sand | place: USA: Municipal Pensacola Beach, FL | collected 2010-10-20 | depth 25-47 cm m
TCAGCGCGCCGCCGTCTTCTCAGACGTGTGCTCTTCCGATCTGAAGACGGCGGCGCGCTGATGGACATCCTCATTCGCGGCCAATCGACGCGACGGCAACCGATGACGTGGATCCTGACCACGAGCGACTATGACCGGGAGAGCGCTTGCAATCGAAAGTATGACGAGGCGTGCCGTGTGCGGGACAACGGCGGCGACCCGAGCAAGCCGGGATACGACCTTGAATTCCTGCCGGTCATCTTCGAGGCGTTGCCGACAGACGATTGGACTGACGAGGCGACGTGGTACAAGGCGAACCCAAACCTCGGCCGTTCGAAGTCGATTGATTACATGCGTCGCGAGTGCGCAAAGGCGAAAGAGGATCCACACGTTCGCAATGAGTTCATGCGTTACGACCTGAACATGCGGACCCAGCAGACCGAATCGCTGATTGATATGGTCCACTGGGACCAATGCCCGACCGACAACGTTGACGACAGCATCTACGCCGGCCCGTGCTTCGCCGGCCTCGACCTCGCGCAACGCGACGACATTGCGGCGTTGTGTCTGTGTTGGCCGGGCGACGACCCCGACAACGACGTATGGGCGTTCAGGTGGTGGTTCTGGTGTCCCGAGGAAACGATCCGTCGCCGAACGGCAGGCGCGTTCCCATATTCTGCGTGGCGCGACGACGGGTGGTTAACTGAGACGGATGGAAACGACATCGACTTCCACGAAATACAGATGACGATCCTGAAGGCGCATGAGCAGTACAGCATACAAGACCTCGGGTACGACCCGGCAATGGGGACGCAGTTGACGCAATCCCTTTATAACGACCACGGGATGACGGTCACGCCGATGCGCCAGGGGCACATCACGCTAACAGACCCGACGAAGCGTCTGTGCAGCCTGGTTAAGACGCACCGGCTGAATCACGGGGGGAACCCGGTCGCGCGATGGCACGCGGCGAATGCGATGGGCCGGAAATCGGAAGGCGACTGCGTGATTCCGACGAAGGCGAAGAGTAAGGACAAGATTGATGGAATCTCGGCGGCTGTTATGGCTGTCGGCCGTGCGGCGCTGCACGTTCAGACGAATCCGCAATGTATAGTGTTTTGAGGTAAACCATGAAGAAACTTCTCGACGTACTGAAGGCCGCTGGAATTGTCCCCGAAACATGCACGCGGGCTGTCATCATCGCTCGCGAGTCGGGCGGCGACAGGCTGAACTATTTCGACCAGGGTGACGCATACGATAAGGCGTTCGATGCAGACGTGACAATCACAGCGTCGGACGAGGACGAGGTGTATGGATAAGGCAGTCGGCTCACTCGTCGTCGTGTCCATGTGCGCGACGACAACGGCCGGATTCTATCTTCACCTTACAATGGGCTTAATGCTCGCCGGTGTGTGGTGCCTGGCGATTGCGTATTTTATAAGGCGCGGCGATGCTGGCGATACTTGACAAGATTGGCCGCGGGTTTTCTCGTCGTTCAATCGAGAACCCGACGTATTCACTGAATGACCCTGCGTTGTGGGATCTGATGACGGGCGGCACGACGTCCGACTCCGGCGTCAAGGTGTCTCGCAAAGCGGCACTGTCGATTGCGGCATATTGGCGGGGTGTCAATCTCATCGCGAACGGCTGCGCCGGCGTGGGCCTGCACCTGTTTCGCCGGACGAGCGACGATGACAGTGAGCGAGACAAGGCAAACCCGGTGTATAAGCTGGTTCGTGAGCGGCCGAACCAATACATGACGGCGTTCGACTTCTGGCGAACGATCATCGGCCACGGCCTGGGCGGCAACGGCTACGCCTACATCGAGCGGATGCGAAGCGGCGATCCGGTTCAGTTGCTACCGCTGGACCCCGCCGCGACCTATCCGGTTCGCGAGAACGGGCGTCTGTGGTATGTGACGACAGTGATGAACGGCGACGTCGCCGAGAAATTGAAGATTCCCTCCGACGACATCCTGCATGTCAAGGGCTTCGGATACGACGGTCTGGTCGGGTATAGCGTCATTGACATCCTTTGCGACACAATCGGCGGCGCGATTGCGACACGCAAGCATGCGACGCAGTTCTACAAGAACGGCGCCGTCCTCGGCGGCGTACTGGAAGTGCCGACCAGCCTGACGGACGCGGCGGTCAAACAACTCCGCGACCAGTGGAACAGCCTGCATACGGGCGTCGGCAACCAGCATAAGACGGCGGTTCTGACGAACTCGACGAAGTTCAGTCCGACCAGCGTTGACGCACAGAAGGCGCAGCTTCTCGAAACACGCAACTTCGACCGCAAGGAAATCGCGCTTATCTTCGGCCTCCCGCCTCACAAACTCGGAGACGATTCGCGGACTTCGTACAACTCGCTTGAGATGGAAGAACGGGCGGTCGCGAAGGAAGCGTTCGACCCGTGGTGGATCCAGACTGAGGACGAATGCCGCGCGAAGTTGCTGACGACCAAACAGCAGGACTCCGGCTCTCACTTCTTCAAGTGGAACCGTCAGGCGTCCATTCAAACCGACACGAAAGCTCTGGCCGAGGCGTTGAGCGTCGAGACGAGCGGCGGGTTGATGACCATCAACGAAGCCCGCGGGAAGCTGGAACTTCCGCCGCTGGACAACGGAATCGGCGACGTGGTGTTCTATCCGTCAGGGGCGAACAGCCTGGCTGTATCGACAAAGACGGGGTTGCCGATTGCGCCATTGAATCAGCCGATGGAACCGACGACAGACAACGACCCGGAACCGATGCCGGCAGACGACGCTACGGGCAACCGTGCGTCAACAGCGGCGAAGAAGTTGGGAATCGACGCGATGATGCGGCTCTGTACTCGCATCGGCGAGAAGGCGAAGCGTGCGTCATTGAAGCCGGGCGAATTCCTGTCGTTCGTTCACGAAGTACCGGACAATCACGGCGACGTATTTGACGAGATATGGGGACCGCACGCCGAAATGATTGCCGCATTGGGTGGCAACGGCGACATTCGTGCAGGATTCTTCGCCTCGGTCGAGAAGCGGATGGTTGACGCGGCAGACTGTCAGCCCGAATCCCTGCCGGAATATGTGACACAGGCAATCGGCGCGATGCGGCAGGACGCGATCAGCCTCGTCGAAGCGGCCGTGAATGGAGACAAGTAACAATGGAACGACGAATTCTACCGACGACAGGCATTGAAGTTCGAGAGGCCGAAGGGCAACCGACGAGGATTGTCGGGTATGGCGCCGTGTTCTATCGCGACGGGCAGGCCGGCACTGAGTTTGAACTGTGGGATGATGTGTCTGAGCGCATCCTTCCCGGCGCATTCGACCGCGCAATCAAGGAAGACGACGTTCGCGGGATGTACAACCACGAACAACTCCTCGCGAGAACGAAGTCGGGAACGATGCGGCTGAGTTCGGACGACCGCGGCCTCAGATATGAAATCGACGTTCCCGACACACAGCTAGGGCGTGACCTGGTTGAGCACATCCGCCGCGGCGACGTGAACGGCTCATCCTTCGCGTTCAGCATCACGGACGAGGAGTTCAGGAAGGAAGACGGCAAGACGGTTCGCGAGATTCGCGGCGTTCGCCTGTTCGATACCGGCCCGGTCGATTTCCCCGCCTACGAGGCGACGACGGCAGGTATCCGCGCCGTCGGGGATGTTGAAGAGGCCCGCAAGGCGTTCGACGCGCACGAATCGGCAATTCTTGCCGAACAGGACAGATTGATGATGCGGGCTCGGATTGTCGAACTCGGCGTATAAACCTCGCCCGGTTTTGTAATGCACGGCCAGGATATTCGGGGTAGTATCCGCCCGACATATGACAAGAGCCCCCGCACCGCGCCAACGGTCGGGGGCATGGCTGCAACCTGTTAAGGAGGTCGCAACAATGCACAGATTACTTGATTGGGCCGTCGTCGCAACCGCAATCGGAGCTGGGGCGGCGTTAATGAGGATCACCGATGGCGGCGGAAACCGCAACGCGGAAGTCGGTCAAGGACATGACTCTGGACGAGTTACAGTTCCACAAGCGGGTATTGACATCAAGCCTGTGCGGGCTCCAGCGGGAATTGTCGGCGGTCGAGTGCGAAATCCTGGTGAGGCATGTCGTCGAGAACTGTTCAACGCCATCTGCGAGGTTGAATCCGGCGGGGATCCAGGAGCAATAGGCGACGGCGGCAAAGCTGTCGGCATCGCGCAGATATGGTGCGTGATGGTTGACGACTGCAATCGTATCGTCGGCAACAAATCCTTCACATATCAAGACCGACGAGACGTCGAGAAGTCCTTCCAGATGTTCAATGTGTTCGCTGACCACTACGGCCGCGACAGGTCTGTGGAGTGGCTTGTGCGCGCCTGGAACGGGGGACCGCGGTGGGAGAAGCGGCCGAAGGCGGTCGAGAATTCTGCCGTGTATTGGCGGAAGGTCAAAAAGATTTTGGTTGACGCCGATATTAGCCTCGGCTAAATTAGATGTACGGGGATATGTTCCCCGCCGATTTTGAATACTTCGGCCGCTCATGCAGCACGGCTAACCGTATCGCATGACGCAGGCTGACAGCTAAGAACCGCACGGCATACCGGGCGATTCGCAGCAGGCAACGGGTTTCTAACCTGTCGCCGGTGCGTATCGCCCGGTTTTTTAATATCCGAGTGGTTTGTCCCGGCGACGACGGGACAAACGAAATGACACTGAAAGAACTCCGAGAGAAGCGACAGGACGTCGCAGAACAAATCAAGAAACTGGCGAAGGTTGTCGAGAAGGAAGGGCGCAAGCTCAGCGACGACGAGCGAGCGAAGTGGAACGAACTCGACGCCGAGTTCGTTGACCTGTCGCACCAGATCGCCATTCTCGAACGAGCCGAGAAGATTGAGGGCGAGCAGGCGGAACGCAAGACGGCGCCTGTCTCCGACTTCAACGGCCGCAAGACCGCGGAATCCGGCGAACGTTCAGGCGGCAAGCCGGAAGTCACCGAAGAGCACCGCTCTTTGGCGCTTCAGGCGTGGTTTCGTCGCCAGTCGAGCGAAGGGCTCGAAATCAACGACGAACACCGCGAAGCGTGCCAACTGGTCGGGCTCAACCCGAACGCGAAGGTTCTGAGCGTATCACTCCCGCATGCACACCGCTTCGAGAAGATGCGGCGTGATGGCTGGGGCGGCGGTTACGGATCGAGCTATTCCGGCGCCGAGCGCCGGGCGTTGTCGGCCGTTACCGGCTCGGCGGGCGCGTTCACGGTTCCGACTTCGATGGTCAACCAGCTTGAAGTCAGCATGCTCGCCTTCGGTGGCATGATGCAGGCGGCTGAGGTCATTCGCACGGAAGGCGGCGAACCGCTGACCTGGCCGACGGCCAACGACACGAGCAACAGCGGGCGTCAGATCGGCGAATCCGCGGCGGTGACGGCGACGGACCCGACCTTCGGATCGGTGACGTGGGGAGCCTACAAGTTCTCGTCGGACGAAATCAAGGTTCCGACCGAACTCCTTCAGGACTCCGCTTTCGACCTTGCTGGCGTTCTTGGCAACATGCTCGGCGAACGCCTCGGTCGCATCCTGAACACGAAGTTCACGACGGGCACGGGCGCCGCGACGCCTTACGGCCTCGTGACGGCTGCAAACACAGGCAAGACGACCAGCTCGTCAACGGCGATCACCTGGGACGAGGTTACGGACCTCATTCATTCGGTCGATCCGGCGTACCGCAACGGCGCGGCGTTCATGTTCAGCGACGGAATCTATCAGCTTCTTCGCAAGCTGAAGGACGGCGAAGGTCGGCCGCTTTGGGCTGACGGCCCGAACTCGACCCCGCCGGCGACGCTCCAGGGCTACCCGTACTTCATCAATCAGGACATGGCGTCCAGCGCGACGGCGAGCGCGAAGACGATGGTTTTCGGGCAACTCAACAAATACAAAATCCGGCAGGTTCGCGACATCCGGTTCTACCGTTTGGTCGAGCGACATCGCGAGAACGACCAGGACGCCTTCCTGGCTTTCATTCGCGCTGACGGAAACCTCCTCGACGCCGGAACGGATCCGGTTAAGGCGATGGTGCAGGCATAACCATGAAGGTCATCCTTCATACGAGTCGAATTGACGGCCATGTCTCGCAGATGCCGGGACAGACGATTGAGGTTGACGAAATCGTCGGTCGTCGATTGATCGAAACAGGTCAGGCACGGGCCGCCGGAAACGGCGGCTTCGTGCAGACCGCTTCCCTGAAACAGACAAAGCGAGGCCGCAAACAGGTCCGCGAAGAACGTGAGGTCAAGATATGAGCTTCCTATCTGAACAAGTCGTCACGAGCCTCGGCAAGGGTGCCGTTGCCGACACGACCAGCGAAACGACGACAGCCGTTGAGGATATGGCGGGGTACGACGGCATTCGGTGGATTGTCAGTTTCGGCGACGTTGATGCCGCTGCGGTTCTGACGCTTCAGCCGAAAGAGAACACCGCATCGAGCACGTCGAGCCCGACGCCGACTTCCATCGACGTCAGCAACGCAACGCTCGGCGGAACGGTCACGCCTGTCATCACGACTGGCGCCGTCGTCGTCACCGAGTCCAGCGGAAACCTGGATAACAAGTCGATCATCATCGACGTCTGCGGGTCGAATATGTCGAAGCGATATGCGTTTCTGAGCATCACCGCGACCGTCGAGAGCTACGAAATCGTTTCGATCATCACGGAACGGTACAAGACGAAGACGAAGGCGGCTTCGGTTGACGGCGATGTCGTCATCAACGCCACGGCCGGCAAGTAACGAAAGGCGGTGACGTATGGCAACGACTGAAGCTGGACACCATCCAAACCGCGTTTACACCGACCACGATGGGAACCTCCATCTGAACGGTTCGACGCTGTACCTGGACGAGACGGCCACGGCAACGATTGCCAGCGGCGTCCTTGCGGGGCAGTCGCCGAATACTGGGTCACTGACGGCGACGGCCGACGGGACGGGAACCGGGACCATCGCCGACGACGGAGGGGCGATTCAGTTCTTCTCCGTCACGGCGTCCAACGCGAACCATATTGTGACGCTTCCGACGCCCGTAGTCGGGTCGATCATCATCCTTTACGTCGGTTCAAACGGTTTTGAACTGAGGTCGAGCGCACCCGCGACGATTGCCATCAACGGCGGTTCCGGGTCTGGGGTTGAATCCGCGATTGCGGCGAACCAGATGGCGGTGCTCATCTGCACGACAGCGACGACCTGGCACGGGTTCGAGATCACCGGCGCGACGCTGACGGCAATCGAAGCCGCTGCATAACACACGGAGCCAACAGTGGCGAACGTTCGCAAATACACGGGGACGTTGACGGTTGACGCAAGCGGCGACGGGACGTTGACACTCCCGTCGTCTGCGTCTGACGGAAACATCAGCGGCGTCCTTCTGTCGATTCGGCATATCGACGCCGGCGCGTCCAATTACGACGACGGGTTTGATTTCACGGTGACGACAGTTGAGTCAGGGAAGGCGTTGTACGCAGAGACAATTACAACGACTACCGATTTCGAGCGACAGCCGAACGTTCCGACGCATGCGGATACGGACGGAACCGTCGGCACGGCAGAGGATCAACACGTCATCGCGAACGAGCAGATCGTCATCACAGTCGCCAGCGGCGGGAATGCGAAAACAGGCTCATGGGAAGTGTACATTGGCTAAGAACATCCGCGCCTGCCGCTGAACCTGTTACGGCCGCGGAAGCGAAGCTCCAATGTCACATCGCCGGGAGCGATTACGACACAGAGCTTGCCATCTACATTCAGGCCGCCCGAGAGGATTGCGAAGAGTTCACTGGTCGTTCGCTGATAACTCAGACGTGGACGATGGAACTCGACGAATGGCCGAACAACCCCGAGATGTCGGGGTTGGACCGCTACGCCATCTTCGTCCCGCGTCCTCCGGTCGCATCAGTCACCAGCGTCAAATACTACGACACGAACGGAACGCAGCAGACGCTGACGGTTGACGACGACTATCGCGTTCACATCGGCGACGTGACACGAATCACGCCGGCATATGGAACGTCATGGCCGTCAGTCAGGCCAATGACGAAGGCGATTGAGGTCATCACGGTTCACGGCTACGGCGCCGCATCGACGAACGTTCCGGCGAAGTTGCGGCAGGGGATGTTGATGCGTATTGCGTCGTATTTCCGCAATCGCGAGGACGAGATCAGCGGAACGATTACGTCGAGGTTTGAGAACGGCAGCACTCGCCTTTGGGAGCCATTCAGGGTTCCGGGCGTGATGGTGGCTTAAATGGCTCATGTTGCAATCAACTCCGGCGAACTGCGGCATCGCGTAACGATTCGGTCGCGCACCAGCCAGAAGGACGCAACCGGCGCTCCGTCGTACAGCGAGAACACGCCGGCGACAAAGTTCCCGGCGCTGGTGCAGACGGTCGCCGGCCGCGAGCACGAATACGCGAAGGCGCTTGCACTGGAAGCGACGCATCTGGTGACGATGCGCTACAACACGACGACAGCAGCCGTCGGAAGGAACGACGCCTTCATCTTCTCGACGCGAGTGCTTGAGGTCGAGGCGGTTGAGAACGTGCGAGAGGAAAACACTGTTCTCATATTCGCCTGCAAGGAGTTGAGGTAATGGCGTCGAAGTTCGGATTGGACATATCCGGCGAGAAGGAACTTGACGCAGCACTCAGCGAACTGTCGTCGAGCATGCAGACGCGGTACATGAACAAGGCGCTTGAGGCTGGTGCGCAACGCATCCGGGCGAAGTGGCGTGCATTGGTTCCGGTCGATACCGGAGCATTGCGTGATGGCATTGAGATTATCAAGGCCAAGAGGTCGCGGCGACATATCGCCTACATGATCGCGTTCCCGACACGGGAACACCTGGCGAAACACCACGCGGCCGCAGCGACCAATTCGCTTAACAGCAATCGCCGCCTGTCGAGTAAAGCGTCGGACATCGAATCCGGGAAGTGGTATTACCCGGCCGTGGTTGAATGGGGCGGCATCAAGAAGGATGGAACGCGGATACCTGCCCAGGCGCCGGGCCGTCGTGCGTTCGCTGCGTCGGAACACAGGGCGTTTCGTGTGACGGTCGATGTGCTGTGGAAGCAGATTGAAGCGTTCAGGAAGCGACAGGCGAAGAAGGCGTTGAAGGCCGCGAGAACTGCATGAGTCTTGAGTCAGCGTTCAACACTGTGATCGACGAGGGCACAGCCATCGCGGCGCTTGTGTCGGAACGCCATTATCACATGCGGGCTCCGGCAGGAAATCCGACGTTCCCGTACCTGGTGTGGGAAGTGATTACGCACGAGACGCATAAGCACTTGTCGCAGACGACAGACTTCGCGACGGCGACGATTCAGGTGTCGTGCATCGACTCCACATACGCCGGCGCGATTGCGTTGAGAGCGGCCGTGTATGAAGACATTCAGGACTTCACGGCATCAAGCGGAACGATTTGGACGATCCGCAATATTTCAGGATCAAACACGCAACCGAACCCGCAGGCGGGCGAGCCGGTCGGGCCGTGCGTTGTGACAGAGGACTACGAAGTCTGGTATCGGAGAGCTATTCCGGGCCAGTAAGGAGATAGAGAGCTATGGCAAGCCCAGCAGTTGACAGCACAGTAGGGACGACGATTGCGTTCGGAACAACGTCCTTCTCGGCGCAGGTTACAGCGATTGACTGGACAGGCGTTGAGCGACCCTCGTTGAACACGTCGCACTTCGGAACGACGGCCGTTCAGTCCGGCGACTGGAACAATGCGACATTCGTTCTCGGGAAGATTGTGGACGGCGGCGAGATCACGCTGACGCTTCACTACAACCCGGACACGGCGCCGCCTTTCGGCGCAGTTCCCGAAACCATCACCATCACGACCAAGAGCGGCGCGACGCTTGTGTTCAGCGGCGGTCTTGTCGGCGGCGGCGTCTCCATGCCTCTCGACGGAATCATGGAACAGACGGTCGTTATCAAGGTCTGCGGACCTGTGACGCGAACCGCTGCATCGTAAGCACGAAGGAGCCCACATGAGTGCGATTGAGGAATTTCGGGCGCTTTGCGCCGCGAAAGTTCAGACGGCGACAGTCATCGTCAATCACGACGGAACCGGAAAGACGCTGCGGGTCCGCGCCTTGAAGGCGAAGGACCGCGCCGCGCTTTTGAAAGCGCTGAAGGCCGCGAGCGAAGATGACGAGTATTTCGACCTTGAAATTGCGAAGCTGGTTCTGTGTGACGAGAACGGCGAAAAACTGATTCAGACGCCAGAGGACGCGGCGGCACTTGAAGAACTGCCGATTGCGTGGCTGAAGGATATCGCGAAGACAGGTCTTGCCGTCAACGGCGCCGCGACCGACGAAGACGAGGACGACCCCGAGGGAAACTAGAGCGCGAGCGCGTGTTCAGGTGTCGTCTTGCGCTCGCGCTCGGCAAGTTTCTGTGGGAAGTCGATGAGTTGATGCCGCTGCCGGAACTGCATGAATGGATGTGGTTCGATGAACGTTCGCCGATTGGCGACATACGCGGCGACATCCAGGCCGGCACGGTCGCGGCGATTATCGCCAACGTGAACCGGAAGAAGGGTGCGAAGCCGTACTCGGCGACCGATTTCGTTCCGAAGTTCGGACGACCGAAACAGCAGAGCGACGACGAGATTGAAAGCAAGATCATGTCGTGGGCCTCGGCGATTGGCGCGAAGGACGCTGAATAAATGGCACTTTTCAGACGACTTAACATCGGCGTGTTCGCGAACGTTGACGGCGCCGTCAAGGGATTCAAACGAACGAGCCGCGCCGCGAAGCGGATGGGCTCGGATGTCGATACAATCTCAAAGTCGTTTTCTCGCCTCGGTCGTTCGATTGCGGCGTCTGCTATCGCGTTCATATCAATCCGCAAAGTCATCGGCGACGTGTCCGAGGCGTTTAGTCGTCTCGACAAGTTGGCAAAGACCGCCGACAAGCTGGGACTTACAGCCTCGGCGCTCGCGGGCCTTCGCTTCGCTGCCGAGCAGACCGGCGTTGAGGTGTCGTCGCTTGACACCGGCCTTCAGCGAATGGTCCGGCGCGTGTCTGAGGCCGCGGTTGGAACCGGCGAAGCACAAGGCGCACTGAAAGAACTCAACCTCAACGCCCGAGAACTCGGTCGTCTGTCGCCTGACGAACAGTTCCGGCGCATCGCCGACGCCATGATGGGCGTCACGAATCAGTCTGACCGCGTTCGCATCGGGTTCAAGTTGTTCGACACCGAGGGTGTCGCGCTTATCAACACGCTCAAGGGCGGGTCCGCGTCGCTGGATGAGTTCCAGCAGCGGGCCGAGGACATGGGGCTTGCAGTCAACGACAAGGCGCTGAAGTCGATTCAGGACGCCAACGACGCAATCAACGCAATGAAGAATTCGATGGACGGCCTCGCGAACAAGGCCGCTGTCGAGGTCTCGGCGTTCGTGACAATCTGGTCGCGTGGCGCTCAGGAAATCATCAAGAGCATCGGCGGAATTGACGGAACCGACCCGGAAGTGCGGGAAATGCAGGCGTTGCTTGCGATGCGGCCTCTGTTTGCTACGAGGGAGTCCGGGTTGACCGGCGACCCGTTCGCCGACTTCCTGCGTGCCGAAATCACCAACAGGCAGTTTCTTCAAGAGAACACCGAGAAACTTCGCGCGGCGAGGGAAGCCGCGAACGCGCGACAAGCGGAACTATCAGCGGCTTTCGGACAAAGCAACGGGCCGATGGATTCGTTCGGTCTAAAACAGACCGAGGACCAGGCGAAGACGATTGCCGACGTGTTCGGCGACCTGAATGATGAACTCGACAAACTGACACAAACACCTGAGCGGTTGCTGATTGAGAAGTTGTTCGGCGCGAACGCCGGCATCGAGGACATTCGCGAAGCTGTCAGCATGATGCGCGAAATCGAGGAGATTCAGAAGAATCAGGCAAACGCGGCCAGCATCGAAGCCAGTCACAACGCACTACAGAACCGGCTCGATATGTTGCTTTTGACCGAGGAGGAGCTTCTTCAGAAGCAGTTGCGGATTCTCGGCGCGTCGAAGGAACAGGTCGAAGAGCAGTTAAAACTGCTTTCAGGCATCAAGGCTGCCGAGGCCGAAGCCCTTCTCGCAAAGAACACGAATGACGTGAAGCCGTCTCTGTCGATTCCGTCCACGCCTCGCGCGTTGCAGCGAGGCAGCGTTGAAGCGAGGTCGGCTGAGATTGCTGCAATGAACCGATTCAACGCAGAGCGACAACTGTTGAAGGCGAGCGAGAAGACGGCGGGCAACACGGAACGGATGGTCGGATATCTCGACGACATCCGGCGAAACCAGATACAAGTCGTGAACGGGTAACACATTGGCGCAGCAAAGCATCAACGAACTGCATCGCGGCCGTCGAGTCTCAAAGGACTCGTCGCCGAATACCCGGTTGACGAGGGTGTTCCGTGTCGTCATGGAACAAGGCGACTCGCCGTGGGATACGCTCGAATCGGCGGGCGTCCCTGCCCGAGGCGACGCGCATCCCGACGTGTCGTCGGCCCTGTGTCAGGAGGTCGCTTGCGAGCAGGAAGACGGCGGCGATTTCGAGTGGGTGTTCATCGTCACGGCGACATATGCGACGCTGACGCCCGGCGGGACGCCGACCGAGGATTCTGACCAGGATCCCACGAGCGTTCCGATTGTCATCGAGTGGGGCGAAGAACTCATCAGTATTGACTCTGGGCCGTC
>OBJS01000291.1_pt1 | contig 12656 bp, 10 predicted proteins | sample 1519851 | NCBI WGS metagenome assembly OBJS01 (sample SAMN03019806, study PRJEB22545) | beach sand metagenome | biome: beach; feature: sea beach; material: beach sand | place: USA: Municipal Pensacola Beach, FL | collected 2010-10-20 | depth 25-47 cm m
TGAATGCAGTAAAATCAATTAATAATGGAGTCTCACACAAAGATATTCAATCATTAGGATTAAACATTACGTTTTTAACTTATTATAACAACTATCATTCGGGCGACGAACATTAAAGCTAACTTGATAATTTCCCTACAAATGTTAGCAATGTATTACGGCGACTCTGCAACATTCAGCCACTCCATCCTGCGCTTTATGGCTTGCTCTGATGCTTCTGCAGCAAGTGAAAGATAGATTGTATTTGCCTTAGGTGGGAGCACTTCAATCTCTGTCACATTTAGATATCCATCTCTAAAATAGTGTAGATTTACCTTTGCTCCATATTCATGACGATTCAATAATGTGGATAGGTTTTCTCTGGTAATGCGATACCCCGCCAATGCCACCAATTGGTCGCCCGCCGCAATACCGGTCTGGTGCGCTAATCCGTCTTCATAAACTTGCTGCACCTCGGCCACATTAAGTTCAGGACTCAAGGTCACGCCAAGGGACATCTCAGCGGTATCTTGCGCCACTGAGGTCAAAAATCCGCCTTTAGGCTTCGCTGCCTGTGCCGCCGAATAGTGGAACTGAACACCCACTGACTCCAATAGTAGAGCCAATGGTAAGTCTTCTGTCGATCTCAACGCGGTTTGGAAAAATTCTGTTAAGGATAGACCACTCACTTCGCTGATCAGGGCTTCCACCTGTTGTGGCTCCACACCGACACTAGGGCGACCATGGCATTGCCACAATGCACGCATGACATCATCCAAACTTTTGGCGTTCTCTGTCTCTTGTCTGATGATGAGATCCAACGCTAATGCGATAAGCGCACCTTTGGTGTAATAACTGACAATGGCATTAGGAGCATTTTCATCTTGGCGATAAAATTTCGTCCAGGCATCTTTAGCTGAATCGGTAACAGTCTGTTTAAGTCGACCCCGCCCCCGGTACACCCTAGTTAGAGACTGGGCCAACAACTCCAAATATTGTTCTATAGTTATCACTCCAGATCGTACTAAGGTTAAATCGTCATAGTAAGAAGTAAACCCCTCAAATATCCACAACAATTGAGTATCAGTCTCTTGACCGAGATCGTAGCTGAAAAAATTTACTGGCTTAATTCGTTTCACGTTCCACAAATGAAAATATTCATGGCTCATCAAACCGAGAAAACGAATATAAGAATCAGACATCTTCTTATCTGATGGTGCAGGAAAATCACCACGACTACAAAGAATGGCCGACGAATCGCGGTGTTCCAATCCACCATATCCCTCTTCTACTACCTGAGTTAAAAAATAATAGTGTCTCATGGGCAAGTCAGTGGCAAACAGCGATGCATGTTGTTCACATATTTTTCCTAAATCTTCACACACCCGCTTAAAATCTCCCTGACAGGGGCCTGATAGCACCAGGTAGTGGGGTACATCGCGTACACTAAATTCAAATTGTGCAAAATCTCCCATTTCCACAGGGTGATCAATTAACTCGTCAAAGTCGCGACACTGATAGAGGCCGAATCCATCGTTATCCAGCGCCACTGATGTCATGGCGGTGGCCAATTTCCATTGCTTCGCAAAGGATGACTTAGGACGCATAAATTCCGCAGTGCAAGGTGCTGCCTCCATTCCTGACACTTGCATAAACAGTGCTGCACCATTGATGAAGCCGTGGTTTTGATCCAGATGACATCCGCGCACCGATCTGTCCCAAGCATAGATGTCATAAGTGAGGGTCAACGCATGATCGGTAGCCGGAGCCTGCCAATGATTTTTTTGATTATGGGTAAGCGCTAAAGATTGTTGCCCGGCCCGCAGGCCAATTTGCACCATATGACGGGAATATTCACGAATTAAGTAACTGCCAGGTGTCCAGGCAGGAAACCGAAATTCTTGACCGTGCGGATGTGGATCCGGGATTTCCACCACCACGCGAAATAGATGAGCATGAGCATCAAGTATTTGCACGCGATATCGTATGGCGGCCTGTTCTGACATAATGTGACTCCAAGAATATTAGATTTATCTTTCAAGCCGATATCATTAAAAATAACACCAGGGATGGCAAGTGGCAGAAAAGACTGATAACACAATAAGTGAGATTCTAGAGCCTTATCGTGAAGCCATCCGCTATGCTTGGTTAAAGGAAACTTCGCTATTACTGAATGAGCTCCGACCCTTGGCCACACTACCTGCTGAGGAGGCGGTGCACGTTCAGCACCTAGCTGAGCAGTTGATACGACAACTGCGTGATACAAAACATCAGCCCGGCGGTATAGAAGCTTTTATGCAAGAATATGGCCTCAACACTCAAGAGGGTGTCACCTTGATGTGTTTGGCAGAAGCACTACTGCGGATTCCAGATACAAAAACGCGTAATCGATTTATCCAGTCCCAGGTGCACAAGGGCGATTGGGAAAAACATCTTGGACATAGCCATTCACTCTTCGTCAATGCCTCTACTTGGGGTTTGGTGCTCTCTGGGCAAATATTAGATCCTCTCGACAGTTTTGCAGAAAAAGCATTACCAGTCATGAAACGCCTCGTCAGCCGTAGTGGACAACCCGTCATCCGCGGCGCACTGTTCGCAGCCATTAAACTGCTGGGTGAACATTTTGTCATGGGCAACACTATTGAACAGGCAACCAAACGCGCCAAACAGAAAGGGGAGAATATCTGGCGCTACAGCTATGATATGCTTGGCGAAGCTGCCTTAACGGCTGCTGCAGCAGAGCAGTACTTCGAACGCTATCGGCACGCCATTGCCTGCCTGGCAACACAGTCTCACGATGGCCCACTTCATGCCAGAGCAAGCATTTCCATTAAACTGTCCGCACTCCATCCACGGCTAGAAAACTGTCAACACCAGCGGGTAATGCGCCAACTGTTGCCTCCGTTGACCAATCTCATTCAGTTTGCCGCAGAAAATAATATCCCCGTCACCATCGATGCAGAAGAGGCTCAACGACTGGAAATTATGTTGGATGTATTTGCGGCCCTGCATCAACAACCAGATTTAAAAGAATGGAACGGCCTGGGGATCGCCGTGCAAGCGTACCAAAAACGCGCCTTAGCTGTCATTGATTGGTTAGGTGCCTTAGCAGAAGCGCATCAAAAAATCATACCCATACGATTGGTAAAGGGTGCTTATTGGGATACTGAAATCAAACTCGCCCAGCTTCTCGGCTTGCCAGATTACCCGGTGTTTACGCACAAAGCCGAGACTGATGTCTGTTATCTAGCTTGTGCGCGAAAACTGTTAGCCTATCCGAATCATTTTTATCCCATGTTTGCTACCCATAATGCGCAAACGCTGGCCACCATTCTGGCTATGGCACCAAAGGATCGCGAAATCGAATTTCAACACCTACATGGTATGGGAGAAACGCTCTACAGAATTTTATTGACAGGGCAGAGTCGGCCTATTTACTGTCGCACCTACGCGCCGGTGGGAAGCCACGACGAGCTATTGCCTTATCTGGTCAGACGGTTGCTTGAAAACGGCGCCAATACCTCCTTCGTCAATCATATGCGCAGTGAAGATATTCCAGTAGAGCAGCTAATTGCCGATCCCCTCAGCCAGTTGCGACAATCGACACATCAACCCATACCACTACCCCCAGAATTATACGGGGTAACAAGACAGAACTCGCTGGGATACGATATTCAGGATCCCCAGACCCAGAGACGCATGAGCGAAGTGGTAAACACTGCCAACCGACTGGTGACACAAGCGACTCCATTGGTTTCAGGGGTCGCCACCCGGGGTGAGAAATACAGCTTGTGGAACCCCGCCCGCCTCGATGACTCGATCGGTAGTTGTCTCAATGCCAACCCAAGCGTCATCGAATCAGTGATGCAAGCTGCTGCGGCTGGACATAGACATTGGCATCTGACAGCGACTGATACCCGTGCAGATTGCCTTCTAAAATTGGCCGAGCTGTTTGAAGAGCAGTTCTATTCTTTTGTGACTCTGTTGATTAAAGAAGCAGGAAAAACCTATACAGACAGCATTAGCGAAGTCCGAGAAGCCATAGACTTCTGCCGCTATTATGCCCAGCAATCACAACTGCTTTTCACACCTTCCAATCTACCGGGCCCAGTAGGAGAGCGAAATGAGCTGCGACATCAAGGTCGCGGCGTCTTTATCTGTATCAGTCCTTGGAATTTTCCCCTCGCCATCTTTGTGGGACAGATCGCCGCAGCTTTGGTCACTGGCAACAGCGTAGTCGCCAAACCAGCGGAACAGACACCATTGATTGCCACAGCCACGGTACGCCTATTTCATCGCGCCGGTATTCCAGTGGAGGTGCTACATCTATTGCCCGGCCCAGGAGATACCATCGGTGCGCAATTGGTGGCACACAGGCTCACCGCCGGAGTGGCCTTCACTGGCTCCGTGGCGGTAGCGCATCAGATCCATCAAACTCTGGCAGCACGCAAAGAAGCCATTCGACCATTAATTGCTGAAACAGGTGGTATTAACGCCATGGTAGTGGATCCCACCGCTTTAATTGATCAGGTTGTCAAAGACACAATTCAGTCTGCATTTAACAGTGCAGGACAGCGTTGCTCGGCATTGCGGCTATTATGTGTACATGAAAGCATCGCCAATCAAACGATAGCGATGATATCTGGTGCGATGGCGGAGTTAGTGGTGGGTGATCCCGCCTCACTGGATACGGATATCGGACCGGTTATAGATGCCACCGCGCTCAACAAACTAGAACGGCATAAGATCTATTTACAGAGTATCGGCAAAATTTGCGCGCAGACCCCCGTAGATAAAACGCTCAATGGCCACTATTTCGCTCCTCTGTTGGTAGAGATCGATTCGCCTAGTAGCTTACGGGAAGAAACCTTCGGCCCTATCTTACATGTGGTGCGCTATGGGGATGATGAGTTGGAGACAATATTAGAACAAATTAATCAAACCGGTTACGGGCTCACACTCGGTATCCACAGTCGCCTGCAAGAAACGGTAGACGATATTTCGCAAAAAATGCGAGTGGGCAACATCTACGTGAATCGTAACATGGTGGGCGCGGTAGTGGGCGTTCAGCCCTTTGGCGGGATCGGTCTCTCAGGCACCGGACCGAAGGCAGGTGGGCCCAACTATCTTCGCGCATTTACATTCGAACAAACTCTGAGTACCAATACTGCAGCTATCGGTGGTGACGTCTCCCTGCTACAAAACAAAATTTAATTCACCGCTGCGCTACAATATCTCCCTATCCAGGCCCTCTCCGTCGTGGGAATGTTGACAAATATTTCTCCAAAGCGGTAGCAGGACTACTGGCTATAGACTTCATTGTTCACACTTGACTTTAAATGGATATTTTTTGCAGATACAACTAGTTAGGTCGATTCTCGATATTCCCGCTGAAGCCTGGGATAAGTTGCTCCAATCAGACCACATATTTCTTCGACACAGTTTTTTGCAAGGCTTAGAGCAGACAGGCTGCGTACATGCCGAGATAGGCTGGCAACCACTACATCTAACGGTCACTGATACACAGGGTGCATTAATCGCCGCCATGCCCATGTACCTAAAATTTAACTCCTTTGGGGAGTTTGTATTCGATTGGTCGTGGGCAGAGGCTTACCAGCAGCAAGGACTAAACTATTACCCAAAATTGGTGAGCGCTGTCCCCTTCACTCCCGCTCAAGGTCCGCGCATTCTCTTTCATCCTGAAACGGATGAAAACCAACTGGTGGCGACTATCAGCCAATTTCTCCAAGAGTGGTGTAGCCGTCAGAAGGTGGAAAGTTGTCACCTGTTGTTTGTTTTAAAATCACAATGTGAACAACTAACCGATGTTGGCTTCTTACCCCGACTAGGATGTCAATTTCATTGGCATAATCACCAATACAGGGATTTCCAAGACTTTCTCGATCGATTCTCTTCTTCAAAACGCAAAAAATTGAAACGCGAACGCCGTCGAGTTGCTGAAGCAGGTGTGACACATGAATGGAAATTAGGCACTCAAATAGATGATGAAGAGTGGGTGGCAATTCATCGATTATATCGGAGCACATTCAATCACTATGGCAACTACCCGGCTCTAACTCTTGATTTCTTCAAATACCTTGGCGAAGAGCTGGGGGAACAAGTAGTCATTATCCAGGCCCTACGCGATGGTAAGATGGTGGCTGCGAGTCTCTGCTTTAAAACAAGCACTCATTTCTATGGTCGCTATTGGGGCGCCAAAGAGCATATTGCCGACTTACACTTCGAAACCTGTTATTACCAAGGTATAGAGTACTGTATTCAAAATAATATAAAAATTTTCGAGCCTGGTGCGCAGGGCGAACATAAGGTGAGCCGAGGCTTTGAACCGACTATAACTTATTCAGCTCATTATTTAATAAATCCACAATTTCGATTAGCCATAGCAGATTTTCTCAAGAAAGAACAACAACATGTTAGAATGTACCAGAAAAGGATTTGCGCTACCTTGCCATTTAAATTAGCGAGCAATCACTAACTGGTAAGCCATGGTTTAAGCGAGAAAGAACTAAGGTTGAAGTCGGTAGTTTCCGTTAAACATAACAATAGCCTATAACATTATCGTAATGGAATACGAAAGTGTCTAAACTGAAACCATTAGTCGCGTTGCTAATATTTAGCTTATTACTTGTTGGGTGTAGTACCACCTCCAATGTGGCGACGACTACAGAAGTTCAGAATGATATCAATGCACGGTTTCTCGTGGCCTTGACTGCCTTCCAAAGAAAGGAATTCGAACTCGCTTACGGCGTCTGGTTACCGCTAGCCAATGATGGGCATGAGGGTGCACAATACTGGATGGGTCACTTGTACGAGCAAGGTCTCGGCATCGAACAAGATTATGGAACCGCCTTTAGATGGTACGCTCTAGCAGCCAAGCATGGGGATACGAATGCCCAACTCAAGCTGGCTGAGTTTTATGCTAAAGGCACGGGTATCGGTAAAGACCCTCTTGAAGCCAATAGATGGTATTTACAAGCAGCACAAAATGGTAATTCCACTGCACAGTACAAGGTGGGAGAGATGTTTGAACTCGGCAAAGGTGTGCGCCAACAGCCTCACAAAGCCATTTATTGGTACAAAATCGCAGCAGAACACGGAAACATACAGGCGCAATCGAAACTAGGTGTCATGCTGGCTCGTGGCATGGGCACACTCTCAGAACAGAAAGAAGCCGCAACCCTACTGCGCTATCCAGCAGAGCAAAATCACGCGGAGGCACAATATTATTTGGCGCTTATTCTGCTTGACGCCAAACGCACGCCAACAGACTTGAAAGAAGGGGTGAAATGGATGGAAGCCGCAGCTAACGGCGGCTATGGGCCCGCACAGTTGGCCATGGCAGACTTTTACAATGAAGGCATTCATTTAGAGTGGGATCCCAAACAGATGCGTACCTGGCTGCAATTGGCAGCAAAGGGTGGCCTCGCAGAAGCTCAGTTTCGTCTTGGTCAGATGTATGAACTGGGAGAAGATTTCCCACAAGATTACGCCCAGGCCGCTACTTGGTATCGCCTCGCTGCCGAACAAGATCACCGCAAAGCACAAAATGCTCTTGGCAGTTTGTACGCTAAAGGCTTAGGTGTTCCGAAGGATCTGGGAGAAGCCATGCTCTGGTTTCGCAAAGGATCCGGTCAAATTCGCTAAGTTGCTTTATGGCGCCTGAACTTCCATTCTGGAAACAAAAATCTTTACATGAATTCAGCACACAAGAATGGGAAGCTCTCTGCGATGGCTGTGGCCGGTGTTGTGTGGCAAAACTCGAAGACATGGATACGGGTGAGCTACACTATACCAATGTGGCCTGCCGCTTATTAGACTTAGAAACCACCCGCTGCGGCGACTATAAAAACCGTTTTCAACGGGTACCCCTCTGTGTCAAGTTAACCCCTGATAATCTCAGCCAGATCCCTTATCTGCCTTCGACCTGCAGTTATCGCTTAGTCTATGAAGGCAAGGATCTGCCCTCCTGGCATCCACTGATTTCACACCAAGCGGATAGCACTTTCCTAGCAGGTATATGCGTAGGTGACAAAGTGATCAGCGAAGACGACATTACCGAAGATGAGCTAGAATGGCACATCGTAGATTGGATTAAATAGGCAATGGTGAAAGAGATCGCTTCAACCACGATATAAATAGCACTAGAGTTCACCACGAATCATGTCTGGTGCAGGTAGTCTGTTAGACTAAAATTCATGATAATCTAAGCCACAACTCTGTGCATATTGTCTTCTTCTCTCATATAAGGAATTTCGAGAATGAAAACTCAAGCTGCGGTGGCATGGGAAGCAAACTCAGCCCTTGAAATTTGTGAATTGGATCTTTCCGGTCCTAGATCTGGTGAAGTGTTAATCAAAATGGAAGCCACAGGGATCTGTCACACAGATGCTTACACCCTCTCTGGAGCCGATCCAGAGGGTCTGTTCCCCGTTGTACTCGGGCACGAAGGTGGCGCCATCGTGCAAGAAGTCGGGGCCGGAGTGAAGAGTGTTCAGCCTGGTGACAAAGTGATTCCACTTTATATTCCTGAGTGTGGCCAATGCATCTATTGTCAGAGCAGTCGAACTAATTTATGTGTGTCTATTCGCGCCACGCAGGGAAAAGGCGTGATGCCAGATGGCACTAGTCGGTTTAGTTATCAGGGCAAAGCTATCCACCACTTTATGGGGACCTCGACTTTTTCAGAATACAGTGTGCTCCCGGAAATCGCATTGGCAAAAATTCATCCCGATGCACCCTTAGACAAAGTCTGTTTATTGGGCTGTGGCATCACCACCGGAATCGGCGCGGTCCTCAATACGGCAAAGGTAAGTGCCGGCAGCAGTGTGGCGGTATTTGGATTGGGTGGTGTCGGCTTAAGCGTGATTCAAGGGGCCTATATGGCTCATGCTGAGCGTATATTGGCAATTGATATTAATGCCTCAAAATTCGAATTTGCCAAGCAGTTAGGGGCAACAGATTGCATCAATCCACAAGATTATTCCGCACCTATTCAAGAAATAATTGTGGAACTCACCAACGGCGGTGTGGACTACTCTTTTGAAGCCATAGGCAACACAAACACCATGCGCGCTGCCTTAGAGTGCTGCCATCGAGGCTGGGGAGAATCCACCATCATAGGGGTCGCGGAATCGGGCGCAGAGATCAATACACGCCCCTTCCAACTAGTCACTGGTCGCGTGTGGCGTGGCACGGCATTCGGTGGCGTGAAGGGGCGCTCACAGTTACCAAGTTATGTGGATAAATATATGAACGGTGAGATCAAAGTAGACGAATATATCACTCATCAGATGTCATTAAATGAGATCAATCAAGCATTCGAGCTGATGCATGAAGGTAAAAGTATTCGCAGTGTCATTCTCTACTAGAGTACCCAGATGATACGATACAGAATCACAACATCAGGTTTAACACTACTCTTACTCACCCTGATTTTGCCATCACCAGCCAACGCTTTCCTTGACGCCAGCCAACCAGAACAAGCCGCGATGCAACACTGGCTAAGAGTGCTGGAAGATTTCGCCAACAATAAAGGAGAAATAGACTTTCAACGTTTGGCACTCTACCCGGAAGATCTCTACGCGTATACGGCCTTTCTCAGTGCCTATAGTCCCAAATCACACCCGACGCTTTTCCCCACAACAGAACATGCTCTGGCATACTATATCAATGCCTATAATGCCTTGAGTATCAAAGGGCTGTTAGATTATCAAGTTCCGGAAAAATTAAAGGGCGTCACGGCATACCGATTTTTCTCAGTGAGCCGCCACACCCTTGGAGGAGAAAGAATCACTCTAAAGTCTTTACGAAAAGATTATGTTTATGCGCCTAAAGAACCGCGCGCCCATTTTGCTGTGAGCAGCCACTGTGTGAGCTGCCCTATCCTGTCGCGCACACCTTACCTGGCGGCGACTCTGAATGAGCAATTAGATCGGGCCACGCAACAGTATCTTAACAATAGCGAATATGTCACGGTATCACATCAAGAGAAAATACTGTGGTTGTCAGAATATTTTGCAGACTTCTCCAAAGATATTCTCGGCTCCAAAACGGCGTTGATGGACTTTATCAATCCATACCTGACACAGCCCATTCCTAAGCACTATCCGATACGTTTTATGCCAGATGACTGGCATATCAGACAAATCAAACGTCGGTAAATTATCTACTGTCTGCTTCGGCTTGCTGCATCCTGTTTGCGGCACTGTCCAGTAATATTTGATTCACTGCATCTGCTTGATTGAGGGTGTCTGTTTTTTCCCGCCATACGTGCGTAGGCTCTTGCTGTGCTTGTGCTTCTGCTTGCTTAGAGTCTGGCTGCTGACTGCAAGCCGACAACACCAATACAGGAACCATGATTAGTAGATAATATTTGGCATTCATGAGGTGTCTCCAGAACTAGACTTATTTATAATATCGGCAGGTATCAGCAAATTTAGCGCTGGAGCTGTTTATGCTACAGAAACATCATTTAGCGCCGGTAAAAATTTTTCTCTCAGTCCATGATTAGGATCCCAAAAACATATGTGTGAACTACTGGGAATGAGTGCCAACACCCCCACTGATATCTGCTTTAGTTTTGCCGGTTTAGCGAAGCGCGGGGGCAAGACTGGCCCCCATCGAGACGGTTGGGGCATCGCCTTTTATGAAGAGAAGGGTTGCCGCCTATTTCACGATCCTAACCCGAGTGCTGAATCAGAGCTCAGTGAATTAGTGAAAAACTATCCCATCAAGAGTGAATTAGTCATCAGCCACATTAGACGGGCAAATCGAGGCAAGATCTGCCTTGCCAATACACACCCCTTCATTCGCGAGTTATGGGGACAAATCTGGTGTTTCGCCCACAATGGACAACTAAAGGGCATTAAAAAAGAACCCCTAACCTTCTACCAACCTGTTGGCACCACCGATAGCGAACATGCTTTCTGCTGGTTGTTAGATCAAATCCGCTTAAACTTTCCGAAGCGTCCGGCCAAACTCGCTAAACTCCATCAATTGATCCGAGACTGCTGTCATCAACTGAACCAAAAAGGCGTCTTTAATATGATCATGAGTGATTCACAACATCTGTATGTGCACTGTGGTACGCGCTTGCATTGGATCACTCGGCGAGCACCGTTCGGTGAGGCAAAATTGTTGGACGAAGAAATAGAAGTGGATTTTAGTCGGGAGACCACACCAAATGATATCGTCACCATTGTTGCCACCCAACCATTAACCACTAATGAAACTTGGCAAAAGATGGGTAAAAATGAATTACAGATTTTAACGAAAGGCGTATTTTTAAAAAATGACTAAACTTGCGCATCCAGCTGCAGTTTTTCTCTTACCTTCTCTGAGGTGACCCATTCGATACACCAGTTTAAAGCTCTACCGCTGGTGGCGTGTCGCCATCCCAAATAGATGGGAACCTGTCGGGTACCACCTACTAATTCTCGAGTCACCACTTCACCGCGGTCAATAGCATCTGCGATCAGGTTGTCTGGCATAAAACCAATGCCTAAACCCCGTTTAAGCAGCGCCAATTTTATTTGGAGATCCGGTACCGAATAAAACTCCTGTCCCGGTAACACGGTGATCAATCGAGGCAACTCCTGGTGTGCTCTCCCCCCCACAATCACACTTCGATGGGTGGCCGCTACATCAACTGGTACAGGCTCGGGTTCCTCTGCTAAAGGGTGATTGGGCGACATGGTCAGATGCCCTGTGCGATAACCGAGCAGAATAGTTTGAATATCTTCTCCAACAGTGGGTTCACCTGCCCCACCTATCACGAGATCCACTTTTCCTTCTGCGAGCGCTTGCCAAGTCCCGTCGAAGGATTCTTTGCCAATTCGTAGTCGTGTAGGCGCATCTTCGGCATAAAAATCTGAAACTAAACCGACGATCACATCCGCATAGAGCAAATCGGATACGGCTATACCAAGCTCACTTTCCCAACCGGTTTGCGCCGCCTGTGCAACATGTTGAATGGTATGCGCTTGTCTCAGTACAATGCGCCCGACTTTTAAGACTTCTCGACCCGCTGGTGTTAACTTGACCCGATATTCGGTGCGATCCAGTAATTCCACCCCTAGCTGTTCTTCTAGCTTGTTAATCGCATAGCTCACACCTGAAGTGGCCATGCCCAGCACTTCACCGGCGGCGCTTAGGGAGCCCCGGCGGGCAACTGTATCTAACACATGTAAGTGATCTAACTTCGGATACATGTAACGACCAATTAATTTAAATAATTCTGGTTTCAGGCGTCATTTATTGTAAAAAATATCATATTCATAGACTTCTGAACTCGTGCCGCACTCAGGCAAACGGCGTATAGGGTGCCTGAGATAATAGAAAAACACAACGGATAGTTAAGAATATTCCTCCTCGCTATCAGCAGCAGATATAGATTTCACTGCGAATTTTCAGAAAAATTCTCTATACTTATTTTTTTTAATAATTTTAGCCTAAGTCAACTCCATGAAAATTATCTCGTTTAACGCCAACGGCATTCGCGCCCGTCTACATCAGTTAGAAGCGATCATAGAGCGTCATAATCCTGACGTTATCGGTATCCAGGAAACAAAGGTTGCCGATGATCTCTTTCCTCAAGCAGCAATTGAAAAATTGGGTTATGACGTGCATTTTCACGGTCACTTTTATAAAATTGTTCC
>OBJS01000292.1_pt1 | contig 12655 bp, 11 predicted proteins | sample 1519851 | NCBI WGS metagenome assembly OBJS01 (sample SAMN03019806, study PRJEB22545) | beach sand metagenome | biome: beach; feature: sea beach; material: beach sand | place: USA: Municipal Pensacola Beach, FL | collected 2010-10-20 | depth 25-47 cm m
GCCAACGTTGTTGTGCGCCGGCCATGGTTAAATGACGTAGGTAACTACTGGGTGTCTCTGTATTCGGTACGAGCTCTTGAGGATATTCGTACCGCAGCTCAGTTAAAGAGAAATGACAACGATCATTGATGAGTTGAGTTTGTTGTAAAAGATCTGCACCATAAATTTTCTTTAAGTGCGGCAATGTGCGTAAATGTGATTCTGCGTTCAGGCTCAATGCATAACCTAACTGATGAATAGGTTGATTGAGACGAATGGCAGTCAGGGTATCCAACAGAGGCTGACGTTCAGCTCGGTGCATTTTAATGGTAGGGCAGGCGACCAACGGTGTGTCAAATTGATGTGAAATATGAGCTAAATATTGCCGGCGCTGTTTATCAAAACCGTAAAAATTGTAATCTACGGCAATCCAGCAACTGGTTTGCTCCTTTAGCCAAGACAATTCAGTAGCATCTATCTGCGAGTGAGGTTTCCAGATGGCAAGACAGGATGAAAGATCGAATTTTTCTATTGTTGTTCTCTGTAGTCGATAAAAACCTTTCTCCTCATGCATTCGGGCTTGGGTAATGAGTTGGCAGATCTTACCGTAGGCCGTTCGATCAGTGGCCAAGAGAATACAATGTAATTTGTCTTCTAAAATAAATTCACTGCCAACAATTAATTTAACTTTGTATTGTTTGGCCGCCAGATGTGCTCGTACGATACCGGACATAGTGCATTCATCGGTGATGGCAATGGCTTGATAACCTAACTTGTCAGCGGTTGCAACCAGCTCTTCCGGATGGGATGCGCCACGTAAAAAAGAAAAATTACTCACGCAGTGCAATGCTGTGTATTCAACCGAAGAGCCCATGAATATACCAACGCTGCTGTGTTAAATCATGAAAAACCCAGAGACGTTGGCCCTGAGCGGTGACGAGACGATAGTAGTCTCGACGGATCGGTTGTTCATCCCACCAACCTGCTTCGATACGTTCAGGATAGTCTGTTAATCCTTGAGGTTTGTCACAGGCTATGGGTTTAGGTAGTAACCATAAGGGTCTTAGGTGTGGCGCAGCCTCAGACTTTACGGAATGAAAGCTAAAAGCTTTCTCTGGACGATGTTCTGCAGGTGCATAGAGTTGTTTTAAGCAGTCTTCTCCCAAGCGCGCTTTTAGCTGTTCTTCTAAGAGTGACCATTCTTGGTGTAGACTCTGTTTAGTGTGAAACAAGTCTTCATTTTCAGCTAAATAAGGATAAATCTGATCGCATTTGACAGAAGCTCCATTAATACTATGATTAATTGGCAAACGTTCCAATTTTAATTGAATAAGATGCATAAAATAGCCGCTCTCGCGAGAGGCTTGCGCGGAATGTACATGCATTGGTGTAAACAGTGTATTCGAATGATATAAGTGAATTTGAATCGTATCGCAGGCCGCATCTCGCTTATGTAAAAATTGACATAACTGTTGAATCAATTGTTCAATCAAAGGTAAAAAATGTTGGTGTTGATAGACTTCTTGCCAAAGGGATTGCTTACTAAAAAATTTAGGCGGCTTAAAAAAATGGCTAGGGATTTGGTTGTCTTGTCCAATGAGCTGTTTTAAATATTGACTCTCTTCCATACCAATACGTCGACTGAAACTGTCTGTAGGCAAACGCCAAAGATCACGTAGTTGATGTGCTCCTAAAGTAAGAATTCGTTTTAATGTTTTGTCTTTAAAAGGTAAATATTTTACAGATAATGATCCTAATACTGAACGCAATGCGGCAGGGGTTTCTATAAGAGTGCTCGGTGCATGTTGTGCGAGTAACACAGAAGCAGAGGGAGAAGGTGATAATGCCCAGGTGACTTCAGTGTTGAACTTGTTTATCAATTCGTCAATTAGAGTATTGAAATCTTCAAATAATTTTAAACTACCCCGTACTTCCAGTAGCAGGCTATGTGAATGCGCAAGACTCACCCAAGAAGAGAACTCAAGGGCAGATTCTGCATGCTGTTTTAATAGATCAGTCTCTGCTTGTGGATCACGCTGTGCATATTTTAACTGGGGACAATAGGTTTGCGCGGCCGTGAGGGGCATATTGGCTGCGATCCCTTGTACTTGGGCAGCGGCAGAAACTGCATATATGATCGGTGAGGCGCGTTCGGCCTCTACTACAGCATAAGGGACAGCACGTGGCGCTTGGATGGCGTCTAGGCTGAGCGTGGGAAAATACACAGCTAACCATAACCAAGCTGTCTCAGTTTGGGATCCGGCAGCGTGCTGCGCGGGCAATGAGATTGGGGGATCAGGTAGGGCGCGACGCATTTAGCCCTCGTGTTGGTATTTGATGTGGGGTAAAGGAGAGCTGCTCAAATCGGTAAGAGGAATTTGTAATGTTCTCTGCTCTAGTAAACCTTTGGCTTTCAGTAATGTCACCATGATGAGGTTGGGTGCCGCGTCTAATCGCATACGTAAAGCTGACGCCGTAGCTAAATGAGGGGTACTACTGAATAAGAATCCTAAATTACCACCCTTTGTAGCCGCCAACTGTAGCCGTCGTAGTTGAGTGTTAGAAAGCCTATTTGCCCAGCACAGTACACTGCCCACAGAATCATTGCCCAGTAACTGCTCCATGGCCCAGAGTCTTTGGGCTTGCGGTAGCTGCAGTAGGCGAATCAGCCTGAGATCTACCCCTTGTTGCAAAAGTGCGGGTGGGTAAGGCCGATAGGGAGGATCCAGCCAAAGTGACATTTTAGGTGCCAATTGTCTTAAAACAGGAAGCACTAATTGCAGCTCACCGATACCCCAGTTTGCCACCATCAGCTCGATTAGATTGCCTAGAGGCCAGCCACCTTGGGGTAGGAGGCGATCCAACAATGGCCAGCCGCTGGGGCAGATATGAGTCTGATGTGTGGTTTTAACGCCTTGCCAAATCAAAGGGTTAGATTGAAGCAAAGCGTTTAATTGTAGGGTGTTTTTTTGCATGGTGGAGAAATATGACCTAACTACTGTTTATATATACAGTATCTTTTCTGGAAATTTATTGCAAGCATGTTGCCGATTTTTCTGCCTGAATTTATCCCGCATCTAGTGCGGAAATGGGGTGGTCGGATAGCGGGTAAAGAAGCGGACTCTATGGATTAATCGCTATTACCGATATCTGGACGGAAATTGCCCATAAATGGGTGTCGACCAATTTAAGCTCGAGGCAGTGCGGACGATAATCCAATTAGTAGGATCATATTTCGGAATAGCGACAGTGACCGCCGATTCGCAAACCCCTATAGAGACAATTAATATTCTATTGGTCGAAGATAACCCGCATGATGCTCAATTAATTCAAGAGCATCTTCATAGTATGAATCAACACACTATAGAGATCGTACATTGCACGACTCTTGATAGTGCTCTGCAACAACTCAAGTCTGATCAGTATGATTGTGATCTTATCTTAACGGATCTCTCTCTAGCGGATAATCATGAACTAAAAATAGTTGCAAGAATTTTGGAAATCACCCGAGATGTGCCTGTCATTGTATTGACAAACACTGATGATCAAGAACTTGCCTTAAAAGCTATTAGATTAGGCGCACAAGATTTTGTATCAAAAAAAGTGTTGATCAGTTCGGAATCGGTTTTATTAAAAATCATGCGCTATACCTTAGAGCGGCATCAATATCAAAAATTGATAGAGCTCAATAGAAAACGTCATGCAAGACTATTGAATAATATTCCAATAGGAGTTTTTCGAGCAACTAAAGATGGAAGATTGCATTCAGTTAATTACGCATTAATGGAGTTATTAGATACAAGAAAAGAAAGTGATTTAATTGGAGTTTCATTGAATGATTTTCTTATAAATAAAAACTCTTGGAAAATTCTTTTATCGCAATTGAATTCTGTCGGCTTGGTTCGTAATCTAGAAGTTAAAATTAAGAGCTTAGATAAAGGTGAGGCCATAGGCTTGCTAAATGCAGTTGTTTCGATTGATGAAGAAACTGGTGAGCATTATATAGAAGGCACTATCAGCGATGTGACACTACTAAAGCATACGGAGAAAGAACGACTAAAAATGCAACAGGAGTTGCGTGTTGCGCAACGATTAGAAGCGGTAGGTACTTTAGCGAGCGGCATTGCTCATGAAATCAATACGCCTAGTCAATATATTATCGACAATTTAAATTTTTTAATTGAAACCACAAATTCTCTATTGAGGTACGTGAATCTAGTTGAACAGAATACTTTGCAAGAAAACAACAGTCTGAATAAAGAAGAAATACTATTAGCTCTGTTAAAGGCTCATCGAGAAAACGATATTAATTATATTAAGGAGGAGTTGCCGCTTGCCCTAAAAGAGTCTCTTGAAGGGATTCAACAAATACGGAAGATAGTCTTGGCGATGAAAGAATTTTCACACCCAGGTAACGGAGAAGACGAAGAGATAGATATTAATAAATCTGTAGAGCTCTCCTGCACCGTTTGTCGCAACGAATGGAAACATGTCGCCGAGATAGAAAAATGTCTTCAACCTAATTTGCCCTCTATTAAAGGTGCGACATCACATATTAATATGGTTATCACTAATTTGATTATAAATGCAGCACATGCGTTGGAAGAGAAGCAAAACACTTTAAATGAAAATGAACTTGGTCAACTTGGAATAATACGTATTCATACAGAGAAAAAAGGACAAAGTATTATTTTGACCATTCAAGATACTGGATGCGGAATGCCGAAAGAAGTAATAGATAATATATTTGTGCCTTTCTATACGACCAAGGAAGTTGGTCGAGGCACAGGTCAGGGATTACACATGGTGCACCGAGTTGTTGTGGAAACTCATGGTGGTTCAATCAATGTTCAATCTGAAGAGGGTGTTGGTTCCAAATTTATAGTTTCTTTGCCAATCAATCATGACATGAGTATGAGAAAGGTGGTGTAATGAAAATACTATTCGTCGATGATGAACAAAAAGTATTGGATGGCATTAAACGAACATTGAGAAATAAACGTCACGATTGGGAGATGACATTTGAATCTGATCCCAATATGGCGTTGAAAAATATCAGTCAGCAAGACTATGATTTTATTGTCACTGATCTCAGAATGCCTGGTTTAACTGGTAGTCAGTTGTTAAAAAAGGTGACAGAAATTAGCCCCCATTCCACACGAATAGTACTATCTGGAGATGCAGAATTAGACAGAGTAGTGCAAACGGTGGGTACCGCACACCAGTTTATTGCCAAACCGTGTGAATTAAATGCAATTCAGTTTGCAATCGAAAGAACTGCCAGAATCAAAAATTTACTCAAAAATGAAAATCTCGCTCGATTAGTGGGGGGAGTGAATGAACTACCTAGTTTACCTACAGTCTATAATGAGCTGGTCAGTGCACTATCTAGCGATAAAACCAGTGTGGAAGAAATTGGAGATATTATTTCACAAGACGTGGGGTTATCAACGAAGGTGTTAAAGACTGTCAATTCAGCCTTTTTTGGTCTATCAGAAAAAGTATCTAACCCAACGGATGCGACAGTCTATTTAGGGTTGGATGTGATTCGCGGTATCGTACTGGCGAACTCTACGTTAACACAATTAAAACCCAATACCGAGGCTGGATGGCATGAACAATTTGTGGAGGAAAATCTATTTATCAGTCAAATGACCAAGGCCGTCGCAAAACAGTTGGAAGGTAAAAGTACCGTGTTAGTAGAGGAAGCGTTTCAAGCCGGCTTGTTACATGATATTGGCCGCTTGCTGATAGCAACAAAATTGCCTGAGGAGTTTAAACAAATAGAGCAACTAGTAGAACAACAAAGCCTTTCACTGATTGAGGCAGAGCAGAAAATATTGCAAGTAGATCATGCTCTATTGGGCGCTTATTTGTTAACCCTATGGGGGTTTAATGATAGTGTGATTGAGGCGGTGTTGTATCACCATCAACCCGAACAATCTTTAATCGATAAAATATCGCCATTAAGTATTTTAATACTAACACTATTCGCATATGAGAAAGCGCTTGATCAAGATTCAATCCTTGATAGCGATCCTGAAAATGTTCTATTAAATAGTCATCATTGGAATCATCATATAGAAGATGTCTTGGAGCTAATCAATAAGAGAGTAGAAAAGAGGCAACAAAATGGATGAGAAGATATTAATGGTGGATGATAATGAAAATGCGTTAAAAGCGTTTCAACGATCCCTACGCAAAGACTTCACAATAGAGGTGGCGAAAAGTGCTGGGGAAGCGATGCAAAGAATAAAAACAGAAGGCCCGTATGCAGTCGTGGTCTCGGATATGAAAATGCCGGGTGCCAATGGGGTAGAATTACTTGCCTTGGTGAAATCAATGTCACCAAATACAGTGAGAATCATGTTGACAGGAGATGCAGAACAGCAAACTGCTGTAGACGCTATAGATAAGGGAGGTGCTATGGTTGTTTTGAAAAAGCCCTGTCCAGTGAGTAAACTAAAAAATTCAATATTGGAAGGCTTGCAAGTATATAGACACAATGTAATAAACGATACGGCAATTTAAATGATTAAATCAATATGTACAAGAATTTTAGGTTATATTTAAAAGATTGAAATACCACAAAAAAAGCGTTAATAGTTTAACTTGTTGAGTTAGATTTCTGCAATTGCCCTTTTAAATATCGCCTCTGAACCGTATAAGTTTATCGCAAAGATTTACTTAATGGTTTCTAGGAATTATTTTTATAGAATCAATAACGATTTTAGGAAAACATTCTCCTTCATACAAACCAAGTGTATTTATTCTCTGTAGTCCTGGTTCCAGATGAATTTGCTGACAATTATTATGACAGCATAGTTCCATAGCCAGGTAAAAAATTGTGCATTGTAATCTTTAGAACGCAGAGTGGAGAATATCACAAAATCTTCAGCATAAAGTTAGTCCGCTCATCCAAGGTTTTGGCCAGACGAACACCAGCCAGCGTGAGCACCTCTTTTTGCACATATCCGAAAGTAAGTAGATAATCTTGCAGCTGTTGATCTCGAATTTTAGCAAGTGAATCAGCAGAGGGGATATTCGGTCTCGCTCGGGCCTTAGCAAATGATATGTCGCAATATTAGCATCAATTTATAGCAATTGTATGTCTATTAGAATTTGTCTTTTTGAATATTTAGGAAGTGACTATAGTGAGTGCTTGCACAGATTGTTTACTGCATTCATATGGTCAAATTCACCATATTTTAAAAAATGTACAGTCTGTTGAATCACAGCTGTATTGCCCATCATAAAGGGGTGTGTCGTTGGTAAAGAGACGAAACTACACATACCTGCCACCTTTGTGCTTTCTACTGACACCTTGCCATCATTTGGATGAGATAAAAGTGTGGATAGAAACAGATTGATAGACTGATTTCCAGCAATGACGCCCAATTTGAAATTGACCGGATCTAAGGTTGTTAAAAAGGAATCATTACCTGTACCGAGTTGTAAGCCAGCAGGGCCGTTAAGCAATACATAACCTCGAAAATTCCTTAACTTATCCACTAACTCGCTGCCTTGATTCGGTGGGCCAAGCATGACTACCCGATTGGGCATGATGGTTTGATGTTGATAATAGTAACGTACGAGTATACCGCCCAAAGAATGGGTGACATAATTAACCAATTTAGTATTCTGTTGTTGACACCGCTCTAATCCGGAATTAACTGCCATGGGTGCCAAAGTTTCGATGGCATATTTTCGGGAAGGATAGTTAACGTTGACAACATAATAGCCTTCGCGAGTTAAAATCCTTTCTATTCGATGCATTGAGTTCGCAGTTCTAGCTAAGCCGTGGAGTAAGATCACACACTCCATGGATTGGACGATTGTAGAAAATAGAAAGATGCTCAGTGCAAAGCCAAATTTATAATGCATAAGAAAAATATGTTGAATCTTGATAGATTGTATTCTGTGTTCTGACGGAGAAATACAATCAAAGGTACCGTAATTTCGGTATTAAGACCAACCTTAGAATGTAGTCAGGGACTAGAAGGAACGTACATACTGAAGTGTACAAGGTTTGAACTTCTTGAATCTAGCTTATAGTCAATAATAATTGACTGTTCTTATCAGTCATATAGTGTGATGACATCTGAGAACAATCTGGCGAGAAAGTTCTAATCGAACCTGGATAGATTAATGGGTCTAAGGATGGCGGTAGATTACAGTATCATGGTGCTCGCTAATGAACATGACCGTGAGCAATTTCTTCTTTCGTTGCTTCACGAATATGAGTAATCTCTACATCAAAATGTAATACGACTCCGGCAAGAGGATGGTTGGCATCAATTGTGACTTGATCGCCTTCTAATGCTTTGATCATGATTCTCTGAGTGGAGCCATCTTGAGCTTGAGCCTCGAATATCATCCCAACTTCCACTTGATCGATGCCCTGAAAGGCAGCTATATCTACGTTTTGAACCATTCTCGGATCTATCTCACCGTATCCCTCATTCGGCTGCACGACGACTTGCAACTTGTCTCCGACCACTTTACCCACAAGCGCCTTCTCTAATCCAGGAATAATATTTTGTGCCCCGTGAAGATAAGTTAGGGGATCTTGATCCTGAGAGCTATCGATCACCTGACCAGCTTCGTTAGTGAGGGTGTAATGGATACTGACAACCTGATTATCACCAATGAGTAATGACATGATATCCCCTAATCGCGAAATATGACGATATTTTATAGTGTTCGGTCGCTAATTGATATGGATAATGGGAAACTATCTGAAATATACCTCAGATAAACGATGATCTGCGATTAATCATCTTCAACAATAACCTATTGGCCACAAATGAATTTTCGCGAGTGGTTTTCTTTTTCTGCTCATTAACGATGAAAGATATTCAGCTTACAAACATAAATCGGGAAGTTGCACCGGGCCAGGGATATATACTGAGTTTCGATAGATCAATCTTTGTCCCCAGTAGATTTCTATATAATATGGATTCTCCATGATGGGTATGTTCGCCATGGTAAAATTACCATGACGATCGGTGAAAACCGGCGCGCTTCTTCCGAGTTCGGGATGAACTAACGATATTAATAATCCCGGCGCCGGAAGCCCATTTTGTGCTTGACTACAGAGATGCCCCTGAATAAAGGTACTAGGGGCCGTTTGCAATGAATATACTGATGATATCGGGTAGAGAAGGGCACATAATAGCAATGATGTTCGTATAGAAAGTTTCATCATTGCGCCACTCCAAAGCTGGGTGCTGAGTTTATGGGGGGCAAACCAGTCACAGACATAATGTTTTCATTCCGAGTCTCGATTGGCGAGATAACTTTGACAAGCTTAATGGGCTCTTCAAATTTGATGACTCTGTCTTTATTTCTACCTAAATTGTGGGGAATATGTTCCTCTTGGTAGCCGGGTGCAGTGATAGTTAAAGTGAGTGTTTCTATATCTGGAGTAAATTTTCCATCCACCACACCGTTAGTACCAGACTTGACTTTCCAGAATGAAGGGACCGCAGTGATGGTAGCCTGCTCTGAAACACCCTCCAGTGTACCGACAACATAAATCGGATCAGTGTTGGAGGGCCTAGAAAAATAGATAGCAATACTAGAAAAAATTAGACCAACTATAAAAAAAGCGATACCCGGTGCCTGGGTATTTAATCGAAAGTTCTGTTTCCATTCTATACTTAAAGCGGTACTAGAATCTGTATTCGATAAAACAATGGCTCCTTTCCATATCAGCAGCATGCCACCGATTACCATTGCAAAGCCGGCGATGGCGGCGAATAGAATAGATATCTCGTGTATATTCATCCTTGTCTCCTAACGCGATATCGTGATGCGTTTAGTCGTCATGACCAAATTCAAATAGATGTGTCTAAATATGCTTATTGTTCCATATTCTTTTTATAGATTATAGCTGATTATTAAATTACGCATTAAGAATGAGTGCCACTTTTAGAAAGAATAGCACGGCTTAAAAGATATCTGCGCTAAGTCAGATAGCCATTCTAAGGCACTTATTTATGACATAATTCTGATGAGTACCGATACTCTAAGTTAGTGTGTGCATGATAGGCCTGAGTTGGAATATGTATGCTTATGTTAGCAGGGAATATTATGCCAATATGCAAGACCAACTTAATTCACCCAATCCATAGAACTAGAATTTTTAACGCTTTTCATGTTCCAGTAACCATCGCTTTGTCTCGAGGCCTGCGGCAAAGCCACCTAAAGTTCCGTCACTGGAGATAATACGGTGACAAGGGATGATAATGGGTATGGGGTTTTTTCCATTCGCACTGCCCACTGCACGACATGCATTAGGATTGCCAATAGTCTCGGCGATATATTGGTAACTAACTGTTGTACCGAATTCGATTTGTTGTAACGCTCGCCAGACGCGTAATTGGAATTGCGTACCAACTGGGGCTAAACATAAATTAAATGTATCTAGTTTGTGATCAAAGTAGGCGGTGATCTGTTCAATAGCTTGATTTAAGTGTTGATTCAACTTAGAAGTACGAAAAATATTTGAGCCCGAATAGTCAGGCCACCTGATCGCCGTGATGCCTTCTTCTATTGCTTCTATAGTTAAATGTCCAATGGGTGTCTCCAAATGACAAAAGTAGGGTGCAGGATCCATCTTGGCGGTCATTGTGCGATCTCTGATTGGGCTTGACTAAGCTGTTGCCACAAACTGATAGTGGCATAACTACCCCAGGGACTGAGGTTGGTTTTATATTGTTGCAGATTGAGATTAGACGCAGTTGATAATCTCTGCAAAGCATGTCTCACACCGAGATCCCCATCTAAAAAAATGTTTGGGTGTCCGCTGCGCATTGCCGCGTAGGCAACTGTCCAAGGACCGATCCCAGGAATTGACAACCAGTCCTGGAGAGCCGTACTGAATTCGTCTATATCATCACTAGGGCTTGGGTTGTGACTTAAATAGTGCGCTGCCAATAACTGCAATGATCGACGACGCTTGTTTGTGATGGATAAGAAACTTAAATCGGCATTTATCATCGTTTTTGGATCTGGAAAGTGGCGGTCTATTGCTGCAAGCTCAGACGTCATCAAACTGGGTGACACTGGTCGTCCAAGTTTAGCCACGAGTCGATTCACTTGTTTACCTGCCGCTTTAACGGATATCTGTTGGCCAATAATGGCGCGCACACCTGCCTCAAAGGGTGACCAAATTCCTGGGATCCTGACACCTGTACTCGGCAATTCTGTTATGGGTAGATGTCGACTCAGATGTTGATGAATGACATGGGGATCCGCATCTAGATCTAACAACTGGCGAATACGTCGTACTGCCGCAATGGTTTGCGCATAATCGGTGAGCACCAGTGCGATGCGAAATCCGTGCTGTTCCGGGATATGCATAGCTCTAAAAATGCCTTCACATCCTGGGAGAGTGAAACTACGGCCGTAGCTCTGATGATCTATGATTTCTATGCCATCTATTTGCCGCTCTAGATAAAAGTCTCGTAGTGTGGGCCAATCATAAGGTGGGCGATAGCTGAGAAATAGTCTTAAAATTCGACTGTCATCCTTCGGTTTTTCCGCGGTACGTCTGATTGTTTTGGCGTTTATTCCCAACCAGTGCATGAATACTCGGTTAAAAGATCTTGTACTATCAAATCCCACCATCTCTGCAATGGTAGCAATAGAGAGGGAGGTTTGTTGTAACAGTTGTTTGGCAAATAAAGTGCGACGAAAGTGCGCATATTTCAATGGTGAGATCCCCAAATGCTGTTGAAATAGTTTACGCAAATAGCGATCTGTGACACCAAGGCGTGTGGCGAAATCCACTAAGGATCCTGCTCTCCATTGCCCATCATCGATAAGTTTGATGGCGCGAATAAAAGTCGTTTCACTGCCACGCCAGGCAGGCGAACCGGGAGCTGATTCGGGTCGACAACGTAAACAAGGGCGCAGATCCGCCTGGAGGGCGCTCAACGCTGTGCCATAGTAGTGAACATTTTCTTCTCGGGGAGAGGGGGCCGGACAGATAGGGCGGCAAAATATTCCGGTGGAATGCACGCCCACGAAAAATAGACCGTCGAAACGAGGATCCCGTGCGAGTCTCGCTTGGCGACAGACTTCTTGATCCAAATGGAGTGGCGTATTGGTATCCATGTGGACTAGTGTACCTGGCAAGAAGGGCGGGATGAGACAAATTCGGAACTGATATGATTTTATAATCAGTTCAACCGTTCATTGCACCGGGACATGCCTAACCGTGGAGAGTGACCAGACGCATTCTATACTTAGGTAAAGATGTGGCCTCGATTTGCTTGCGCAACGGCTGATTGTCATCAGTCGTTGGTTAACGGGTACTTTTAAGCTGTAGAAAGAAAAGAGCAGTCGCAGCCCTAAAAGAAATGGTGGCCAGGGACAGAATCGAACTGCCGACACGGGGATTTTCAGTCCCCTGCTCTACCGACTGAGCTACCTGGCCGCAAAAGAAAGCGTATTTAATCGGGAATATTCAACACAGTCAAGGTGTTGGCGAAAAATAAACGGTGAAATCAGGATTCTGGCGCCACATACCCCTCAGGTTTATCGGTACCGCCTTCAAAGAGAAATTTTTGCATCTCCTCAGCCAGGAGTTTTCTAGCCTGAGGATCCACCATGCTTAGATGTTTTTCATTAATGATCAATGTTTGGTGTTCCAGCCACTGTTGCCAGG
>OBJS01000293.1_pt1 | contig 12641 bp, 14 predicted proteins | sample 1519851 | NCBI WGS metagenome assembly OBJS01 (sample SAMN03019806, study PRJEB22545) | beach sand metagenome | biome: beach; feature: sea beach; material: beach sand | place: USA: Municipal Pensacola Beach, FL | collected 2010-10-20 | depth 25-47 cm m
TGTCTTTCACGGTTAGCCTGCGAGACACCGTAGCCATTCAGGTGCCGCGCGAATACGCTCAAGAGGTGGTCAGGTTTCTCGATCTCCTCAAGCGCAGCCCTAACTTTAGGGCATCTTATCCCCAGAAGTTTTCGGCTACTGATATTTCCCGAACACCGTCTGCCCTGGCCTGCTCCATCCAGAGGGTGGCAAATCTTTAGCAATGATTTCCTGTTGAGAGTTTGTTAATTGGCTCTTGATAAAAGCCCCTCTATCACGAGAGGAGAACACATGTTTGCAACAGTTTTAGAGAATGGTTTTCAAGAGTTCGAGCAGCGGAGTCGGTCGCCAGAGGCATACCGGTATCATCGCGACTACTTTGTAAGACTGTGGGGGGATCGTAAGGCTGCCGAAGTGACAACCGATGAAATCGAGCAGTGGAAATTGAGACGCCTCAAAGAAGTGCGCCCGGGCACCGTGCAGAGTCAGCTCGCTTACCTGAGCCTTTGCTTTCGAATTGCGGTGAGGAAGGGAACGCTAGAGGCGAACCCGGTCTCGGGCGTCGATTGGCCCCGGGTATTCCACGACCGTTGCCGCTACCTCGAGGAGGATGAGGAGGACAGGCTTCAGGCCGCGATGCTGCCGGCCGACTATTCTATAGTGAGGTTCGCGATTCTGACAGGTATGCGCCGCGTCGAGCAGTTCAAATTGCAGCCGGGGGACATCGACCAGGCCACCAGCTTTGCGCGAATCAAGCTCGGAAAGAACGGGAGACCACGGCGGGTGCCGCTCACCCCCGAGGCGCTGGGCATAGCTCGGGCCTGGATAGATACTCTCGAGGCGCCCTGGGTGTTCGGGCCTGAGCCCGACCGAGTGAAGGCTGGCAAAGATTTCTACCGCCAGGTGTTCCGGCCAGCGGTGCGCCTGGCCGGCATCCCGGACTTCACCTGGCGCGACCTGCGCCATACCGCGGCCAGCCGGATGGTGATGGCCGGCGTCGAGCTTTACCGGGTCCAGAAAATCCTGGGCCATACCAACCCGTTGCAAACGCAACGCTATGCCCACCTGAGCGACGAGGAACTACACGACAGCGTGGGGAAAATCTGGTGAGGAGGATACTACCAATGGACGATAAGAGGATTCAAACCCTGTTACTAACGCTACTTACGCCAGCCCTGTGGCTCATCGCGCTCAACCCCTGGATAGCGCCTAAGCCTGTCGAGGCCCAGAGCGGCGCCCCGATTGTGGACGCCAGGATAATCCACGTTGACCCGCGGGTGATGGGGGACCTGCAGCGAGCTGGCGGGGTGCCCGTCTACCCGGGGAGATAGCCGGAACTTAACACGATATTAGGTGCCAGTTGTGCTATACTGGGCTTGTCGGTTCTCCGGCCAACCCTCGCCCTTTCCCAATAACGGCGGGGGTTTCTCGTTTATTTTGCCAAGACTGTTGACAACCGGTTACCGGTTGGTTTATAATGGGGTCAAGCCCGACGGGAAAGCGGGCAAACGAAAAGGAGAACACGAAAATGGAAGTCAAAATTATCGGTAAAGTTGTAGTCCAGGACCAGAGCTGGAGAAACACCAGTAAAGAGGTCGAACTGGGGCTGTATGAGTGGAACGGCAACTGGATTCTAAATTTTGAGTTCGGCCAATTCAACGTCGAAGCGGTGCTGGATTCAGCCGAACGTGGTCTGGGACTCTGGCTAGACTACGGCGGAAGAGTGTTCATCGAGGATGAACAGCTCAAACGGGCCGCCGAAATGGTAAAAAAGGAACTTGGAGACCTTACTCCTGAGCCTGAATCCATCTCCCTGGAAGATCAAGCCTTTATTAAGGGAGTCTTGGACCTCACTAGAGGTGTATAGGGTAAGCCTACCTCGTGGAGGTCATCAAGCAGCATCCCGACGGGCAACAAACTAAGGAGAACCGAAAATGAAAAAACTCAGCATCAACAGCGAAAACATCGAAACCCTCATCGCCGCCGGCGTAGTCATCAACAAATACGAGGACCCCACCGAGGGCGCCCGCACCAACCTCACCGCTGCCGAGGCCATCGAGGTGGCTCGCGAAGACGCCTCGCTCCTCTGGGTCGATATGGCCCAGGTTATCGCAGACGCCGACTTCGGCGACTGTTACCCGGTCCTGGAAGGTGGCGAAATCGCCGACATTGTCAGCGGCGAAGATGTCACCTCGGTCAACGGTTACACTATCGTTGACGACTTCTGGGCGATGACCGCTGAAAGCCTGGCCAGTGCCTAGGGTCAACCTTCGCCTCCCCGCCTCCCTGGTGGAGGCCATCAAGCAGCAGCCCGACTACGAGCCTGCTCAGAATGGCCGCACCGGGGGCGGGGTCACCGGATGGATAGCCGACCTGGTAGCCCGAGAACTCGGGACCGAGCGGCGCGACTACCACGAGGAGCGGTCCAAATACTGGGCCGCGCAGCGAGAAGCCGAATAGGAAAGGCCCCGGTTAGCGCCGGGGCCTTCTTGCGTTACTGGGGGTTTCTGCTCCATTGAACAACGCGGCGGCCGGCCTCGTTGAGCAAATACCCTGTTTTCCCGTCGTAGTATTCGTTTATCAGGCCGATGTCTTCCAGGTGGAAAAGGTCTTCGAGTGTCGCGCTAATTCGCTTCCCGTCGTGAAGTTGACACAGAATGAGATACTGCGCTTCGGTGAGGTCGGGAATGTCTGCGTCACTCAACAATGGGTTTAACTGCCTTCTGCTCTGCATAGCTTGTATCGGATATAACCCAAAACTGATTTCGCCCAGGCCTTTCCTACGGGATAGGCTACGGCGTTTGCCAGACCTAAACGAACGTCGCTTGATGGAGCACTAAGATTGGCTGCGGCCGGGTATCCTTGCAGAATAGCAGCTCTGCGCTTTCCGTAAATCCTGCCGGCAACTATCGGATAGGCCATCAAGTCGTCTACATTGCCAGAGAAAATCGGCCGAGGTGGCGTCAAGTTTGGGCTATAGGTGAACCAGCGCTTCCTGCTTTGGTGCGGCAGCGAAAAATGCATAGCGTCCAGGCATACCGTCGAAGCCCCTGGTATCTCGATAGGCACCACGTTCTCAAAGAGGAACCAGTCTGGCTGCACTTCCTCAAGAACTCGTTTCACCTCTGCGGTGAGGTCTCCAAACTTGGTTTTGCGCATCGCTCGCAGCTTCGAGTGCGCCTGACAGGGCGGGCCACCTATCACACCAGCGAATCGGCCAGGCTGTTTCAGGTACCGGATGTCGTGCGCCAGGTGCTCTCTATCGTCCTCCAGCAGGAGGCGGTAAAGGTTGCGCATCCGGGGAGAAATCTCGCAACCGGGAACAACGTTGAAGCCGGCATCACGGAAAGCCAGATCGAAAAGGCCCATACCAGTGCATATGCTCAGGACATTAAGCACTGGTTAACTCCCTCCCAGTCGCCACTGCGCTTCAGGTGCTCGCTGTCGATGCCGTTCTCCCAGCACACGCGGCAGAAGTTGACCGGCTCGTTAACGTCGGGAACGAAGAGCGCGTTCCCGCAGTGGTGGCAGTCCTCCGAATAGTAGCCGAGCTTAGCGCGCAGTTCTGCGTTTTCTTCCTGTAGGTCTTTAATGGCTCTAGCTACCGTGGCTCTCTGGGCTTCAGCAGCTTCTATGGCGTTATCGTGAACGGTTTCGCCTCTCTCAGAGCACCAACCCCATTCGGGGTCGTATCCGACCCCGACAATCTCTAAGGCTCGCTCAAGCTTCTCTTCGTATACCTCTTGAAAGTCGCGATATTCAGGCATCTTCGCACCCCTCGGTCGGCAACAAATCGGACATTAAGTGCCCGTTTCGCGAGATCCACGAATCTATAGCCTCGGCCCTGGCCTCGTCGGCCTGGTATCCGATAGTCCAAATAGCGTGGAGGTGTTCGGCTGCCTCGGCCAGCTCGGCGCGCAACTGGTCGCGCTCGGCGGCCAGGTCGCACACCTGTAGCTTTGTGCGCTGGAGTTCGTGGCCAATTGCCTCGACGCGGTTAACCCGGTTGAACAGGTCGCGCCAGTAGTCTCGAGATTGCTGAATCTGCCTTAGCTCGTGCGCCAGGCTGTCTGTTCTGTGTGCGAGCTCAACCAGGGCCGACTCTTTGGCCAACAAAGTCTCGTTATCGGCGCGCAGGCGCTGGTTCTCGAGCAGCAGCTTCGCCACGTCCTCGGGGGTCTTGATGGCCAGAGCGGCCTTCAGGGTTTCAGCGTCCATACCACGAGTCTACCCCTATAGACAGAAACTGTCAACACCGAAAAGCGGTTCGCCGTTGACACAAACTGTCAACGCTGCTATCCTGGGCAGGTGACAGGTATCCAGCAGCCCACTGGCGCACAGGCGCTCGTGTGGGGCAAAGAGGTAAGACGGGCCCGGGAACACCTCGGGCTGTCGCTACGAGATTTGGGCCGCGTCCTGCGCGTGTCGGGCCGGACAATCCACCGGTGGGAGCACGACGAGACGACGCCAACCGCTCGCCACCTCCAGCAGCTCGCCAACCTCTCAGGCCTGGTGCTGGGGCTGCAGTTCACGCCGGAGGAGCCAAGCGAGTGAGCCTGACTGAAATCGCCGCCCGAACTCGAGCCCACCTGGGCCGCTACCTCGTGCTCAAGCTCTGGTGCGACGGCACCAGGAGCGACGCCACTCCGGGGCCTGGCCGGTGAGCGACCAGAACTGCGCCTACTGTCGTTGCCGCAACGGCACGTTTGTCTGTCTCGGATTTGTCACAGGCATACAGTATTGGCTTTGTCACGATTGCTACAGGCGCACCATTACCCGCCTGCACGGAGTTGCGGCAGGGCCTGGCCGGTGAGATTCTGTCACGGCTGCTGGGAGTATCTTAACGAGGGCGTAGCTGCCGCCGCGCCCGAGGGTTGCACCGTCGAGGTCGCCCTCTGCGACGACTGCAACGAGGAGGCCGGTGGCTGGGTTTGGCTGCGCCGCCTCTGTGCCAGAAACTTAAGCGCGCGTTAATGACCGACCGCATCAAAGATACCGACGCGCTAGACCTGGTGCTATCAACACTGCACGGGCTCCCCTGGGAATCAAAACAGAGCGAACTCCTAGACGGAGAGGAGTTTTGGACCTGGAGAACCGAGTCTGGCTCGTTGATGTTGGCCAACTATAAAGGCGAGGTGTCGCGGGCCTGCTACGTCAATCACGGCAACTGGGGAGCTATACACCAATGGTTCCCCTCCCACGAGCAGATCCGGCGTCTATGCGTCAAACTGCGCGAAGCAAGCTAGCCAACTACTAAAACGTGACAGGCCAGTAATTAATGGGCCGTTAACTCCCCGGCGCTATCAGGTTGCGAATCCGGTCCGCCTCACGGTTGAACGCGTCGATGTCACCGTGGTGCCCGTCGTCGCCCGTTAGGCGCTTGAGCAGTCGCCCCCACCAGCGAAGGTTGTGAGCGTCTCGCCAGTGGATCAGCTCGTGAATCAACGTCTTGAGCAGTGCCCTATCGGTAGCCACCAGAGCCGGGAAATCGGCGCTGTCCAGATAGACCACCGCCGGCACCCGGAACACGCTCGAGCGGTATTTGCCCAGCACCCGCAGCGGGCCGTCAATCGGGGCCCAGCGAATCTCGACGCCGGCCGGGTCGCGGCCGAGTTCGGCGGTCAGGGTGGCCACCTGCTCAGGACTCAGAAAATCTCGCACTCTCACTGCTGGCCCATCCATTCCGCCGGGTCGGCCCAGTAGCTCTTGGGCACCGATGCCACCGCTGCGTCGATGGCTGCCGTATCATCCGTCCCCACCGTGGCCGTCACCACCTCTGCGACGCTATCTGGTTCTGGAGTGTCCGCAGGGTCAGCCGCCGCAGGAATCGCCAGCTCGCCGAAATCACTCTCAGGGGTGAGGTCTCCAAAATCAGGTGGCAGGTCGGGGCCTTTACCGCGCGGGTCAATCGCCTCAAGCCGCTCCTGCAGGGACGGAAAAGGGTCGCCAGGCTCAGGTCCAGAGTTAGCAGCGGCATCCTCGATAATCCCCGCAGCGGCCCCGATTAGTTTCCCGGGAGTTCTTTTCCGGCCACCTCAAGCGCCTCGGTCAGGGTGAAGCGACCATCTTTTGCCCGCTCCGCCACAGCGGTGCAGACACGGCCAGCGAAAGCCAGAGCCTTCGCGGCGTTGGGTGGAATCTCGATTCCTTCGGAAAGAAGTTTTGCCCAGTCCATTTTTTCTACCTCTCAATCTCTGCGAGAATCTCGAGCGACTTGAGCGGGATCTTCTTCCCGTCCACAATCGCGCTGAGCTTCCCGCGGTTGCCGAACAGCTTGATGAATCCAGGCTCCTCGGTGGGGGTCGGTGGTGGTGGCGGGGCCTGGCCGTCAAGCGTTCCCAGGCCCCAGTCCACTACGAGTTCTTGCGGGTCGTGCTTGCGCATATGCGCCACCCACACCTCAGCGTCGCGCTTGGCAGCGAACACCACGCAGCCAGCAGACCCCGGGGCCCAGCTTCGATTTTCATCGAGATGGAAACCGAAATCGTTCCGGCCACCGATGCGAGCCATCGCCGCGGGCACCAGGATTGAGCACCACAGATCCCCCAAGCCGGCGCCCCAGGAGCCCTGCCAGTCGAACGCGCCGCCAGCAAACTCCAGCGGCCCGATGCCATAGCGCCCCTCCGGGATGGGTTCCAGCGAACCCGGCACCGAAGCCGGGTCGCCGTAGGCCCGCAGCACCTGACGACCAGGGGCGCCCGAGTTAACGGACACCGTCTTGACGACGTTGCCGCTCACGACGAACTCGAGTTTCATCTCGAGCAGTCCGAGGGAGTCGCGCTTCCCACTGGTTGTCAGGCGCAGGCGGTTCATCAGGCCACGCCGTTCCAGTTCACGATGTAGTTCGTGCCGTCGCTGATAACGGTGTAACGCTCGTATTGAGTCACTACCTGGTCAGAGGCTGCGCCGTTGATGTTTTCCGAGCCGTTACGAATCAGGTCAGCCCCGTTCGCGTGGGTCGAAATCACCTCGATAACCTTGCCTCCGTTAGAGGCAGGGTCTGGCAGGGTCACCTGTGCGTTGTCGCCGGTGCACAGCAACCGGTCTCCCCACGCTGCCGTGGGTGTGGTGCTGGCCGTGACCGTCCAGTCAGCGAGGTCTGCGTGTGAGTCTACGGAGATTTGTTTCCACACCGCCGCGTCATCGGTCGCGTCCATACAGATGTAGGCCTCGTCGTTGGTGGTGTCGAGCCACAGGGACCCGACGGAGTATCCACCGTCGGCGCCGTCATCGGTGGCAGCCGGTGCGGCCGAGGCCGCGAAATTGATTTTCAGTTCCGTGGTCGAACCTGACAGAATCTTGGCCAAGCCAGAGAAAGCGGAGACATCGGCCTCCAGTCCGCCGCGTTCGTGGGCCAGGGTGCCGGAAGCAAAGTCTGCCAGGGCGTCGAGGGTGATGCGCTTCCACACCGCCGCGGAACTAGTGTTGTCCAGGCAGATGTACGCCTCGTCGTTGGTAGTGTCGAGCCAGAGGGAGCCAACAATGTAGCCCTCCCCGGTGTCGTCGTCTGCATCAGGGGCCGCGCTGGCGGCAAAGTTTATCTTGAGGTTACTGGTCGCGCCCCCGGAAATCTTGGGAACACCGGAGTAGGCGGAGACGTTGGCTTCCAGTCCTCCTACCTCGTGGGTTTGTAGGCCAGCCGCAGCGGAGATTCCGAGCGCCTGGTGGCGATAGTTATGATCGATTGTTCCGGGCATTGTTATTACTCCTTCTTACTATTTTCGGGGCTAGCAACTTGAGCCCCTTTCAACTTTTTATCCGGGCAGCGCATACTCTGTGTCTAGCAAAGCCTTGCGCGCCAGGTCCACTATCTCTCGACGCAGGCGCTCCTGCTCTTTCTTGACGGTAGTCTTTGCCAGTCTAGACCGTCGCTCACGAATCCCGGCCTCGGCGCGCTTTACCTGTTTATACTTGAGCAATTGCTCGAACCTGGTCTTCTTGTCTTCCGCTACAGACTTCGCCACCCCGAGCTCGTGAGAGAGTTCCTTCAGTCTTGACTCAGCCTCGCTGAACTTCTGGGCCGACTTGAGCCCGAACCACTGCTTCTCTTTGGAGCCGGGCTTGCTCTCGCCGGTGGCCCAGGAAAGAACGTCGTCAGTTCCTGGGGTTCTTACCCCTATGCCTGGGTCGATGCCACGAATAAGGTTGTCGGCAGAGCTTCCCAGTAACCCGCGCATCGTGTGTTCAATCTGTGGAGGGGAAAACTCCACTCCCACTTTATGCAACGCCTCGCTCAGCTTGCGAGAGGTCAGCGAGTTGTATTCACTGCTCCGCAAGTAGGCTGCTTTATCGGGACTGTATTTCATATAGATGTCAACCGGTGCCCCCTTGAAGGTGTCGTGGTTGGCCACCAGTTCACCGAAGACTTCCACCAGAGGGGGTAGGGGCACCATAGGGAGTTCCACGTTCCCGATCTTGTGGGTATCAAAGCCAGCGTTACTCCAGAGAGTCTTAGTCAGACCGCGAGCCCATTTCTGGTCACCGTCCATATAGGCCAGCAGTCGCTCGGGGATAGAGCCGAATAAGGTTCCCACGATGTGAGGCTTGGCAATCCTGGCGAAGCCTCCGCCCCAGGACTCGGGGACCGGGATGTGCCAGAACCTGTCTCGCTCCTCCTGGGGCAGTTCCCAGTATTCAGGATTGCCGCGGTTGATGGCGTAGAGACCCATCGAGAACGTAGTGAACGTTCCTGCGGTAACAGCGATGCGCTCGCGGGCCGCCTTCCCCGGTAGACCGAACGCCTTCCCGGGGACGTCGCTTTGAGCCAATGCTTCTAGCACCCGATAGTTGCCGGTCATTCCGCTGCCCAGGAATGGCACCACCTGGCGAGCCACCCGCATCACCGGGTGATGTCCGCGCTGGTTGAAGTCGAGGAAGTTCCTGGCCTCAAAGGCTGCCAGTTTGTTTATCTCTGCCTCTGTCCAATCGGGATGCTGCAACCGCAGGCGCTTCTTCTGGATGCTCACCTCGCCCAGGCGCACCATATCGTCGGACGCCTCGCCCAGGGCCTCCAGTAGACGGAAAGGGCTAGCAGCCAGAGCGGTGCCGTTCTTGATTCCTCGGCGCAGAGCTTTGGGTAGCTTGGGCATCACTGAGATTTTGCGCCGCATAGAGGCGGGCACCCAGGTCAGGTTCCATTCTCGTTCGGTCCAGTGCTTAGCGGCCAGCACATTGCCGAGCTTTGTGTGGTGATTGCCACGGGAGGAGATCATCTCGGTAGCGCCCTGCTTGCCACCCTGTCGGAAGAAGTCGTTCACTAGCTCGGTAGCCTCTCCGCTACCCAGGCCCATCCTGCGATACAGAAAGTCCTGAATCATTATGCTGGCCCCGTTGATAGTGCGCTGCAATGGTCTGCGCTCACCGCTCAAGACGTGAGCGCCAGCGATGTCTCGAAAAACGTTATTGATGGGAAAGAACGGGTTGAGCGTGACGGCTCCTTTCCTGAGCGCGTTCGCCCCGGCTATCATCGGCTGCATCATATCGACCATTCGCTGGACCGATTCTTCGTCGGCCCCTACAAAGGCTCGATACATCCCTTCATCGACAATGTGTAGAAACTTGGTCTCGCCCTTATCTTTGACGCGAATCACGCCGGGGGGTAGCGTCTTGTCTAACTGGGCCAGAGTCTTCTCGGGGAGGAGGTCCAGGGCCAAGCCCACATCCTTCTCAGTCAGGCCCATTGTCTTGAAGTCTGCCCCCATCTCCTCGAGTTGCTTCATCAGTTGCCGGGCCGACACCGCATCGCGAGCCATAACCTTTTGGTAAACCATAGGCGGTTCTTTCAGTAGCACCACAAACTCACCGATGCCGGGGGTTCTGTTCTCGGCGTGCTTCAGTAGTATCTGGCCAACCCGATTCTTTTCGGTGGCCCCCACCATCGCCTCGAGGTTGGCCACCATCGCCTCGAATGGGTCTAAAATGTCGGCGTCACTCCCCCGGATAGCCTGCAAGCTTCTAACGTTGTTGGGCTTCAAGCCTTTGCTGGCACCACCGGCCGAGGCGAGGTCGGTCACCCCGGTGCCCAGGTTTCGAATCCTGTGATAAGGAACGTAGTTGCGGTTCAACTTCTTGATGCGATTGAATGATTCTTTACTGATGAAGCCACCGTCTAGAGCATACTGAAGCACCTCGTCCTGCCACCTGTAGACCTCTTCGGCAATCTTCTCCATCTGCTCGGTGGGGACATCACTCAGGCGGTTGGTCAACGCGTCGTCAATAGCTTCCTTTGAGAAACCCGATTGAATCCCGCGAGCCTCCAACTCCTGGGCCCGCCGCGCGGTCATATATTCGCGGAAGTCGAGATAGGTCTCTCGGTCTTTGCCAACCGGCTCGAGAATCTCGCGTAGACTTTTTGAACCGGTGGGCTTGCGGTCTGCAAACCGAATCCCCCCACGGTCCAGGAAGTGGCTCAGAACGTTGGTGTCGCCAGCGATCATCCGCGCAGCCATATAAGGGCGCTCCGAAGGTCGCAACTTCTTGCCGCCCTGGGCCGCCTCGAGAATCTCCTCAAGCGCCTGGAAGTGCCGATACCTATCCACGTATGCGGCAATGTGATCGTTGGCCGTCTGGGGGTGTCCTGGCATTTCGTCGCGCATCTTGGCGCGCATCTCGGCCCGCGCAGGCGCTTCGTGCAGCATTTTGTAATCGGCCTGGTGGGTGCGAAACATTCTGCCCAGGTCGTCTTTGTCGTCGAGGAACTTCTCCCACGCTTTGTAAGTCTCGGGGGCCGCCTTCTGAGCTGCGGCCGGGTCGAGCATCCATTGCCGGAAGAACTCGGCGAAGCCCTCGGCCCTCTGAACTCTGGCATCGTGGCCAGGTTGGCCAGGACGGTAGCTGCTCATCGATCCCGGCCGGGTGTGGTCGGCCAACCCTTTCAGCTCGTTGCCTACCGCAGGCCCCAGGAATCTGTTGGAGTTACGGGGGTCAGCAGTAGCGGCCAGGCCGGTCTTGCCCATCCTGGCCAGCTCGGGGGACACCTCTGCGCTGGCATCCCAGATGAGAGAGAAGTGCCGGTCGAGCGCGTGGCCGACCTCGTGCGCCACAATGTCGAGCTGTTTCTCGGCCATACCCAGGCGCTTGAGTTTAGACTTGCCGCCCACCTGGATAAGGTTGGTGACCATATCCATCACGCCGGCCGAATTCCTCTGGGCTCGACCCATCTTGGCTTTGGATACTCGGGTGCCGGTCAGCTTGAAGAGGCTGTCCTGAATCTCCTCGGTGATGCGCTGCACCGACTTGGTAGCCTTCTTGAGTTCGGCCGGGGTGGCTGCCTTCGGTGCTGTGGCAGGTTTACCCAACCCCTGATTCCCACCCGGTGCCTTCTTGCCGGGAGGCTGGGGACCGCGCTTGGGCTGCTTGGGCTTGCTCGGTCCGCCGGGCCTCTGGCCGGCAAACAGTTGCCCCCCATACTCAACGGTGCGGTCTAGGTCTTCAGGGTCGGATTCAAGACGGAGAGAATCTCTGGTGGTATCCGGCCCTCCGACACTGCTCGGTTTAGATCTGCGAGCTGAGCGCCCAGCTTCACGGCCGACTGCGCTCTCTTGCTTGACAGTCCCAACCAGTTCCCGTCCTGCTTTGGCTGCTGTGATTTCTCCGGCTTTGAGCTGCCGTGCGAGTTCATTGAGTTTTTCCGAAACTGCTCCGACATACTTAACCTCTTCCAGTCCCGCCAGGATTCGCTCGGCCTCGGTGGCCGCGTTGCGGTTTGCGTCTCTTGCTAACTTGTTCCCGACCTGCTCGAAAACGCCTTCGCCCTTCACTATGCTGCGGAACAGCTTCTTGTCTTTCTTGCTGGCCGTCACGGCGGCATCAAATATCTGGGCCCGTTCTCCGAGTAGGTCTTCGAATCGAACCTCGTCACCAAACAGACCGCCTTGCTCAACCCTGCGAGCAAACCCAGACTCACGCACGTCACGCACTATAGACTCGGCCTGCCTCGAATTGCTGGGCTTGATGCGCTCAAGCGCGCGCATAGCTCCCACCTGTTGCGCCGGGTCCTCTATCAGGCGTCCGACGTGCGCTGCGTGTTGAGCGGGAACCTGGCGATTGACCACCATATCAAAGGCTTCGTCCCCGAGTTTAGCCACCTCGCGGCCATCGCGCACCACTGCCGAAGTTCTGGGCAGGCTCTGCAGAACCTCACTATCTGGCCCCATCTCGCGAATCACCTTAGCTGCATCCAGAGCGGTCCCGCTATCCTCGGCCAGGTTCTTGGCCGCGGCGATGCCTCGAGCGTCGGCAGGGGTGAACCCGTCAGCTTCTCGCAGAACGAAAGCATTGATGGCCGGCTCTTGCCCCTGGTCCTTCAGTCGCTTAGCCAGGCCGACACGTTGGTGCCCGTCGGCAATGAAGACGTCTCCGTTGCGAGCTTCGTAGACAACAGCAACGCCGCCCTTGACGGGGTCCCACTGGTCCACATCTCGCAGGCGCTCAGTCAATCCTTCAGAGCCAGATTCCTTAAACTGAAACGTCTTGGCGTCAACTTTGATTTCGTCCGGGTCGAAAGAGCGAATCTGCCGCGCTGACTGGCCAGGCATCCCGACAGACTCAGCAGCATCGGATACCGTCTGAGCCTCCTCGGCATACTCACGCGGCACCGGCGCTTCGGGCTCCTCCACTCGGGGACGCAAAAAGGTGGGCATCTATACGGTGCGAAGCCGGAA
>OBJS01000294.1_pt1 | contig 12630 bp, 13 predicted proteins | sample 1519851 | NCBI WGS metagenome assembly OBJS01 (sample SAMN03019806, study PRJEB22545) | beach sand metagenome | biome: beach; feature: sea beach; material: beach sand | place: USA: Municipal Pensacola Beach, FL | collected 2010-10-20 | depth 25-47 cm m
AACCGCAAGCCCACATGGGGAGCCAAAAGACAACGAATTCATCGTAACCGGCCGCGTCGGCGGCTCTGCGTTTTCAGGCTCAAACCTCGATATCTGGCTGCGCAACAACGGGATCGACACCGTGATCCTCGGCGGTTTCGCCCTACATGTCTGCATAGAAAGTTCCCTGCGTTCAGCCCATGACCTGGGGTACTACAGCTATCTCGCCCAAGACGCCTCAGCCGCCTTCAACGCCGCGCAGCGCGAGCATGTGCTCACGGATGTTGTGCCCCACTTTGGCAAAGCACTGCCGAATGCGGAAATTCAATCCAACCTTTTATCAAAATAGGACTCGATACAGATGAAAAAACTTGCCTTGGCCCTTGGCCTTTCTCTTCTTCCACTCACAGCAAGCGCGGACTCCCTCATGACACCGATCAACCCACCCTTCGTCGATATCCCGGGCGTGTCTCAAGCGGTGTTGGCCGAACCAGGCCGGACCTTGTACATCTCCGGTCAGGTTCCAATGGGCGCCGAAGGCCTTACCGAGGGAGGCTTGCTCGCACAGGCCGACCAAGCTTTCGCTAACTTCACCGCAACGCTGGAAGCAGCAGGCGCGGATTGGAGCAACGTCGTGCGGGTGACGTTCTACATTAAGGACTACGATCCCTCACAGCTCGAAACCATGCGCGAGCTGCGAAACAAATGGGTGCAAACAGATGTCCCGCCAGCCTCCGCCCTGATCGGCGTCGCCTCCCTATTCCACCCTGAAGCTCTGATCGAAATCGACGGCATTGCCGTGCTGCCAGCAGAGTAATCCACAACAAAACCTCAAAGGGTCGCGCCCAACTTGTGATCCTTTGAAGTATCCAAATATGACCTAAGGTCCATCTCGAATATCGAGATTTACGATTCCGATGCAACCAGCTCTCGTACCACACCAACCCTTCGTATTGGACCGAAAAACACCCCAATTAGATGCGAAAACCAGCGCCTGAATGTCGGCTTTCATTCCACGTATTCTAGAGGCTGAGTTCGCGGCGAAGGTCTGGTTTCCGCCCGTCCGCGTTTCGCTGCTTAGCAGTATTGGAGAAGCAGCCATTGGGCCAAGAACCTCGAAGGTCAGGAAAGTCCGCTCCTTACCAGTTCATACGCTGTGCAGCGAAGGTCGGGAATGCCTTATGATACGATTCCGCCCCCAGCCGGAACAGACTCCATACTTGTCATAATAAACAGAACGGTCTATTATTTCCGTCATGATGAATAAAGGCCAACAGACACAGGAAAAGATCATCAGCGCAACGCTGGACTTGATTGAGCGGCAGGGCTTTCACAGCACCGGCTTGCAGCAGATAATCAAAGCCAGCGGGGCACCGAAGGCACTGGACAGCCCTTTTCGAAGGGCTCGCTGTATTTTCACTTCCCCAATGGGAAAGATGAGATCGTGGCCGATGCTCTGAAGCAAGGTAGCGACCTGATCCTAGCTATGATTGAGCAGGCCTTTACTAGAGCAAGCGATGCTCAGCAAGCTGTGGGCACGCTATTTGATGGCCTAATTCAACGCCTGACGGATTCTGAGTTCGAAAAGGGCTGTCCAGTGGCCACTACAGCATTGGAAGCCCGAGAGGATCACCCCATAGTCGCAGCAGCCTGCCGTGATGCCTATACTTGCTGGACTCAAGCCTTGATTAATGGATTAGTGCGGACTGGTTTGAGCGCCACACAGGCGCAGCAGGAAGCTACACTGATGTTGTCCTTACTGGAAGGCGCACTGATGCTATCTAAGGTGCAGTATTCAACAGCCCCGTTGGCTCAGGCCCGAGAGGCCACGCTCGCCCGACTACCAATTTCGTGATTTTTTAAAATCCAAAAATATATAGACCAGTCTAATTAAAAAGGAAGCGACATAAATGAATAATCCATCCAATACGATGTTAGTCACTGGTGCTAACGGCCTGATCGGTCGCTGGCTCGTGCCTGCCCTGCTGGATCGAGGGTATAACGTGATCGCCGCCATGCGAAAGCCTGAGCAGCGGGAAACGGAATACCGGCTGTGGATAAAACACCATACCCGACATCCGGTTGAGCAGCGTCTGACGGGGGCTGAATTTAATTTAGAAGAAAGCCTGAGCACAGTGGTATTGGCTCCCATGAAGCAGGAGATCGCTGCCGTGTTTCATCTGGCGGCAGCTTTTGCCTGGCATTTACCTACCGACCATACCCACCAGATCAATGTTGACGCTAGCGACACCCTGTTGCACCACTGTGCTCAATGGCCAAACTTGAAACGTTTCGTCTGGATCGGTGGCTACCGCGTGGCAAGCAAACCAAACGTGAGTGACGCACAACTGTATCGAAAACTGGGGGCTTATGAAGCGTCAAAATTAATTGCCTATGATCGCCTCAAAACTCAGGCCCATAACCTTAAGGTACCTTGGACGTCGGTGAATCCCTCCACTGTTATTGGTCACAGTCAAACCGGACAAACCACTCAGTTGATTGGTCTGGCGGAAATGGTGCAACAGTACATTTATACCCTTGGTACACGTGGATTTTGTCGCAGAATTCACTGCACGATTGCTGGATCATCCAGAGAGTATTAATAAGGAGTATTGGTTACTGGATGAGAATACGCCTAAGCTGATGCCCCTACTACAACGGATTGCTCAACATTTCGGCGTAAAGGCGCCCCGAGGACACGTGCCGGTGTGGTTACTGAAAGCGCTGCCCAGTATGATGTTACCTAGTTCGAAAGAAACCTTGTCGTTCCTGTCATCAGATCGCTACCCCGTGGCCTGCACCCAGAGTCTCGCCCGTAGATTACAAGTTCGAGTTAGGGATCGCTACCCCGTGGCCTGCACCCAGAGTCTCGCCCGTAAGATGGGTATTGCACATTTGTTGACCTTGAATAACGTAGAAGCTTGGGCCGACAACGTAGCAACCCAGGAAGCTTTTATGACTCAATTTTCACCCTACAGCTTACCTACCTGAGGGTTTAAGACTGATAGAAGAATATTACTTTTTATGGATGATCAAATACCCATCAATGGAACGCATCAGTTCCTCCCGGCCTCGTAACTTTTCGCTAACTCGAACTTGTAATCACCGGTTGAGATTATCGTTATACCCAATCACGAGGTGGACTTATTTGACGACCCCATTCGGTACACGTTCAGTTCCGTTTTTGGCTAGAATTATTTTTATAAGAACTTATAGTGGCCTTATTGTTATTTAAGGCAACCAGATGCAACCATCTTCTGATCGTTATAAAAAAGCCAGAATAGCTCGTGACCCACGCTTTGATGGCAAGTTTTTCGTGGCTGTTATAACAACCGGCATTTATTGCCGTCCCATTTGCCCAGCCACAACACCCCGGGAAGAGAATGTCACATATTTTTTAACAGCGATGGACGCAGCCAATGCCGGTTATCGGCCGTGCCTGCGGTGTCGACCTGACAGCGCGCCAGGTTCACCCGCCTGGAAGGGCGTGAATGTAACATTAGATCGAGCTATGAAATTGATTGACCAAGGGACTTTGCACGACAGTTCAATCGAAGATTTAGCTTTGCGGTTGGGCGTCAGCAGTCGTTATCTCAGGCAACTGTTTAAAAAGTTGTAAGGTGGCCTGTAACATCTTGGGGTTTCTCCGAAAGCTTATGAGCTGTATCAAAAATGTTTGTTCGCCAAAAAGCTGTTACATCAAACAGACTTACCGATCACCCAGGTTGCACTGGCCAGTGGTTTTAAAAGTATTCGCCGCTTTAATGATTGCTTTCAATCTCAACTGAATTTAACACCTTCACAAATACGAAAATCTGGTGAAGGAACACTTAATAATATTGAACTTCAGCTTTTTTACAGGCCACCTTACAACTGGTCTTTTGTCAGCCGTTTTTTTAGAGCCCGCATGATCCCCGGCCTGGAATGGGGTGATGAACACAGTTATGGGCGAACATTCGAATGGAAAGGAACGAAAGGCCACTTCACTGTTGAGTCTATTTCGCATAAAAACAGATTCCAGGTTTCAATAGAGTTAAGCGACGGCAGAAATCTTAAAGCGATCGTCAATAACATCCGCCGCCTGTTAGATTTGGATGTGGATATTCAGAGTGTTGACCATAATCTTCAACAGCATTTTGGCCAATTAAAAAACTTTAAGGAGGGCCTGAGAATACCCGGCACATGGGATGTTTTTGAAGCGGGTATACGCGCGATACTCGGCCAGCAAGTTTCTATTCAGGCGGCCCGAACTCACTGTACAAATCTCGTGCACGCGCTCGGTGAAACACTAAAAGGGAGAATACTGTTCCCCACGCCGATAGCCATTATGAAGAGCGAGCTGGACTGTCTCAATATACCGCTGGCGCGCAAGAATACGTTGAAGAGTTTTTCTCAATACTTCGTAACGCACCAGATTACGGATCAGCCTGATCAGTGGCAGCAATTAAAAGGCATAGGGCCTTGGACGACAGATTATGCCAAGTTGCGTGGATTAAGTGATCCTGACATTTATCTTGGAACGGACTTGGGCATCAAAAAAGCGGCCGATCAAATCCATTCTTCAGTCAAAGCTGATATAGCTTCGCCCTGGCGCAGTTACTTGACACTACAGTTATGGAGCCAGTTGTAATGAACAGCGAATTAATGGATACCCCAATGGGTACTTTGGAGATTCAAGCGTCTGATCTTGGTATCACCAAAATCAGTTTTTCATCTGTGGACAAAGCGGAAAACCGAACGGGCAGTGAACTGACACACCGTTGCAAGCAACAATTAAAAGAATACTTTGAGGGTAAAAGAAAAAACTTTGAGTTACCGATTGATCAAACAGGAACCGATTTTCAAAAGTTGGTTTGGGCCTGTTTACTGACCATCCCTTTCGGTCAAACGGTTTCTTACCGTGATATTGCGGAAAGGATTAACAAACCTAAATCGGTACGGGCAGTGGGCGCAGCGAATGGCAAAAATCAGATAGGGCTCATCGTACCCTGTCACCGTGTGATTGGCAGTAATCTTACCTTAACAGGTTATGCCGGTGGATTAGAACGAAAGGCCTGGCTATTGAAGCACGAGGGTATTGGCTTTAAAAACCAAGGCAAGATCACAAGAAACAGCGTTATCCTTACGCCTTCGGAAAAACCTGTTTGAGTTGAATACATCATAGGCTTTCAATCGATTGACCCGGTATAGTTGATTCCATACTTACATTAAGAAAGCGAGTAGGGCAGGTGAGTGAACAAGACCGGGAAAATATTTTGAACCGTCTCCGAGGCATACAGTCGACGCTTCAAGAGCAGCAAAGTAACGAGCTTACCCAGGGTATCGAAGAAATCATCAAACCGGCCTTGCAGACCTCGCAACTGCTTGATCTTCTGTTGGAGAACATGGCATCCGTCCAAATCAGCGTGACGAATATTTCCACCTGGGATGAAGTTGGTCATGCGGTTTACCACTATGTTGAACAGCATAATTTGGCGCACGATGTCACCATTGCACCAGCGTTACGCACGTTGAAATGGCCTTCTTCGTTGAATGTCACATCAGGCATTGCCGATGGCGACACCCGCGTGGCTGTCACACCTTGCCTTGCGGCTGTGGCTGAGACAGGTTCACTTGTATTTGCCTCCGATCCGCACCATCCTGCAAGCCTGCTTTTTCTGCCTGAACATCATTTGGTTGTCGTTAGCCAAGAACAAATCATTCCACACCTTGAAGATATCTGGCCTCTGTTGGACCGCTACGCTCAACAGCCGAGAGTCATCAATTTAAATACAGGCCCCTCACGTACGGCTGATATTGAACAAACGATGGAACTGGGTGCACACGGCCCTCGCGCCATGCATGTCATCCTGGTTGCAGAAGCGCGTTCGTTGTCGGGGTAGAAATCATCCAATTTTGTGGCAGTGACGTCAGTATTTGCTGACAGATCTCGCATCTCGAAATCAAGTCAGTTTAATACGGAATCACTGTCCTTTTCGTTTCGCTGGCAGGCATCTCGAACGTACTTTGTACATGACCTGGTTGAACAGGCATCGTCCAAAATATATGCACTGAGTCAACTGCTCTGGGTCATGTTCTGGGTAACCGGTTTCAACTGCAGGGCTTAATTTTATGCCTGCCGTTATGTGAATGCTTATTCTGTCATGTGGCAGGCTTTACCCCTTAAATGTTATGTTATAACATAATTATACTTTACTGAAATTCCCAACACATTTGTACACTGGAGCGTAATCACCCATGAAACAACTACCTGTGACTGTGATTTCGGGTTTTCTTGGTGCTGGTAAAACAACTGTTCTCAGTCACATTCTCAATAATCGCGAAGGTAGAAAGGTGGCGGTTATTGTCAATGATATGAGCGAGATCAATATTGATGCGGCCATGGTTCAGAATGAAGTCTCTCTAAGCCATAAAGAAGAAAAACTCGTTGAAATGAGTAACGGGTGCATTTGCTGCACCCTGCGTGAAGATCTGTTGCTAGAAGTTAACAAGCTGGCCAAAGACGGAACGTTCGATTATCTGGTCATTGAATCCACGGGCATTTCCGAACCTTTACCCGTTGCGGAAACTTTTACGTTTGCCGATGAAAATGGCATTTCGCTATCCGATGTTGCAACGCTGGACACCATGGTCACTGTGGTCGATGCCGTAAATTTCCTGAAAGATTACGATGAGGCGGAATATTTAAAGGAAACAGGCGAGTCATTGGGGGAAGGAGACGAACGCAGCGTCGCGGACTTACTCGTTGACCAGGTTGAGTTTGCCGATGTGCTGCTTATCAGCAAAACGGATTTAGTGGAACCATTGGATATCGAACGGCTGACAGCCATTCTCAAAACACTCAACACCCATGCGCGAATCCTTCCTGTTTCACACGGGAAAGTAAACATTGATGAGGTACTCAACACCGGTCTTTTCAATTTTGAGCAGGCTCAGCAAGCCCCAGGCTGGCTTAAAGAAATGCGTGGTGAACATATACCTGAAACCGAAGAATATGGCATTTCCAGCTTTAGCTATGCTGCCCGCCGCCCGTTTCATCCGGGAAAGTTTTATCACTTTCTTCATAACACTATTTCTGGCTCCATTGCTCTTCATAACACACAGGCCTTTGGCAAACTGATCCGCTCAAAAGGCTATTTCTGGCTTTCTTCTCGTCCTGAATTTGCAGGGCAATGGAGCCAGGCAGGCGGAATCGCACGCTATGGTGCTGCAGGAATGTTCTGGAAGGCTGTGCCTAAAACCCGCTGGCCTGTGGATGAAGGTCATCTGGCGGCGATCAATGCGCAGTGGGAAGAGCCTTTTGGGGACATGCGACAGGAGTTGGTATTTATTGGTCAGAATCTGGATCAAAAGTCGATGGTGCAAGCACTCAATGACTGTTTGCTCTCAGAGGATGTTTGCTCTCAGAGGATGAATTACTCAAAGGCAAAGAGTATTGGGTAACACTGGATGACCCTTTCCCTCAGTGGGGAGAGATCGCATGACGACTCAGACCATTGTATCGATGCCGCCAGCCCAAGGTGTTGGCTTTCGCCGAAGCCTTATGAGCAACGACCCTTCAATACTAACCGAGATACATAAGGATCAAGCAAATATCGCCATATGGCAGCGAGACTTTCCCAAGGAGTTGAAGCATGCTGCCAAACTTGTAGTCGACCATACACCTACCTTGCAGATATCCCTCTCGCTCTCTTCTGAGAACGTCTATACCCCGATTAATCAAGCACTCGGAGAAACGCCTACTAGCGAGGTATTAAGTCAGGATATTGCAGGTTTGATCGACATGTTTTGCTGCCTGTTCGACCTCCAGCGTGTCGGCTTGAAGCTTACCGTTCTAGATCATGTCATGTGCCCAAGATTTCACGCTGATCAAGTTCCTTGCAGGCTCGTGACAACCTACCAGGGTGAGGCTACGGAGTGGCTACCTCTACAGAGTGGCTACCTCATCATGTCGTTGATCGCACCAAGCTTGGCCCCGGCAGTCGAGGAAAGCCGGATGAGGAGTCGGGGCTGTATCACGGTGCAGATCAGGTTAACCAGCTCAAAGCAGGGGAGGTCGCACTCCTAAAAGGTGAATTATGGGTGGGCAATGAGAATGCCGGCTTAGTTCATCGATCACCCCAACTACATTCAGGACAAAAGCGCCTACTACTCACTATTGACTTTATGGAGTAACCCTTATGAATCAACCAGCACTTTAATTGATGTACGATCCCATACTAAGACACCGCGCACACCCAGTTCGGAAACTAGCGTTAGCCTTTGCAGTACTGAGTGTATTTTTAACAGGCTGTGATGACGGGAATTCTTCTTCTCACGACGATGAACAAGTTGAATCGGCAGGGAGACTGGCCTTATATGACCAGGATAATACATCAATTAAAGTGCTGGATTTAGACTCCGAGACGATACTGAGTGAATATACGCTACCCGGTGAAAGCCCCCGACTTTATGCCAGCCCTAATCACCGTTATGCCGTCATTATTCAGCGTTCGGATGATTTCGTTTCTTTTTTGGATAGTGGTTTTTATGTGGAGGACCATGGCGACCATTTGCATGAATATGCTGCCCCCCCGAGTTTTTTAAGCTATTCACTCTCTGGTTCTCGACCAACGCACTACACCACTCATGGAAATATTTCCGCTATTTTCTTTGATGGACAGGATGGCATTGCATCATCAGTGACACTACTGTCTGATGAGACGATCGGCAACGGTCAGGTTGTATCTGAACTGTCCTTGACAAACAATATGCATGGCGTTGCAAAGCTTATTGACGATCAATTGTTCGTCACTTACCGCGACCCTCTTATCACTGATACAACGCTACCAGCAGCCGTTGACCGATACAGCTTTTCTAACGGTATTTTATCTTTCGAACATCGCTATTCTGAGGCCTGCCCAAGACTTCATGGCAGTGCTGCAAACGACGCATTTATTACATTTGGATGCAGTGATGGGGTATTGGCTATTGACTTAACAAAACCTACCGATCCGGCAATAAAACTTAGCAATCCGGAGTCATTACTTGAGGACAGCCGAATCGGTACTCTCTATTCTCATCATGGCACAGACGAATTTGTGGGTGTAGCCGGCAACCAATTTTTTGTCATCGATCTCAATAGCCCTTCAGATCCTTACCAAGAATTATCCTTACCTGATGGTGTATCACGTATTACCCAGGGATTTACTGCCCACGCAGAAACTTTCTATATTCTTGGTGATGATGGAAATTTATATTTATTTAATGTCGGCTCTGGTTGGTCTGCTTCAGAACCTGTTCAGGTAGTTGATGCATTAACAGAAGACGGAATTAGACCTGCTATTGCCGTTTCACGCACCGAAGATGCTGTATTTATTCTTAACATCAGCGGTCAGCAGATAATCGTGGTTAATAGCAATACAGGCGCGGTATTGCGAACGATCAACCTTGGCTTTACCGCGTCCAAACTAGTTTGGTTGGGGTTAGTCCAAAGTGATGAACACAACCATGATCATTAGGACGCAGTATCAAGCAAAGATGAGATTTTTTTGCTTACTGTCTTATCTGATATTGACCTTCACACCAGTATTGGAGGTTTCTGCCAATCCAGCAAACCCGGATGTGAGTCTTGTCCTGGACGGTTTTTACAAATCAGAAGCGACCGCTCTCTCAGAGCGCGGTCGCTCATTTGGATTGGGACATACGGAATTATCGCTACAGAGTGCTATCGATGATCGCTTAATGGGCCGCTTTACCACTGTTTTTGAAAGTCATGAAGGGGAAACGGAAATTGAAATAGAGGAAGCCTTCATCAACACAACGGGGCTGGGGATGGGGCTGGATATGCGTTTTGGTCGATTCCTGTCGCAGGCGGGATATTTAAATTCTCATCACACACATAGCGATGCATTTTCCGAGCGGCCAGTCGTTTATCGGGCACTACTGGGTGCTCATTACTTTGACGATGGTGTGCGGCTCAATGTACTAATACCAACCCCGTTCTTTTGGCAAATAGGCGTTGAAACTTTTAAAGGCAACCGACTCGCGGGTGGGGTAGGTGATGAACCCGTGGGCGTTTATACCTTTCACACAAAAATAGGTGGAGATATTTCTACGTCCAATAGTTGGCAGTTTGGAACGTCTTATATACGGCACAAACTCAAGGTCATGGAAGACAATCACGAGGAAGAAACGCATGAGGGACATAGCCACTCCCAATCCTGTCGGCTGAATATATCTATGCTGATGATCTTAATGAATACGCAAGTGATGATGATAACCATGAAGGTTGGTACGCCTCGATAGTTTATCGCTTTCACCCACAATGGGCACTTGGTATTCGTCAGGGCGAAGCCAAACTCAAACAAGCCCACGGTGATCATTTCCACGACCAGAACCTGGAAGAAACCGACCTGATGATCTCTTGGTCTCATTCGCATTTCTCGACGATTCGACTGCAATATTCACGACAGCAAGGCGCTGGGTTTGAAAACGTGAATAACGCTGTGTCATTGCAATATGTCATGGCTATAGGAGCGCATGGTGCCCATGAATTTTAGGAAATGTCAGATTATTTTATTCCTGTTGGGCTGCTTAATACCGAGCGCTGCATTTGCAAAACTCGACATACTGGCTTGTGAGCCCGAATGGCAATCTTTAGCTGAACTGTTGGGCGGGGACAAAGTCGATGTTAAATCGGCTACTACCGCTTTTCAGGATCCTCACCATATCGAAGCTCGCCCTTCTCTCATCGTAAAAACCCGAAATTCAGATTTGATCTTCTGTACTGGGGCTGAGCTTGAAATCGGCTGGCTACCGTTGTTGTTAACAAAATCATCAAATTACCGCATACAAAAGAATCAACTCGGGTATTTTTTAGCGAGCGACCAAGTAGAGCTAATTGAAAAACCTGCGACATTGGATCGCAGCCAGGGTGATGTGCATATTGCAGGGAATCCCCATGTGCACTGGGATCCGTATCGGGTTTTGAAAATTGCAGCCGCATTCAGCAAGCGTTTAAGAAAAATAGATGCTGCTAACAGTGAATACTACCAGCAAAGAAACTCTGAATTCGTGTCACGATGGGGCTCCTCTATAAAAAAATGGGAAAGCCTAGCGGCTCCATTGCGAGGAAAAAAGGTGATTGTGTATCACAAAAACTGGAGTTATCTGTTGAACTGGTTGGAAATTGAAGTTACTGGTGACCTGGAGCCAAAGCCTGGTATTCCTCCAACGAGTGCTCATTTAGCCAGCCTACTTAGCCACACGAAATATAAAAAACCCGATGTTATTTTAATAGCCAATTATCAAGATAATAAAGGCGCTCAGTGGCTCGGCGAGAAAAGTGGTGTGCCTATTTTAGAGTTGCCTTTTACAGTGGGGGGGAGTGAAGCGGCTGATAGTCTCTTTACACTGTATGAGGATGCCCTCTCAAAGCTTAAACAAATCAGATAGAAGCAAACCCATGGGATACCTTCAAATTCACGCTGAAATACTTTGGCCAGCATTGCTTGCTGGATTATTAGTGTTATCAACACATGTACCGCTTGGGCGTGAAGTATTACTCCGTGGCATTATTTTTTTGGACTTGGCCATCGCACAGACAGCCGCATTTGGTGTTATGTTGGCCAACACACTCTGGTTTGGTGTTATGTTGGCCAACACACTCTGGGTCAACAGGCATGGTGACCACCACCATTTTTCCACCACCATAATTGCCGTCGTGGCAGCGATTGCAGGATCAGTCATACTTTATACCATTCGGAAACTGGAAGTACGAGTACAAGAAGCCTTTATCGGTATTCTATTTGTTCTGATGGCAACGGGAATCATCTTGATTTTATCGGCAGACCCCCATGGTGGCGAACGTCTAAAAGAAATTCTTGCAGGTCAAATTCTATGGTTACAAGCAAGCGATCTGTTGCAACTATTTTTTGTGTATGTCGTAATTTTAATCTTGTGGTTTTTAAGTCAAGAAAAAATCGGGGAATGGCTTTTTTATCCATTCTTCGCAGTCACAATTACACTATCCACTCAAGTTGTCGGTGTGTATTTAGTCTTTGCCAGTTTAATTATTCCCAGTTTCTGCACGCTGTATCAGAAAAAGCCATTAATCAAGTCCTACTTAATAGGTATTACGGGTTATCATAATTAGTCCGCCAGTGTATTACGGGTTATATGACCGGTTTAATTGTTTCAGCTTCCCTTAACCTACCGGCAGGGGCAACCATTGTTTGGTGTTTAGCGGCAATAGGTTGCTTGTATTTTTTATTTACTGGCGGACTAATTATGAGAAAGGCTAACACTAACAAAAGAAAGGAGCATTGACACAGAGAAAAAGAAAGCATCTGTAATGAACACCATGGCTAAAATAGCCCCGACCATGTCGGTTTATCGTATTCTGGATTTTCTGGAAAATAAACATTTAGTGCACAAGCTCACGCTTCTTCAAGCAGCTGTTCAAGAGCTGAGTTCAGTTTAATAAACCCCAATTGGAAATAGGTTGTCTATGTGCGGTTACAGATAAATTGGCCATTGGCTTATCACTGGCATGCGCCTTCCATTGTCTGGCTCTACCAGTTCTACTGGCATTGCTGCCCAGCATAGCGGCATTACAACTGGATAATGAGGCTTTTCATCTATGGATGATAGCAACGAAACTGGCGCCCA
>OBJS01000295.1_pt1 | contig 12596 bp, 12 predicted proteins | sample 1519851 | NCBI WGS metagenome assembly OBJS01 (sample SAMN03019806, study PRJEB22545) | beach sand metagenome | biome: beach; feature: sea beach; material: beach sand | place: USA: Municipal Pensacola Beach, FL | collected 2010-10-20 | depth 25-47 cm m
TGCGGGCAATGCTGGTGTCCATCGATTTCCTATCATTTACGATTCCGCGCCCGCCACTTTGCCCTGGCAATTAGGGCGCTGTCAATATTGGGCGGACGCTAATTTGAATTAAATTTTTGCCTTCACCTGGCACCATTGCTGCGGATTGAGCGGCTTCGCTCCCTGGCGAATTTCGAAATACAGCGCTGGAGATTTGATCCCTCCAGAATCTCCCACACTTGCCAGCAGCTCACCTTTTTGCACCCAATCCCCTTCTCCTTTTAATAGACCTGCATTGTGGCCGTAAAGACTTAAATAATTGCCACCATGGTCAACAATAATTAATAACCCTAAACCTCGTAACCAATCGGCATAGACAACCTTACCTGCATAGATAGCCCTAACATCCGCACCTTCTGGTGCTTCAATCAGTACACCTTGCCAGGCCTCACCCCCGCTGAGACGTACGGAACCGAACCGGGAAGATAATTTACCTTCTACTGGCCAAGCAAGCTTGCCCCTTAGGGATGCAAAGGATACGCCATCTGCCATAGCGCTCGGTGTTTTTGCCACCTCGTCCAGAAGAAGTTGCTTTTCCGCCTGCCACTGTTTTAATAGTTCACTCTTATCGGCAACGCTTCGATTCATTTGCACTAAAAAAGCTGCCCGCTTCTCCTTCTGCTGCTGCCATTGATCAACGTCTGATTGCCGCTGGGCCTTTAATCGATTTAAATTTTCAGCAGTGGCCAGAATTTCCTTTTCAGTTGCATCAATTTTGATGAGGCTCTGATGCAATTGTTCAATTTGCTCTAGTTCTTGAGTATGAAAAGAGCTGTAATAGGTTAAGAATCGTCCAACATCACTGGGGTTCGATTCACCAATCAATAACTGCCACGGACTTGGTAGTTGAGATTGATAGGTGGCCACTAAGTAAGCTTCAATCCGATTTTGGATTTCCTGCGCCGCTTTGACCTGACTTTTACGATTTTCTCGAAGCGTAGTAAGAACAGATTCTGTCTCTTTTAATTCAGCTTGGGTCTCCCGAAGTTTGTGCCAAGCTAGGGCGGATTTTTTTTCAATTTGCTTTAATTTTTGCTCGTACTTCTTCTGTTCTCGTCGCTCTTTTGATAACTCGGATCTGAGATTCTCTATTTTAGATTTCAAATCTGAAAGGGCATCAGAGGGAGCCTCCGCCCGTGCTTGAGGTAAGCTTAAAGAACAGATCAACACAAATAACGGCAGTGGACTTCGATTAAAGTTGAATCGTAAAGCCGATAATGGACTCAGTTTAATGCCCCGTCGCCGTATTTGCAGTCGCATTTGTTCGCAATTTAACAATTGGGCGTCCTGTCATTTCATTTGGAATGGGTAGCCCCAACAAATAGAGAATCGTTGGTGCCACATCCTGTAATGCACCTTGATGCACCACCTCCGCCGGTCGGCCCACATACACAAAGGGAACTGGCTCGGTAGTGTGTGCGGTGTGTGGTTGACCAGAAACCGAATCCTGCATTTTTTCAACATTTCCGTGATCAGCGGTGATGATGACTTCCCCTCCATACTGCCGAGCGGCGTCAATGATTCTTCCTAAACAACTATCTACCGTTTCAACTGCTTTGATAGCGGCCTTAAAGTTTCCGGTATGACCAACCATATCCGGATTGGCAAAATTACAAATTATGACATCAAATTGTTGATCAGAAATAGCCGCTACCAATTCATCTGTGACTAGATTTGCCGACATTTCTGGTTGTAAATCGTAGGTGGCAACCTTGGGAGAAGGTATCAAGATCCTCTCCTCACCGACGAATGGAGTCTCTTCGCCACCATTGAAAAAGAAAGTGACGTGGGCATATTTTTCTGTTTCTGCAATACGGAGTTGCTTCAACTTGGCGTCGGCTAACACCTGTCCCAGAACATTGGGCAATTTAACCGCTGAATAGGCCACCGGACAGGGCAAACCCTGTTGATATTCTGTTAAACAAACAAACTCTACTAACTGCGGCCGGCGTTCTCGGGGGAAACCATCAAAATTCTCTTCGACAAAACTGCAGGTGAGCTGCCGCGCCCGATCTGCGCGAAAATTCATAAACAAAATGCCATCGCCATCTTGCACGAAGGAAACTTCCCCTGTTGTCCCCGTAATCAACGTTGGCTGTACAAATTCGTCCGTTTCACCCCGTTCGTAGGCCTGGGTTAAAGCGATATGTGGACTTTGCGCTTGGAAAGAGGCCTCTCCTTGCGTCAACATCTTATAAACTTTCTCAATTCTGGACCAGCGTTGATCTCTATCCATGGCATAATATCGTCCGCAAACAGAAGCGATTTGGCCGACCCCCACTTCTTCGAATACCTTTTGCGCGGCCCGTAGGTATTGCTCTGCACTTTTTGGCGGCGTGTCTCTACCATCAAGAAAAGCGTGTAGAAAAATTTTCTTTAATCCCGCGTCAGCGGCTACCTTAATCGCGGCAAAAATATGCTCCTGATGGCTGTGAACGCCACCATCTGATAATAATCCGAAAACATGTAATGATCCGTTGCGCTCTTTTATCTTATTGAATATTTTGGAAATATTTTCCACCTGGCCAAATTTTCCGGCGTCCACATCGCGACTGATTCGAGTAAAATCTTGATGCACAATACGCCCGGCACCCAAATTTAAGTGGCCCACTTCAGAGTTGCCCATCTGGCCTTGAGGGAGTCCCACGTAGCCCTCGGAACCCTGGATCAGAGTGTGCACAGCGCCATTTACGAGTGCATTCCAAACAGGTGTTTTCGCGGCAGCTATCGCGTTATGTTGCTGATTTTCTGAATATCCCCAACCGTCTAGGATAATTAAAATCATTGGTTTCGGTTTCAACATACAACTATCTTTATCGTCCCTTCGAATCACTAAATGTCCACATTCGGTCTAAAAAGGTGAATTTTTCCCTTCCAGTTGTTGGCACAGCGTAGCAAGTGTGATAGAAATAAGTTTCTAGCGCTTGAACAATTTTAATGCATTTCATGCACTTCGCGCAGAGTTGATTAATAATAAATGCTAGCAGTGCATAAATTAAGATAAAGAATTCTACTAAAACTCTTAAAGCAGATCGAAAAAAAGGTCTCTGGATTAAAGATGGCAATGAATGAACTCGATCTAATTACTCATGACGAAGATATAGAACGTACTTCACGATCACTAAAAGCCATGTCACACCCGCTGCGGCTTAAAATACTGTGCACTTTAGGCGAGCAAGAAGTGAGTGTTCAAGAAATCGTCGATCACGTGGGTACTTCACAAAGCAACATATCCCAACACCTCGCAATCTTACGAGACAAGGGCATTCTGGTAGCACGTAAGGACGCCAATCGAGTATTTTACCGAATAGAAGATGCGCGCACCTTACATCTCATTAGCTTGATGCGACACATATTCTGTGAGCAAGAATATGCTGGTTTGACTGAACCCGCCATCATGGGCCGCATGAATTAAACATTGCCTACAGTGCTCGCCCACCTTTTATGCGTTATGTGAGCGGTACTATTTATATAATATTCTAGTTACAATTCAACGCTCCATCAGGGTACAATAAGCGCAATAAACTATTTTGTTTGCCCACCTATTTTAATCTTATCTTTATTATTTAAAACTATTCTTTAATATTTGCCCTATGGAAATGATCGACTTCGTTATCAGACACCCAGTCCTCTTTTCTCTTGCTGGTGTACTTCTGGTGATCATTTTAGTTTCAGAAATTCGACGTAAAAGTGCCACGCAATTTTATGTCAGCCCCATTAAAGCCACCGCAATGATAAATCGCTCTGAGGCACAGATAGTGGATATTCGAGATAAGAACGCCTTTAATCAGGGACACATTATCGACGCACTTCATATCCCTTTATCTGAAATTAGCAAGCAGAAAAATTTACTCGATAATGACCGCCCTGCCATTATCGTATGTGATCGGGGGCAAATTTCTATGTCCGCGTACAATCAATTGAAAGATACGATGAGAGAAAACCTGTTTGTGTTAGAGGGTGGGCTGAACGCTTGGAAAGAAGCAGAATTGCCGGTCGTGAAAAGCTGATATTCTTTCCAGATCAGAGACATTCATTTTCAAAAAAGGCATTCAAATGGCTGACAATGTAAGCGCTAACGCACAGACTGAAGAACAACAGTTTATTCTGGAAAAGATCTATGTCAAAGATCTCTCCTTCGAGAACCCTAAATCACCGCAAATTTTTACCACCCAGTGGAACCCCCAAATTAACGTGCAGCTAAATAGCCAAGCAAAAGCTATCTCTGACGATGTTTATGAAGTGGTCTTATCTATCACAGTCACCGCTAAACAGTCTGAGAACACTGCGTTTCTAGTTGAAGTGCAACAAGCCGCCTTATTCCGCGCCAAAAATCTAAAGGAAGATCAGCTACCGCCTTTACTCGGGATCTATTGTCCAACAGTGCTCTTTCCTTATGCTAGAGAAACTATCTCAGATGTAGTGATCCGGGGCGGTTATCCGCAACTTTTACTCGCTCCCGTGAATTTTGAATCCCTCTACGCACAGCAGTTAAAACAACAACAAGACGCTGAAAAATCTAGCGACGATAAAATTCATTAGATCCGGTTAATGGCGTGGTGACGACAGCAACTCCCAAGACCATCGCCGTTCTGGGCGCAGGCTCCTGGGGAACCGCACTCGCACTGTTGCTCGCCAGAAATGGCCATCAAATCAAGCTGTGGGGATATAAAGCAGAATTTCAACGACTATTACTCAAAGAAAAGGAAAACCATATCTATCTACCCGGATATTCGTTTCCTGAGAATTTATTGCCGGTGATCGATCTAGAAACCACTATCACAAACTCAGATGAGGTGTTGATCGCTGTTCCCAGCAAAGGCTTTCGGCAACTATTAGAAACGGCAAAAAAACCCTTATCGACCCTATCAAAATTATCTTGGGCCAGTAAGGGGTTTGATCAACAGAATCAAGGACTACTGCACGAGGTAGTACGCGAGGTGCTAGATCCTGCTCCCATACCAATGGTCATTTCCGGGCCTAGTTTTGCACTTGAAGTTGCCTCCCAACAACCCACAGCAATTACATTAGCAGGCGAGCGGTTGGACCAATTAGAAGAAACCGCCAATTTATATCGCAATGAACAGTTTCGAGTTTACACCAGTGACGACATTATTGGTGTGGAAGTAGGCGGCGCATTAAAGAATGTGATGGCAATAGCTGTGGGTATTTCTCAAGGACTAGGATTAGGCGCCAATGCCAAGGCAGCATTGATCACACGAGGATTAGCAGAAATGAGCCGCCTAGGGCAAGCACTAGGAGGAAGGCAAGAAACACTAATGGGTCTATCCGGCGCGGGGGATCTATTTTTGACCTGTAGTGACACTCAATCTCGTAACTTACGATTCGGACAAGCCATCGGTAAAGGGGCATCAATTCAGGAGGCCTTTGGTACCATTGGACAGGTAGTGGAAGGTTATGATGCCACCGCCATCGCTTATAAAATTAGCCAACAAAACCGCATAGATATGCCCATAGTGACACAAACCTTTAACGTGCTTTACGACAATTTGTCGCCCGCCGAAGCGGTGAATAATTTATTACGGCGCGAACCGAAACCAGAACACCATTAAAATACTGCGCCTTCAAAATCTAGTTGTCGCCAGGCCTCGTAGAGAATCACCGCCGCCGCATTGGCAAGATTCAAACACCTGCTCTGGGCTTGCATGGGAATTTTGATACGATTTTCTTGTTTAAAACTTTCGAATATATGAGCGGGAACACCTTTGGTCTCCGAGCCGAACAAAAATGCATCCCCAGGTTCATAATTCACTTTACTATAACAGTTAGTTCCTCTACTTGAGCACAAGAAGAGCCGCTGAGGAGTGACTTGATTTAGATAGGCAGAAAAGTCTTGGTGCTCCATCAGCCCTACCCACTCATGGTAATCTAGACCTGCCCTTTTTAGGGCTGCATCCTCTAGGGTAAAACCTAACGGGTGTATCAGATGCAAGCGTGCGCCCATGTTGGCACACAATCGAATGATGTTACCAGTATTAGGAGGAATTTCAGGCTGGTAGAGGATCAAATCAAACATAGTGTTACTTAGTATCAGTCAAGAGTTTGCTTACAGTATAATTTAAAGCTTAATCGCAAATTTCTTGCATGCAAATCGGACTAATATTGATGTGAGTGAACAATTATCTTCCTCTCTAAAAGTTGACTTCTGTGGACTAGAGCTGAACTCCCCTATCGTTCTTTTATCTGGGTGCGTGGGGTTCGGTGATGAATATACCCGTGTCAATGGGTTTTCACTATCAGAAGTGGGCGCAGTTTGCCTGAAAGGCACCACTCTCGAGCCTCGACTTGGAAATACGCCTCACCGCATCTGTGAAACCGCTGGCGGCATGTTGAATTCTATTGGTTTGCAAAATCCTGGTGTTCAGACAGTAGTCGATGAAATATTACCCAAATTGGATCACAAACTAACCCATTACATCGCTAACATCTCCGGTGCAACTATAGAAGAATACGCAGAGGTAGTTCGGGTGTTTGATCATTCTTCTGTCAGTGCCATCGAAATTAATATCTCTTGCCCGAATGTGAAAGCCGGCGGCGCAATCTTCGGTAATGATCCAGAAATGTCTGCCGCAGTGGTGGCCGCATGCCGCAAGGCGACCAGTAAGCCATTGATAACCAAGCTCTCCCCGAATCAGACTGATATCGTAGAATGCGCCAGATATTGCATCGACGCCGGCACCGATGCTTTCGCGGCGATTAATACGTTGATGGGCATGAGTATAGACATTCAACATCGCAAGCCGGTGCTCGGCAATATACAGGGTGGTCTATCAGGGCCAGCAATTAAGCCTATTGCGCTTCTTAAAGTGTATCAACTATCTCAATTATGTCGGCAATATCAGATCCCAATTATCGGTCAGGGAGGTATCACAAATGGTAGCGACGCCATTGAGTTTCTGTTGGCCGGTGCCAGTACAATAGGAGTAGGTACAGGTCTATTTTATGATCCACTAGTGTGCCAAAAGCTTAATCGAGAAGTACTCGATTATTTAAATTCGCACCGCATTGCTTCGGTACAAGAGCTAGTTGGCAAGCTGGAACTCTAAACTAATAGATCCAATTAAAGGTTTTTTAAATCCAGCTCTTTGATTTTTCTAGTTAAGGTATTTCTTCCCCACCCCAGCAATTTTGCAGCGTCCTGTTTGCGCCCGGCCGTATGCTTTAATGCCGTCTCTATCATGACCTGCTCAAATCGTGGCACCGCTTGATCCAAAATATGTTGTTCTCCCTTATCTAGCGCCGAGTCCGCCCAATAACGCAGCGCACTTTCCCAATCTTCCGCCGGTTGTGCAATAGTTTCCGAGTGACGAAGCTCGGGAGGGAGATCTTCTATATGTATTTGCTGCCCTGAAGCCATAACGGTGAGCCAGCGACAAATATTCTCCAACTGCCGAACATTTCCGGGCCACGCCAATTGACCCATGAACCGCTCAGTCTCAGGTAAGATAGTTTTTGCCTCAGTTTCCAATTCTTGTGCAGCTTTGTGCATGAAATGGCGCAACAGAAGCGGAATATCTTCTCGCCTTTCCTTCAGCGCGGGCACATGCACTCGAATCACATTCAAACGATGAAATAGATCTTCTCGGAATAATCTTTGACGAACCAGCTCTTCTAAATTTTGGTGTGTGGCGGCTATAATTCGCACATTGACTTTAATGGTGCTATGACCTCCTACCCGATAAAACTCTCCTTCAGCCAGCACTCTGAGAACGAATGCGTGCAGGTCGTCAGGCATATCACCTATCTCATCTAGAAATAAGGTGCCACCGTCTGCTTGTTGGAAGCGTCCTATGCGTGTGGTTTGAGCGCCGGTAAATGCGCCCTTTTCGTGTCCGAACAGTTCAGATTCGAGTAATTCTTTGGGAATGGCTGCGGTATTGAGGGCAATAAATGGGTATTCGGCTCGCGGACTATGACGATGTAATGCACGGGCTACGAGCTCCTTCCCGGTACCGGATTCCCCAGTAATTAACACTGATAAATTAGATCGTGACAATCGACCAATCGCTCGAAACACCTCCTGCATGGCTGGTGCCTCGCCAACTATTTCTCGAGAAATTTCGTTTTCAGACAGCTCATCGGTAGCTACCGATTCTAGCTCTTCATGCTGATGACGCACTGCGCGAACCACCATCTCCACCGCTTCATCTACATCAAAGGGCTTCGGCAAATATTCAAATGCGCCGCCTTGAAATGCTGTAACGGCGCTATCTAAATCAGAGTGCGCAGTCATAATAATGACAGGTATGTTGCTATACTTCTGATGAATTCTGTCTAATAACTGGAAGCCATCCGTACCAGGCATACGCACATCGGTAATGATGGCTTGTGGTTGTATATGCTCCAACTGTTCTAAAACCCATCTACCCGATTCGAAAGTTTCTACAACAAAATTTGCTTGCGAAAGCGCCTTTTCTAATACCCAACGAATAGATTTATCATCATCAATCACCCAAACACGATTATTGGAAGGCATGATCCCCTCCCTCTTGTGACGAAGAAATAGGTAGCAGAATAGAAAATACTGTATCTCCTGGTCTGCTCTTACATTCGATTTTACCTCCTTGTTGATCTACTAGAGCCTGGGAGATAGAGAGCCCCAAACCTGTTCCTTGCGCACGGCTAGTGACCATGGGTAAAAAAATCTTATCTATGATTTCAGGATCTATGCCGGAACCCGTGTCCGATATCTCCAGGCGCACCATTAGGGCGTGAGTATTACTTGCCACAACTTGATTTCTACATACTCGGGTGCGAAAAGTTAAAGTGCCTTTCTCTCCCATCGCTTGAATGGCATTGTTGACAATGTTCAGACAGGCCTGAAATAGTTGGTCATGATCTACAAATACTTCCGGTAAACTGGGATCATAATCCCTAACTAAATCTATTTTCTGTAAACCTTCAGCCGTCACCAATTTCACCAAACGTTCGAGTACCTGATGGACATTAATCCACCGTTTTTCGGGAGGTTTGTTGGGTCCTAACAACTGATTCACCAAGTTGCTCAGTCTATCCGCCTCTTCTACTATAATTTCTGTGTACTCATTTAAGTTGGGGTCGGTTTGCTCTCGCTGTAACAACTGTGCCGCCCCTCTTAAACCGCCTAACGGATTTTTTATTTCGTGAGCCAAATTTCTCACTAGCATTTTTGCTGAGTTAACTTTTTCCTGTCGCTGCTCATCATTGGCCAATTTCAAATGCTGATCCACTTGGTGCAATTCTATTATCAGCTGTGTTTTTCCCTCCTGCTCCAGCTCTGTTACAGAACAATCCACAATCGCTCGCTTTCCTGATATTAAATTCAATTCTAAAGCCCACTCAGTATGCGGTTCTCCGCTGCTTTGCACATCTTTCACCAGCTGCATCAACCTATCTTCCACCAAAGGTAGTTGTTGAACAGATATACCTAGTGCCCGTTTGGCACTTAAATCAAATAGCATTTCAAAGGCGAGATTGGTGTAAACAATATTCAAATCACTATCTAACCCGACCAGTGCGGTGGTTAGATTATCCAAAATGGTTTTAGAGAAATTATTTGTCACCAATATCATCCTGTAATGGCGCACTTGAGCAAATACCGCACCAATGTCTAAAATAAAAATTAATGTTCATAATAACAATAAGTTAAGAATAGTGTTTTAGATCTAAATGCGGCATCTTGATAAATTTGATTGTCGTACGTGCACAACAAGCACCATTATAGTGCATAAGTTTTCAAACAAAAAAAAGCCCCGACATGCGGGGCTTCTTCATAGCAACTTTAATTAAACGCTATAGTACATATCAAATTCCACCGGATGAGTGGTCATATTTAGTCTAGTCACTTCTTCACTTTTTAGCTCGATGTAGGCATCAATAAGATCATCACTAAAACCCCACCCGCTGTTAAAAAATCTCTATCTGCACTTAAAGGCTTCCAGCGCCTGTTCCAGAGAAGCAGCCACAGTTGGTATTCCCAATGCCTCTTCTTTTGGAAGATCGTATAAGTCTTTATCCATTGCTTCACCCGGATCAATTTTATTCTTAATGCCATCGATACCGGCCATTAGCATGGCGGAAAAACCTAAATAGGGATTGGCGGTAGAATCTGGGAAACGAACTTCAATCCGCCGTGCTTTAGGGCTAGAAACATGGGGGATTCGGATCGAAGCCGAACGATTACGTGCAGAATATGCCAACATGACTGGGGCTTCAAATCCTGGTACCAAACGCTTGTAGCTATTAGTGCTGGCGTTGGTAAACGCATTCAATGCCCGAGCGTGTTTAATAATACCACCAATATAATATAGGGCTTCCTGAGAGAGGCCTCCATATTTGTTTCCGGAAAAGATATTCTTGCCTTTTTTGGCAATGGATTGGTGAACATGCATGCCGTTACCATTATCTCCCACCAAGGGTTTTGGCATAAAGGTCGCGGTCTTACCAAAACTATTGGCAACGTTATGAACGACGTATTTCAGCACCTGGTTATCATCGCCACGACGCACTAACGTATTAAACTTGGTGCCGATTTCACATTGTCCTGCAGTGGCCACTTCGTGATGATGAACCTCCGTCACCACCCCCATCTCTTCCATTGCCAAACACATTGAGGAACGCAAATCATGGAGAGAATCTACTGGTGGTACTGGGAAATAACCCCCTTTAACACTTGGCCGATGTCCTAAATTGCCATCTTCGAACAGTTTTTCTGTATTCCAGCTTGCCTCCTCAGAATCCACCAAGTAGAAAGCACCACTCATGTCCGCGCCCCAACGTACATCATCGAGAACAAAAAATTCCGGCTCAGGACCGAAAAAGGCAGTATCACCTATGCCAGTGGAAACTAAATAGCTTTCAGCGCGTTTCGCCAAGGATCGAGGACAACGTCCATAGCCTTCACCAGTTTGAGGCTCGACAACATCACAACGAAGTATGAGTGTAGACTCTTCAGAAAACACATCCATCACAGCTGTGTCACAATCAGGCATTAAAATCATGTCGGACTCGTTAATTCCTTTCCAACCTGCTATCGATGAGCCATCGAACATTTTGCCTTCTTTCAGTACTTCTTCATCCACACTGTGGCTCGGTACGGTAACGTGCTGCTCCTTACCGATGGTATCCGTAAAGCGGTAATCTACAAATTTGACGTTATTATCTTTTATCAGTTTCATGACTGAAGATGGCATTTAAGAGTCCTCCCATCGCCTCGTAATAAAAATTTAGTTGTAACACAGACTATTGAATTTACGCGTTTTCAGAACGGGCTGAAAATGCAGTTAATATGCCAATAGAAACCTGCGAATTATATCCATATATATCAATAAGTTAATAATTAATCCCTAAAGGTTTAGCACCGATATAGTGCAATACAATGATTGTTTGAACCAATACTGTGCTCTCTGTTTTCTCACCATGAGCCGGCGCAAATATGGTCCTTTTTCGCCTCAGAAGTCAAGCGAAATCATTTATCTGCTCCACCATACTCCACGTCAATTAGAATTTCTTCTTCCAACTCAACCACATTCATCACTTGATGCCCATGGATGCGACACCAAGCTGGAATATCGTGCAACACACCAGGATCAGTCGCGCGCACACGGATCCTATCAGTGGGTGTAAGCAATTCCATCCTTTTTTGCAACTTAATTACCGGCATGGGACAAAGTAAATGGCGGGTATCTAGCTCTTCCATGCTCACAAGATCCAATCTCGCTGGACTTCCTTAGGGGAGAGCGGTGAAATATTTAATTCTTGTTCATGAAGATTTGGGAAACGAATATTTATCGTTACCTCCTCCGCATCTCTACCCTGACTATATCGAGCAACGATGGAAGAGGCCAGAGGCAGATCCTCCGCCTTAATTGCACCATCAATTAAGCATAAAGGACCCTTGTGACTAGTGGGATAAAGGCTGATAAATTGCTTTCGATAACCGTGTAAAAACCTGGTCTCTCCAGCGTCTCGAGAAATGATCATTTTGAAGTGGGGCTTGGGTCGAAGATGTCGGCCGATCTTCAGCAACATAATGTCATCAAATTCATAATCTCGATCACCTCTCGCTTGCCATAGATCTCTCAACTTATCCGCATATTTTTCATCCGTGAGAAAACAACAACCTCCCGCAGGTTGCGCAAAATCAAGGTAACCGTAGTCTTTCGCCATAGCGATTTGTGGTTTACGACTTCGTCCTGACAACGACCTAAGTTTCTCTCTATCTATCCAACCTTCAGTTTCAGGCAGAGTAGGGGGCAATAACTTTGCTGATAGTGGTCTAACCAATCTATCGTCTGCACCAGATTCTTTGGCGATAATCGGCATCGTCTCCGCTCGTTGTGACATCGGTCGTTGACCGATCACCTCACCAGTGACAATGAAATCAAAGTCGTGCTGGTGCATCCACTCCAGCGCTTTCGCAACCATAAACCCTTTACAGTCTAGACACGGATTTAAATTCGCGCCGTAACCATGTTTCGGATTAATAACAATGTCTTTGTATTCTTCGATCACCTCTACAATGTGTAATTTTATTCCGCATCTGATAGAAGAATACG
>OBJS01000296.1_pt1 | contig 12589 bp, 9 predicted proteins | sample 1519851 | NCBI WGS metagenome assembly OBJS01 (sample SAMN03019806, study PRJEB22545) | beach sand metagenome | biome: beach; feature: sea beach; material: beach sand | place: USA: Municipal Pensacola Beach, FL | collected 2010-10-20 | depth 25-47 cm m
CGTATTGCCGGGCAGCTATCCACAGGTAAAACCCTGCCTGGGGTTTCCCGATGTCCATAACAGGCGTCAGGAGATCCAACACGGCGTCGAACTTCTCCCTATACAGTGCCCGGTTGGCCTGTACATGGGTCTCGTCCTCCCAGGCGGCAATGCTTGCCCTTTGATGTTGCAGAGGCATCGAGCAGCCATGATAGGTGCGATACAGGAAAAACTTGTCGAGCAATGCGGCGTCTCCGGCGACAAAGCCCGATCTCAAACCGGGCAAATTGGAGCGCTTCGACAAGCTGTGGAACACCACGCAGCGTTTGTAATCATTTCTGCCTAAACGAGCGCAGGCTTCGAGCAATCCGGCCGGTGGCTCGGCTTCGTCGAAATAAATTTCCGAATAACACTCGTCGCTGGCGATAACAAAGTCGTGGCGATCGGCCAGCTCGATAAGTGTCTGCAGTGTGGATATATCGAAAACTGCACCGGTGGGATTGCCGGGCGTGCAGATGTAGACCAATTGACAGCGACGCCATACTGCGGCGGGCACGTCAGTAAAATTCATTGTGAATAGATTTTCTGCAGTGCAATCCACGAGATGAGTTTCAGCGCCGGCGAGTAGGGCCGCGCCCTCGTAGATCTGATAAAAGGGGTTGGGTATGACTACTACCGGCGCTTGTTCGGCCTCGTTTCGCGTTCGCTCGACAACGGTTTGGGCGAAGGCAAAGAGAGCCTCCCGTGTGCCGTTAACCGGCAGGATTTGACTGTCGGCTGCCGGGAGCTCATTCAGACTGAAGCGCCGGAGCAACCACTGGGCGATAGTCTTGCGCAGCTCCTCGACACCGCGGGTGCCGGGGTACTGGGAAAGCCCGGATAGGGATTCGATCAACGCTTGCTTGACCTGCTCCGGTGCCGGGTGTTTGGGCTCGCCGACGGACAGATCGATGTGTGCGAGCGTGTCAGGTCCGGTGTTTTGCGCCAGCAGTGCGCGGAGTTTGGTGAAGGGGTAAGGTTGTAGTTTGTTCAGGTCGGTGTTCATGACTTATTTTTTATCGGACAATATGAAACTCGCGGTATCTCTCGCTGCGGTGCTGGCATCAATATCCCGTCGTGGTTTGGCGCGACCTTGGGTCGTGGACGCGGAGACCTAGCGATAGTTTTGATAATGGGTTTTCGAGAGCAGATCGGAAGAGGAATCCTCGACATTGCGGCTGTCTAGCTGCTGGCAAATCATTGCCTCGATCTCGCGACACAGGGCCGGATCGAGAATGGGCCGGTGGTTCGCGTCGGTAATATAAAACACATCTTCCACGCGCTCGCCCAGCGTGGCTATTTTTGCGCTGTGCAGGCGCAGATCAAAATGCTGGAATATCTGCCCGAGTTGCGCCAGCAGGCCGGGCCGATCGGGGGCGATCACCTCCAGATAGCTGCAGTGTTCGCTGATCGTATTGTCGATTCGCGCCGCGGCGCCGGTCGTCAGTTGTTTCAGCTGACGCGGTGTCCTGCGATGCACCTGAAAAGTCTCCACCGCCGAATTGGCCAGGGCCGACAACAGGGCTCCTCGCACTTTCTCGAGTTTGACGCTATCGCTGGCGAAGGGTTGATCCTCCTCGTCCAGCGCGTAGTAGATATGCAGCGTATAGTCCTGGTTGCCTCCGGAATATAACCGGGCATCGACGATGTTAATGCGCTGGTTATCCAGGGCGGCGGCGATAGTGGGGAAAGCGTCGCGCAATCCGCGGGCGTAAATGAAGATACGGGTTGCACTGGGATCCTCGACGCCGGCATCCTCTATGTGGACCAGGGCTTCGCCCGAGTCCCTTGCCAGTGCCAACTGGGTATAGCGGGCAATGACCTGGGCGCTTTCCCGCAGAAACAGTTCATCGTCGAGATCTCGCCATAGTGCGTCGATACTTTCGGTGGCTACATCGCTTTCGTTAAGCAGGCTGAGCGCCTCCCGGCGCGTGTTGTCTATCCATTCCTGGCGGTCACCCGGGTTTTCCAGGCCCCGTTTGAGCGCTTCCCGCGTTTCGAAATAGAGCTGTCTCAGGAGCGAACCTTTCCAGCCGTTCCAGAGATTCGGGTTCGTCGCGGTGATATCGGCGACAGTGAGCACAAACAGGTAGTCCAGGTAGAGTTGACTGCCGGCCAGTTGCGCGAACCGATGGATGACTTCCGGATCCGAAATATCCTCGCGCTGGGAAATGCTCGACATAAGCAGATGGTGTTGCACAAGCCATTTCAACAGGCGTACTTCCTGATCCGTGAATCCGTGCGCTACCGCGAATGCGGCCACGTCTTCGGCGCCGAGTTTGGAGTGATCGCCACCTCTTCCCTTGCCGATATCGTGGTAAAGGCCAGCGATCAGCAGAAGAACCGGTTTAGGCAGGTTCTTAAACACGTGGCAGGCGACCGGGAAGTCCTCTGCCATTTCCGGTCGTCCTAAACGCCGCATGTTGCGAATCACCTGAATCGTATGCGCGTCGACCGGATAGATGTGGAACAGATCGTGTTGGGTCTGGCCGATGATGCGGTCAAATTCCGGCAGATAGTTGCCCAGCACGCCGTAGCGGGTCATTCTTTGCAGTTGGGTGGAGAGTCTGCCCTGGCAGTTGAGTAAACGAATAAACAGGCGTTTGTTTTCCCTGTTGGCACGAAAGGCTGCGTCGATACGGTGGCGGTTTTCTCCGATTTGGCGAATTGTTTTGGACCGGACGCCCACGATATCGGGGTCTTCGCCCAGTAAAACGAAGATTTCAAGGAGCGCCGAGGGGTGATCTGCGAACAGTGAATCGTCGATGGCTTCGATATGATCGTCGCGCACCTGAAAGCGCTCATTGATACGACGCGTGCTATGGGTCAGGTCTTTGCAAAGAATGACCTCATCCAGATACTGCAGCAGAACGTCGTTGTGTTCGTGCAGCGTCAGTACGATACGGTAGTAGCGCTGCATGAATTGTTCCACCGCCAGGCGCTTGTCATCGTCGCGATAGCCGAACAGGTTTGCCAGCTTGCGCTGATGGTCGAACAGCATTCTTTCTTCGGCACGGCCCGCAATCATATGCAGGCCATAACGCACACGCCAGAGGAATTCCTCGCAGAGTCGCAGGACCTGGTACTCCTCTTCAGACAGGAACTCACTGCCGGCAAGGTCGGCGAGGTTATGTGCCCGAAAGTGCCATTTCGCGATCCAGCTGATAGTCTGGATGTCGCGCAGGCCGCCGGGGGCGTCTTTTATATTGGGTTCCAGGTTGTATTCCGTATTGCCGTGTTTGGCGTGGCGGGCCTTTTGCTCGTCGCGCTTGGCCTGAAAAAAATCTTTTGAATGCCACAGCTTTCCCTGATCGACATATTCGAACAGCTTACTTGCCAACTTCGCGTTACCGGTCAGACGTCGGCTCTCGAGCAGGTTCGTGGCGATCGTAATATCCGCGCGGGCTTCTTGAACACATTGCTTGACGGTGCGAATGCTCCAACTGACCTGGAGTTTAATGTCGAATAGAAAGGCCAGGAACTGGCTCATGCTGTCCTGGTAGCGGCTGTGATTCTGTCGGCGTGTAAGTACCAGCAGGTCGATATCAGAGAAGGGGTGCAACTCCTTACGGCCGTAGCCCCCAACCGCCATCAGGGTAATGTCCTGGTCCCATTTAAACCGGTTCCAGGCGTGGAGAATCACCCGATCGATAAATGCTGCCCTTTCATAGACCAGCGTCCGGATCTGTTCGCCCTGCTCGAAGCGATTATCGAATTGTTTGTTCGCGGCCTCGATGGCGTTTTGAAAAACGGTAATCGGGTCGAGGCTATTTAAGTCTCTGAGAAATCGCTTTTCGTCAAAAAAGAAGAGCGGGGTGGGCTCAGTATGGTTCCCGTCGACAACCTGAAGGCTGGGATTGGTCGTGTCAGAGCGGAATAATTTCATCTTGTCTCGCAGTGAGGACCTCCACGCCATCCCGAGTGACACAGAGAGTGTGTTCCCACTGAGCGGAAAGGCGGCCGTCGCGGGTCTCCACGGTCCAGCCGTCTTTCTTGAGTTTGGTGTGATGTCGGCCGGCATTGATCATCGGCTCTATAGTGAATGTCATGCCGGCTTCGAGAACCATCCCAGTTCCGGCGCGGCCATAGTGCAGAACCTGGGGATCCTGGTGAAACTCGGTGCCGATGCCGTGACCACAGTATTCCCGAACCACGGAATAGTGATTTTTCTCGGCGTGAGTCTGAATGACGTGACCGATGTCTCCGAGGCGGGCCCCGGGTTTGACTACAGCGATGGCCCGATAAAGACACTGCTGAGTCACTTCGACCAGGCGTATGGCGTGGGGTGCGACCTCGCCCACCAGAAACATTTGTGAAGTATCGCCATAATAACCGTCTTTGATTACGGTAATGTCGATATTGATGATGTCGCCTTTTTTGAGGATTTTGGTTTCACTCGGAATGCCGTGGCAGATGACCTGGTTAACCGACGTGCATATGGACTTCGGAAAACCGCGATAATTGAGCGGTGCCGGAATTGCTTTTTGTACGTTGACGATGTAATCGTGACAGATGCTGTCCAGTTCGTGCGTGCTGACACCGGGCTCGACATGGGGTGCAATCATTTCCAGAACTTCGGCTGCCAGGCGTCCTGCAACTCTCATTCTGGCGATTTCATCGGGGGTCTTAAGCGAAACTGGCACAGGCGCAATCAAATCCGTCAGGCAAGAAAGCCGACTATTGTAAACGAATTCGCGGCGGCGCAGGCACGCCACGCTGGTTTCGACCAGGTGACAATCGCCGCTTAGCTCTAGTCTACAGCGCCTGCGCATCTTCCGGCGCGACAAGTCGAGCGTGTTATTGCCACCGATGCCGGGTGTTTTGCCGTTGCCTGTCGCTACAATCAACAGGGTAAATATGATATAAAGCGCCCCCCGGCAAATGTGCCGGGGATACACAAATACGAACACATGCCGGCACGGTAGTCCGGGTGCTCCCGATTGTGAACGATGTCGACCTCCTTGGGGCGGCATATTGCTACGGAAGTTGACTGCTGGGGCGTGTGGGAGACTAACCCTTACTGAAAGGATCTATACCTATGACCGCAGTCAGTATGCGCGATATGTTGCAGGCGGGCGTCCATTTTGGTCACCAGACGCGTTTCTGGAATCCCAAAATGGCACCTTATATTTTTGGGGCCCGCAATAAAATTCACGTCATCAATCTGGAGCATACCCTCCCGGCTTTTAACGAAGCGCTGGAATATGTTCGACAACTCTCCAGTAATGGCAACAAGATTCTCTTTGTCGGCACCAAGCGTGCGGCGCAAAAGGCGGTGACTGAGCAGGCGGAACGCGCCGGGATGCCTTACGTCAGCAACCGCTGGCTCGGCGGCATGCTGACCAACTATAAAACCATTCGGGCCTCGATCAAGAGGTATCAGGAGCTCCAGACCCAGAGTTCCGACGGCACTTTTGACATGCTGACCAAGAAAGAAGCGCTGATGCGCATACGCACCATGGAAAAACTGGAGCGCTCTATTGGTGGTATCAAGGACATGGGAGGACTGCCGGATGCCTTGTTTGTCATCGATACCGAACACGAGCGGATTGCAGTGCAGGAGGCCAATAAACTGGGCATTCCCGTAATTGGCATCGTTGATACCAATAGCGATCCCGACGGTATCGATTATGTTATCCCGGGTAACGACGATGCGATCAGGGCTGTTAGCCTGTATGCCATAGCCATGGCCGACGCTGTCCTCGAGGGCAAGTCCGAGGGGGCAGGGCTTTCAAGCAAGGATGAATTTGTCGAAGTCACGGATAATGAAACGGCCGAACCGGCCAGCGCTGAAGCCGCCGAACAGCCCCCGGCCGAGGACGCATCGTAGGTTAGATAAATACGCGCCCCGTTGTATCCAGTTCAGGGCTGTATATCCCTGACCATCGAGAAAGGGGGCATTGCCCCCTTTTTAGTAATTTAATCAAGTACAGGATCGACACATGACCGAGATAAAAGTTTCGCAGGTAAAGGAACTGAGGGAGCGCACCGGCCTGCCGATGATGGAGTGCAAAAAGGCACTGGACGAAGCTGGCGGAGACATCGAAAAGGCGATTGAGGATTTGCGTAAATCCAGTGGCATGAAGGCTGCGAAAAAAGCCGGACGTACCGCTGCCGACGGTGTCGTGCAATTGGCGCTTGCCGAAGACGGCACATACGGGGTCCTGGTAGAGGTCAATTCTGAGACTGATTTTGTGGCCCGCGATGACAATTTCCGTCAGTTTGTTGCTGCGGTCGTCGATAAGGCGTTGCGAGAAAAGGCCAGTGACGTGACCCAGGTGATGGATGGCGACATGGAGCAGGCGCGAGAAGCGCTCGTGCAAAAGATTGGCGAGAATATCAGTGTGCGTCGAGTCGAACTCATCGAAGGCGTCGTCGTCGATGGTTACGTCCACAACAATAGCCGAATCGCTGTACTGGTCGCCCTGGATGGGGGTGACGCGGCTCTGGCCAAGGACGTCGCCATGCATGTCGCCGCGGTTAATCCTCAGGTGGCAACGCCCGAGGATATGCCGGCGGAGTTGCTCGCCAAGGAAAAAGAGATATATTCCGCACAGGCGCGGGAAAGCGGCAAACCCGATGAGATCATAGAAAAAATGGTTGCCGGGCGCCTGAAGAAATTTCTCGCCGAAAGCAGCCTGGTGGAGCAGCCCTTTGTTAAGGATCCGGATGTGAAAGTGGGGGCGCTCCTGAAAAATGGCGGCGCCACGGTAAAACGGTTTGTTCGTTTTGAAGTCGGTGAAGGGATCCAGGTTGAAGAAGAGGATTTTGCCGCGGAGGTCGCGGCGCAACTGAATAGCGCTAATCAGGCCAAGGAAGACTAGTAGCTATACTCCAGCAGCCTAACGATTTGCAGGGGAGCAATACGACCACATTTTGTGTCGAAATCCGCCAGAGCTGTAACCGCGTCCACCATAGTGCCTGCGCGGTTGCGCTGGCCGGCACGATAATCCCTCGACGGCAATACGATAAGCCGACGAGACTCAAGGCAAACAACCGGTAATTATAAGCAGGCCATGTCGACCAGTAGCGCCGCAGATAAAAAGTACAAACGGATTCTGCTCAAGTTGAGTGGCGAGGAGCTTGTCGGTAGCGAGGGCTTTGGCATTGATCCCAAGGTGTTAGACCGCATGGCCCTCGAAATCGGGCAATTGGTTGGCATCGGTGTGCAGGTTGGGCTGGTGATCGGCGGTGGCAATTTGTTTCGCGGTGCCGCTTTGCACGCCGCGGGCATGGAGCGGGTTACCGGCGATCACATGGGCATGTTGGCAACGGTCATGAACGGGCTAGCCATGCGCGACGCGCTGGACAGGAATAATATTTCCGCCCGCGTCATGTCGGCGATCCCCATGAGCGGCGTGGTCGAGCACTACGATCGTCGACGCGCTATCAGTTATTTGTCGGCAGGGGAGGTGGTCATCTTTTCCGCCGGTACGGGTAATCCCTTCTTTACTACCGATTCCGCCGCCTGTCTGCGAGCGATAGAAGTTAACGCCGAACTGGTGCTGAAAGCCACAAAAGTCGATGGCGTCTACTCTGCCGATCCCGTGCACAACCCAGGGGCGAAATTTCTACCCCGCCTGACCTACGATGAAGTTCTCGAACAAAAGCTGGAGGTGATGGACCTTACCGCGATATGCCTGTGCCGAGAGCAGTCCATGCCGTTACGCGTATTTCGAATGTCGAAACCGGGTGCCTTGCTGGCGATTGTGGTGGGTCACGACGAGGGCACGCTGATCGAGGCCTCGGGCGGCGATTAACCATTGAGAGAAAGCCTATGATTGACGAGCTCAAAACAGATGCCGAGGAAAGGATGGGTAAAACCCTTGAGGCGCTCGATGTCGCAATGAAAAAAATTCGTACGGGCCGCGCCCATCCCAGCTTGCTGGAATCCATTTTGGTTTCCTACTACGGCAACGATACCCCTCTGAATCAAGTGGCAAATATTTCAGTGGCAGATGCTCGGACCCTGTCTGTCACACCCTGGGAAAAGAACATGGTTCCCGAGGTGGAGAAGGCTATTTTGAAATCGGATCTTGGGTTGAACCCGGCAACCGCTGGTGAGGTTATTCGTATTCCGATGCCGCCTCTGACGGAGGAAACACGCAAAGGTTACATTCGCCAGGCGCGACAGGAAGCAGAGCATTCCCGGGTGTCTGTGCGCAACATTCGACGCGATGTGCTTTCGGATTTCAAGGATCTGCTGAAAGAAAAGGAAATCACAGAGGACGATGAGCGGCGTGCGCAGGAGGCGATACAGAAACTGACCGACCGGTTTGTCGAGTCAATCGACAAGGTTCTCGAAGAAAAAGAAAAAGACCTGATGGAAATATAACGTTGAATCGGTGTTGGATGCTTTCATGATTTCATTGTCTGCCAAGGATTGCGAGTTTCCCCTGCGCCATGTCGCTATCATCATGGATGGTAATCGGCGCTGGGCCCGGGAGCGGGGTTTGTCTGCGATTTCTGGGCATCGCCAGGGCGTAGAAAACGTACGTGAGGTGCTGCAGTGTTGTCGCGATCACGGTGTCGATATCTTGTCTTTGTTTGCCTTCAGTAGCGAAAACTGGTCGCGACCCCAGTCTGAAGTTAACGCGCTTATGGCCTTATTCGTGAAATATATCCAAAACGAAGTGTCGAAGCTATCTGACGAAGGGGTGCGTTTGAGAGTTATCGGCGCTAGGGAGCGTTTCAGTAACGCGGTATGCCGGCAGATTGAGCACGCTGAATCCCTGACCCGTGAGGGTGATTTCGACCTTGTGCTTGCCGTCGATTACGGTGGTCGCTGGGATATTACCAATGCCGCGCGGGCGCTGGCGGAAAAAGTTCGCGATGGTGAACTATCGGTCGATCAAATCGACGAGGGCGCCGTGTCAGACATGCTCTGTACCGCCGATTTCCCAGCACCGGATTTGTGTATTCGAACCGCGGGTGAGCAACGTATTAGCAATTTCTTGTTATGGCAAATGGCCTACACCGAACTCTATTTCGCGGATTGTTACTGGCCTGATTTTGGTCGAGAGGAGTTTTTCGCGGCAGCCGAGGCTTACAGTAAACGTCAGCGTCGCTTTGGTGTCGATAAGGGTATGCAGGCGGCATCCAGGCGGGGCCGTGCTTAAACAGAGGGTCCTGACAGCCCTGGCGTTGTTTCTGGGCTTTATGGGCGCGCTATTGGGTTTGACGCCGGCGCAATTCAGCGCACTGGTGGCGCTGGTGGCGCTATATGGCGCATGGGAATGGGCGGCATTGGCGGGTTTTAAAACCATCCAGGGTCGGGCTCTTTATGTTACAGCGTTGTTGTTGTGTCTGCTTGCGGTCGCGCGATGGCAGGGATTTGACGAATCGACTATTCACAGCGAGCGGGCAAGGTCGGCCTTGTTCGTCGCCTGCATGTGGTGGGCAATCGCATTGCTTTGGGTTCAGGGCTATCCCAGCAGCGCGATACTCTGGGGGCGACGCTGGTCGCGCGCGCTAATGGGTTGTCTTGTGTTAGTGCCGACCTGGCTGGCGATAACATTGCTAATACATACACCGGAGGGGCCATGGCTCGTGCTGGCGGTAATTGCACTCGTCGCCGCCGCCGATATCGGTGCCTTTTTTTTTGGCCGGGCCTTTGGGCGCCACAAACTGGCGCTTCGGGTCAGTCCAGGCAAAACCTGGGAAGGCGTAGGCGGGGGGCTCGTTGCGATAACAGCTATCGCCGTACCCGCGGCCTTGTCGCTCAACCGGGACGGAGGTGCCGTATTTGTTGGTTTTTGCTTACTGCTCGCCCTGTTGACGGGGCTCGCCTCGGTGTTGGGTGATTTGGTGGAAAGCATGATTAAACGATACAGCGGCGTTAAAGACAGCGGTAGAGTGCTGCCGGGCCACGGTGGTGTGCTTGACCGTATTGATGGCATGACCGCGGCGCTGCCTGTATTTGCTTTGCTTTACTCGTTGCTGCCGCTGCGTTTTTCCTAGGCGCTTTGCGTAAATGTACGGTAAAACGCGCTGGTAACATGCAAAATTTAACAGTTCTTGGTTCCACTGGCAGCATTGGCGTCAACACGCTCGACGTGGTCGCGCGCCATGCGGATAGGTACCGGGTTTTTGCCTTGACAGGCAACTCCCAGATCGACCTGCTTGCCGAGCAATGCCAGCGTTTCAATCCTCGCTATGCCGTCGTGCCTTCAAGGCAGCAGTTGTCCCGATTAAAAAGTCTCGTGCCGCCGGAGACGCAAGTTCTGGCGGGCGTCGAAGGTCTGGAAAGTGTTGCCGCGGATGCGAGCGTCGATATTGTCATGGCGGCCATCGTTGGCGGTGCGGGGCTGGCGCCCACAATGGCTGCGGTCGAAGCGGGCAAGAAAGTGTTGCTGGCCAACAAGGAAGCGTTGGTGATGGCGGGCGCGATCTTTATGCGTGCAGCGCGCCGATATGATGCCAAATTGTTGCCTATCGACAGCGAGCACAACGCTATTTTTCAGTGTCTGCCGGCGATGGGTGCCGAACTAGAGGCTTCACAGGTGTCCCGAGTGAGTGACGGCAAAGGCATCAGGCGCCTCATTTTATCCGGATCCGGCGGCCCGTTTAGAACGACCCCGATTGCGGAGCTGGCGGGGGTGAGTGCCGATCAGGCTTGCGCTCACCCCAACTGGCAGATGGGGCGGAAAATATCAGTCGATTCTGCCACGATGATGAATAAAGGGCTGGAGTTAATCGAAGCCTGTTGGCTGTTTGATGTAAGTGAAGCGGATGTAGACATCGTCATTCATCCGGAGAGCATCGTGCACTCTCTGGTAGAATACACGGATGGTTCAGTACTGGCGCAGTTGGGCAATCCGGATATGCGAATCCCCATTGCCCATGCGCTCGGATGGCCGGAGCGAATCGATTCGGGCGCCGCAAGTCTCGATTTGGTCGCCCAGGGGGCGCTCCAGTTCGAAAGTCCCGATGAAGCACGTTTTCCCCTGCTCGCGTTGGCGCGGGACGTCGCGCGGCGGATGGACGATTGGCCGATAGCGTTAAACGCCGCTAACGAGGTCGCGGTCGCGGCTTTTTTGCGTGGCGAGATCGGGTATCTGGACATCGCCCGCCTGGTCGGCGATGTCATTGCCTGCTGGAATGGGGCGGAGCCCGTAGACATCGGCGCGGTTTGCGAAGCCGATGCCGTGGCTCGGACCATGGCGGCAGAACGACTTGGCAAAACGGGGCGGGGAAAATCCTGGCGCGTCGGTTCTGCTTTCGACAACTTCGAGGTGTCGGGGCGTGATCTGTAAAATTAGCCGACGTTGTAATAGCGACAAACCGGAACTGTTAACCGGGTAGTTGGGTGGTCATGTACTTCATCGAAATGATTTTCTATACGCTCCTGGTGTTGGGCGTACTGGTGACCTTTCACGAATTTGGTCATTTTTGGGTTGCCCGTCGGTGTGGGGTGAAAGTCCTGCGATTTTCCGTGGGTTTTGGCACACCTCTGTTGCGCTGGCGCGACCGCTACGATACCGAATTCGTCATTGCAGCACTGCCACTGGGCGGTTACGTCAAGATGGTCGACGAGCGCGAGGGTGATGTGGCAGAAGACCAACTGGAGCAAGCGTTTAATCGCAAACCGGTCGGCGCCCGCATGGCCATTGTCTCAGCCGGCCCTATAGCCAATTTTATTCTCGCGGTGCTGGCGTACTGGATCGTGTTTTTTATCGGGGTGGGGGGTGTCGCACCGGTTATCGATGAGGTCGAACCCGAATCCATCGCCCACGCGGCCGGCCTGGAGCCGGGACAGGAGATCATTGCCGTGGACGGTGTCGCGACACCTACGCGCCAAGCGGTGGTTGAACAGTTGGTAAAGCGTATTGGCGAGGACGATGTTATCCGCTTTACCGTGCGTTACCCGGATTCCAATCTCAAATACGAGAGCGAGGCCGCGCTTGACGGTTGGGACATTGATGGTGACGCGCCGAATCCAATTGGCGGTATTGGGCTTACTTTATACTGGCCGAAAGTACTGCCGGTGGCGAACGAGATCGTATCTGGTAGTCCCGCAGACGTTGCCGGTATACAAAAAGGCGACCTTGTTTTATCCGCTGACGGTGTCGCGATCGAGGATTGGGATGCATGGGTCAATTATGTCCGGGCCCGTCCGGAAAGACCCATCGATATAGAAGTAGAGCGCTCTGGAGAAGTCTTCGCCTTAACGGTTACGCCTCGCAGTGTCGTCGGCGATGGTGCTGAAGCAGTTGGCCAGGTTGGTATGTCGGTATTGCCGCCCGAGTGGCCCGAAGGTTTTTACCGGGAAACCAGCTATGGCCTGGCCGGTGGATTGAGTCAGGCATTAAAGAAAACCGGCGAAACCAGTGTCATGATTCTCGACTCGATCAAGAAAATGATACTGGGTGATATTTCCGTCAAGCACTTGAGCGGACCCATCACCATTGCTAAAGTGGCGGGCGCTTCGGCTGACCACGGGCTGGTATCTTTTCTGCAGTTTGTTGCATTGCTCAGTATCAGCCTGGCGGTGCTCAATTTATTGCCGGTGCCGGTCCTGGATGGCGGACATCTGGCTTACTACCTAGATCGAGGTAGTAAGCCAGATGTC
>OBJS01000297.1_pt1 | contig 12574 bp, 11 predicted proteins | sample 1519851 | NCBI WGS metagenome assembly OBJS01 (sample SAMN03019806, study PRJEB22545) | beach sand metagenome | biome: beach; feature: sea beach; material: beach sand | place: USA: Municipal Pensacola Beach, FL | collected 2010-10-20 | depth 25-47 cm m
CGCGCGCTGGACCAGAACCTAGCCTACGGTCTGGATACGACCGACTCCGGGGTTATCGCAGTCTATGATCTGGGCGGCGGCACCTTTGATGTCTCGATTTTGCGCCTGGCCAAAGGGGTTTTCGAAGTGCTGGCAACGGGGGGGGATACCGCCCTGGGGGGCGACGATTTCGACACAGCTGTGACCCGCTGGCTGCAGCAGCAGGCAGCTGCCGACACGACTTTGTCCGCTACGCAGAGACGGCACCTCTCTGCGCTTGCTCGTGGCGCGCGTGAGCAGCTTAGCGGGAGCGACAGTGTCGAGGTGGCATTCGAAGGCTGGTCCGGTGTCCTGACTCGGGACGATTTGAACCACTGTGTCGATCCGCTAATCGAACGCACTCTGCGCACCTGTAAAAAAACGCTGCGGGACGCCGATATCGACATAGAAGAACTGGCTGCGGTGGTGATGGTGGGGGGCACCACGCGAATGCCGCGGGTGCGCGAACAGGTTGCGACTTTTTTTGGTCGGCCACCGCTGGTGGATATCAATCCGGACACCGTGGTTGCGGTTGGTGCTGCCCTACAGGCAGACACGCTGGTCGGCAACCAGCTGGGCGACGAACTCTTGTTGCTGGATGTGATTCCACTGTCGCTCGGTGTTGAAACCATGGGTGGGTTGGTGGAAAAAATACTGCACCGCAACACGACCATCCCCGTGGCGAGAGCCCAGGAATTTACTACTTTCAAAGACGGTCAGACGGCCATGTCGATACACGTGGTTCAGGGCGAGCGCGAACTGGTGAGCGACTGCCGCTCGCTTGCCCGTTTTGAATTAAAGGGTATTCCGCCGATGGCGGCTGGGGCGGCGCGCATACAGATCACTTATCAGGTCGATGCCGATGGTCTGTTAAGTGTCACAGCTCGGGAGTTAACCAGTGGTGTCAATGCCCGCGTCGAAGTCAAACCGTCCTACGGGCTACACGATGAAGATATCACGCGTATTCTGCAGGATTCTTTCAGCCACGCTTCGGAAGATGCCCGCGTGCGAGCACTACGCGAGCAGCAAGTGGAAGCCGACAGGATACTGGAAGATTTGGCTGCGGCGCTCACGCAGGACGGCGCATTGCTGGACACAGAGGCGCGGCGGTGCCTGGAAAATAATATGCAGGATCTGGCGCGAGTGCGTGAATCTACCCAGAGTCACCGCGAACTGGCCGGCGCGATCGAAGCCCTGGCGAAACAGAGCGAAGCGTTTGCCGGCCTGCGCATGGACGCGGCGATCAAAGGTGCCCTGTCCGGGCATCACGTCGACGAATTTGATCCCGGCGGTGCTTAGATTAGCTGACCTAGTTGGTATTGAAGATGGCGAAAGTTGTTTTTCTTCCCCACGAGACCATTTGCCCCGAGGGCAAGATAGTCGAGGCCGAACCCGGTAAGAGTCTCTGCGTGCTGGCGCTCGACAACAATATCCCTATCGAGCACGCGTGTGAGTTGTCGTGCGCCTGTACAACCTGCCATGTACACATTCGCGAAGGTGGGGAGACCCTGGCTCCCGCCGACGATCTCGAGGAGGATATGCTGGACCGGGCTTGGGGTCTCGATCAGGATTCCCGGCTCAGTTGTCAGGTCATCGTTACCGGAGAGGCTGATCTGGTAGTGGAAATTCCGCGCTACACCATCAATATGGTTTCGGAACAGCATTAGTCCCGATAAACCCGTCGTCGGGCGCGCAGTACTCATATAGTTTGGCGTTGCCAATACCAAGCCAAGCTGCTAATACGAGAAGGCGGCGTAAATACAAGGTGAGCTATGAAACTGAAATGGACTGACGTACACGACATCGCAATCGAGTTGGCCGATGCGCACGACGACGTGGACCCCCGTTACGTCAATTTTGTCGATCTCCGAGACTGGATAATCGGCCTGCCTGAGTTTGAAGATGTACCCGAACGCTGTGGTGAAAAAGTTCTCGAGGCGATTCAGATGGCCTGGATCGAAGAAGTCGGCTAGAATCGCCGTCAAAATTCTGAGGGGAGGCTATGAGCTCTAAAGAGGAGCTATACAGGTTACTACTGGACGCCTCGCCTTGCGGCACACTCTATTTTGTCTACGGCGTTTGCATCGATTGCAATCCCTGTGCACTGCGAATTCTCGATTGCGACAGGCGCGCCGTTATCGGCACCACGCTCGACGATACCGAACTCAGCGACCCCCTGGCGCTGGTCTCGCTAAAGCAAACCATCAATAACGCTCTCGAGGATAATCTCGGCGAGGTCGACTGGTTGTTGGCTATCGGCGACAAGACCGAGCACATCTATTTGCATGTGAAAAAAGTCGGCGATGCAGGTAAAGAGCTTATCGTTACCCTGATGCCTGTGCCGGCCTCTGCCTACCTTATCCAGGACTCAGGCGGCGCTTCGGCGATATCCGAGAGCACTGTGATCGCGGCCGACGCAGAAAACCCTGGACAAAACGTGGAGCCGGAACACCAGCATTGTGCTGATCGGGCCTCTGTGCTCGACAAATTGTTGGGCGCCGAGCAGGACCGGCCGCCCTCCGAACTTGATCGCGAGTTGTATTACGACAGTTTGACCCAGCTACCCAATCGGCAAATGCTGATAGAAATTATTCGCCGGCGCCTGGGCGATGGCGATCGCGTACCGGCCTGCACCGCGCTCATGCTCGTCGACCTGGATCACTTCAAGGATATCAACGATTCCTGGGGGCACAATGTGGGCGATCAGGTGTTGTTCAAAGTGGCCCGGGCCCTCGAAACCGTCGCCGACGAGGACATTGCGGTGGCGCGTATGAGTGGTGACGAGTTTATGGTGTTTCTACCGGATGCCGGTAGCGACCCCCAGGAAGCTGCCACTGCGGCCGCCGCCATGGCAGGGCGGATCAAGGAGATCGTCGCCAAGCCTATTTTTTATGACGGCAACGAATTTATTCTCACCGCCAGCGTCGGTATCGCACTGTTGACCGACAGCGAGACAGCGCCCGAGCGGGCGCTGCAGTATGCCGACACTGCCATGTACGAGGCCAAGCGGAAAGGTCGAAACGGCATTGCGTTTTTCGATCAGAGCATCAGCGACAAGGCGCAACGCCAGATCGGGCTCAATACCCGATTGCGTAAGGCTGTCGACAACCAGGAGTTTGCACTATACATACAGCCTCAGGTGTCGACGGAAGACGGTTCTCTGGTTGGGGGGGAAGCCCTGTTGCGCTGGGTTAACGCCGATCGCGTGACCAACATGCCCTCGGAATTTATTCCCTTGCTCGAATCTTCCGGCTTGATCGTCGACGTCGGGCACTGGGTGATTCGCACCGCCTGCGAGTATCTGCGGGGTTTTATCGACGAAGGCATCTGGAAAGAACATATGCTGTTCGGTATCAACATCAGTCCTCGTCAATTCAACGACGCGGAACTGATCGAGGTCATCGAGCACAGCCTGCACAGTTATGAAATTGATCCCAAATACCTCAATTTCGAAATTACCGAAAACCTGGTGATCGAGGATGTCGAAGATGTCGTCGAGAAGATGTCGGCAATCAAAGCCCTGGGCGCCAGATTTTCCATCGACGACTTCGGTATCGGGTATTCTTCGATGATTTACCTGAAACGTCTGCCATTCGACTGGTTAAAAATAGACCGGGAATTTATTCGCAATATACATAACGACGCCGAAAGCCGCGGTGTCGTCGAAGCTATTCTGGCAGTGTCCCGACAATATGGCCTGCACGTGACGGCCGAGGGTGTGGAAAACGAGCAGTCGCTGGATATCTTGCGTAGAGCCGGTTGCGATAGCTATCAGGGCGCCCATTTCAGCATGCCGGTACCCGTGGATCAGTTTCGGGAATTTCTGGCTGCCTGAGTCTGCGGCTTTTCCGCGCTTATCGCTTCCTTGTCTGCCCTCGTTGGCAGGGGTAAAATTCACCACCTTTTTTCTCCGCCCGGTGCGCGGAATCGCAGTCTGGAGTACACCTAGTTATGAGTATCGAGCGAACTTTGTCGATCATTAAGCCCGATGCAGTGGCAAAAAATGTTGTCGGCGACATTATTTCCCGTTTTGAAAAAGCAGGGCTTGTCGTCGTTGCCGCTAAAATGTTGCATCTGTCACGGCAACAGGCAGAGGGGTTTTATGCCGAGCACAAGGGCAAGGGTTTTTTCGACGACCTGATAGATTTTATGACTTCCGGGCCAGTCGTGGTACAGGTGCTCGAAGGTGAAGACGCCATTGCCAGAAATCGCGCGCTGATGGGTGCTACCAACCCAAAAGAAGCAGAACCCGGAACCATTCGCGCGGACTTTGCAGAAACCATCGATGCCAACGCGGTGCATGGCTCCGATTCGGCGACATCGGCACAGCGCGAAGTCAGCTACTTTTTCCAGGACAGCGAAATCTGCCCACGCTAATTCACGTTTCCTATGGACAAGCCCAGACACAAAGATTGCGATGACGGCGCTTTGCCGGCCAAGGTCAATTTGCTGGGCATGGGCGAACCGCAGCTCACGGCTTTTTTTTCCGATATTGGAGAGAAGCCCTTTCGCGCAAAACAACTGCTGAAATGGATCCACCAGCGCGGCGTCACCGAATTCGCTCAAATGACAGATTTGTCGAAAGCGTTGCGCACGCGGCTTCAGGAAATTGCCGAGGTGCGTGTGCCGACGGTGGTTTCACACACCGCCTCTCGGGACGGCACTGCCAAATGGCTGGTGCAGGTGGCGGGTGATAACTGCGTCGAAAGCGTCTTTATTCCCGAGAAAAACCGCGGTACGTTGTGCGTGTCCTCCCAGGTTGGCTGCTCTTTGGATTGCAGTTTTTGCGCCACGGGAAAACAGGGCTTCAATCGCGACCTGGAGACCGCGGAAATTGTCAGTCAGGTGTGGATCGCGGAGCGTGCACTGAGCGCAAGCGGTCGCGCGGTGAGTAACGTGGTGCTTATGGGTATGGGGGAGCCCCTGCTCAATTTCGACAACGTTGTCGAAGCGGTCAATCTGATGATGCACGATTGTGCTTATGGGCTGTCGAAACGACGGGTAACGCTCAGCACCGCCGGGGTTGTTCCGGCGCTCGACAAGCTCGGTGAAGTTACCGATGTTTCCCTCGCCATATCCCTGCACGCGCCCAACGACGCCCTGCGCGATACGCTGGTTCCTCTCAACCGGAAATACCCGATCGCCGATTTACTGGCCTCCGCCAATCGCTATCTGGATGCGCTACCGGATCAGCGGCGCAAAATCACCGTCGAGTACACCTTAATCGGCAACGTCAACGACCGAATGGAACACGCTCAGGAACTGGCGTCTCTGCTGCGGCATACACCCTGCAAAATCAATCTGATCCCGTTTAACGAATTTCCCGGCACAGCCTATCGGCGCGTATCCAACAACGCCATGTATCGTTTCAGGGATATTCTTGCCGACGCGGGTTACACTGTGACTATCAGGACCACCCGCGGTGATGATATCGCCGCTGCCTGTGGTCAGCTGGCGGGGCAGGTCAACGACCGCACCCGTCGCAGCGAGCGTTATCGGGCGCGGGCGGGTGCGGATGAGGCGCGCCCTGTGCGCGTGTTGACGGGTTAAGCAACTTGGCGGTGTCGATGTCAATAAAGAGAATAGCGGCCGGGCTGGTATCGGTGATGTTACTGGTGTCGGGCATCGGTTGCACGACGTCCACCACCACGACCACGCGCTCGCTGACCATGGTTAATTCTGAGGCCGAGAAAAAAAACAACAGAGCCCAGGCCTTGAACAACTATGTTCAGCTTGGCATTGGTTACCTGACCAAGGGTGAGCGCAGCAAGGCCCGCTTTAATTTTCGCAAGGCGCTGGAAATCGACGAACGCTCCGCGCCTGCCCACAGTGGCCTGGCCTTGCTCTATCAGTTTGAAAAAGAAAACGAGCTGGCCGAGCAGCATTTTCGCAAGGCCCTGCAGTACGATCCTGAACACACGATGGGGCGCAATAATTTTGCCGTATTCCTCTACCGCCTCGAGCGCTACGAGGAAGCGCACGCTCTGTTCACCGAGGTCGTGGCCGACGTCAATTACCCGCGTCGCGCGCGAGCCTACGTTAGCTTAGGGCTGGCGGCGGAGCGCCTGGGGCGTATCGAGGAAGCCAAGCAGGCCTGGGACAAGGCGATCACGCTGGATTCCCGAATGACTAAAGCGCACATAGAACTGGCGGAAGTCTATTTTCGAGAGGGTGATCTGCCGCGCGCCAAACGTCATCTGGATCAGCATCGACGGCTTACCGGACCTACCGCCCGCGCGCTATGGCTGGCGATCCGGGTAGAGCGGGGTTTTGGCAATAAGGATGGTGAAGCGAGCAAGGCGCTCGCGCTCGAGGAATTGTTTCCCTATTCCCAGGAATACCTCGAATACAAGGAATGGTTACAACAAATCTGATGTCGATATGGTGAGCGAAGAAGCAGGAGCTAAGGAGAACCTCCGATTACCGGGCTTGCAGATGCGCAAGGCGCGAAATGAGGCGGGCATATCAGTTGAACAGGCCGCCACAGCCCTGGGTTTGACCGTCCGGTCCGTGCGCGCGCTAGAGGCCGACGATTACGAGAAACTGCCCGCCCCGGTCTACGTGCGGGGCTACATACGCAGTTATTGCGCGCTGGTCGGTATCAGTGATATGCCGATATTGGAGGGCTTTGAGAGCCTGGTAGAAAACGGTAAGCAAAACCAGCCGGGGGGAGGAAGCTCGACCAAGTGGAGCGACAGGTGGAAGGAAAAAAACGGCCTCATATTGGCAGGCTGCGGGTTGGCCCTACTGCTGTTGATCGTTCTCCTGTTGTTTTTTTTCGGTGTCAACGCCGAAGCCGGAACCGTTGGTTCGAATCGTCTGTGATTCGTGTCGGCCCCCACCAGATCCTGTAGGCGGGTTTCCCCGTAACCACGCACAATGACTACCCCTGCTTTTATTAAACGCCGCGTATCGCGCCAGATTATGGTGGGCAATGTACCGGTGGGTGGCGACGCCCCAATTTCCGTGCAGAGTATGACTAACACGGAGACCACCGACGTCGAGGCCACTGTCGCGCAGATCGAGCGTATATGTGCCGCCGGTGCTGATCTGGTGCGCGTCTCGGTGCCGACACTGGATGCGGCTGAAGCTTTTGGTGAGATTCGCAAACGCGTGCAAGTTCCGCTGATAGCCGATATTCATTTCGATCATAACATCGCCCTGAAGGTGGCCGACTACGGTGTCGATTGCCTGCGCATCAATCCGGGAAACATTGGCAAGGAAGCTAAAGTCCGCGCCGTGGTCGACAAGGCGCGGGATCTGAATATCCCGATTCGTATCGGCGTCAATGCAGGTTCCCTGGAGCGCGATCTGCAGCGCAAGTATGGCGAACCCAATCCCGAGGCGATGGTGGAATCCGCCATGCGTCATGTAGATATTCTCGACCGGCTCGATTTCGACAACTTCAAACTCAGCCTGAAAGCCTCGGATATCTTTATGACCATAGCCGCCTATAGGCTCATTGCCGGGCAAATTGATAATCCTCTGCACCTCGGTATTACCGAAGCGGGTGGCCTGCGCGGCGGCACGGTAAAGTCTGCGATCGGCATGGGGGCGTTGCTGCTCGAAGGCATTGGCGACACTATTCGCGTATCGCTTGCCGCCGATCCGGTTGAGGAAGTTAAGGTCGGCTGGGACATGCTGAAGAGCCTGAGGCTGCGCAGCAAGGGCATTAACTTTGTTGCCTGCCCGAGTTGTTCGCGGCAGAATTTCGATGTCATCGGCACTATGAACGAACTTGAGCGGCGGCTGGAAGATATCAGCGTACCCCTCGACGTTGCCATCGTCGGTTGTATTGTCAATGGGCCGGGTGAGGCGAAAACCGCCGAAATTGGCCTCACCGGGGCCTCTCCCAACAATATGTTGTTTGTCGACGGCAAGCCCTCGGAAAAAATTGCCCAGGACAACCTCGTCGACAATCTGGAGCAACGCATTCGGCAGCGCGTAGCGATGAAAGCGCAGTCTCTCGATCGACTGATTGTCTCGGACCGAACCCGTACGGAATAAAAATTGAAAACCATACAATCACTGCGGGGCATGAATGACCTGCTGCCAGAGCAGTCGCCGGTCTGGCGATACGTCGAACATACTGTGCAGCGGTGTCTGCAGTGCTATGGCTATCGGGAGATCCGTTTCCCCTTGCTGGAAAGTACTGAGTTATTCAAACGCTCTATCGGCGAAGTGACCGATATTGTCGAAAAAGAAATGTATACCTGGGCGGACCGCAATGGCGACAGCGTCACGCTACGTCCGGAAGGCACCGCCGGCTGCGTGCGTGCGGCGCTGCAAAATGGCCTGTTGCGCAACCAGGTTCAACGTTTCTGGTACAGCGGCCCCATGTTTCGCTACGAGCGTCCCCAGAAGGGCCGGCTGCGACAGTTTCATCAAATCGGCGCCGAAGTTTTTGGTCTCGAGGGCCCGGACATCGACGCTGAAATGCTGGTTATGACAGCTCGGCTTTGGCGCGACCTGGGGCTCGATCGACATGTCCGGCTGCAGCTTAACTCGCTCGGCACCGCTGAGGCGCGTGCGGGCTACAGGGAGACGCTAGTCGACTATCTGAGCGCGCATCGGCAGGCGCTGGATGAGGACAGTCAGCGGCGCCTCGATAGCAACCCCTTGCGCATTCTGGACAGCAAGAACGAGGGTACCCAAGCACTGCTTGCAGATGCACCCAATCTAATGGATTTCCTCGATGAAGCATCGCGTGCGCATTTCGATCAACTGTGCCATTTGCTGGAGCAGGCGGGCGTCGAGTTTGAGATCAACCCTCATCTGGTGCGCGGACTCGATTACTACGGCAAGACCGTATTCGAGTGGGTTACCGATGCCCTCGGCGCGCAGGGCACGGTTTGCGCTGGCGGCCGTTACGACGGCCTGGTGGCGCACCTGGGGGGCGCGCCGACCCCGGCAGTCGGTTTTGGCATGGGCGAGGAGCGTCTGGTGCTGTTGCTTGACGCCGTCGGGTCGGTACCCGATAGTGTCGGCCGGATTTTGGATGCCTATATGGTTGTAGCAGCAGGCCAGGAAAGTGTTGCTTTAACCTGTAGCGAGACACTGCGTGAACTTTGCCCTGGCCTGCGTCTGCAGAACCACTGCGGCGGTGGCAGTTTCAAAAGCCAGTTGAAGAAAGCCGATCGTAGCGGCGCTGAAGTGGCGCTGATTATCGGTGACAGCGAAGCTGCAGCAGGAACGCTTACCGTCAAGTATCTGCGGCGGGATGAACAACAAACGTTGCCCGTCGCGGACGCGGCGACACTGATCAATCAATTGCTCGCTGTCGTTTAGGCAGTGTGACAACGACCGGAGACTTAAACGGTGGCGGAGCATTTAAGCGACGAAGAACAGATCGAATCACTGAAACGCTGGTTGCGCGAAAACGGCATGCGCATCGTCGTCACTGTTCTCATTGTGGTTGGCGGCTGGTTTGGCTGGCAGCAGTGGCAGGGCTATCAGGAACGGCAGGCGGCGAAAGCCTCGTTGCTGTTTAACGAAATGATGACACTCGCCGAAGTGACTTCGCTGGCAGAGTTGCCCGAAGACGATCAGCAACGCATACAAGATCTTGCAAATTCTCTCACTGAGCAATACCGCGGCAGCCAGTACGCCCGTTTCGCCAATATGTTACAGGCGCGGCTGGCGGTGGAAAAAGATGACTATGAAGCCGCCGCAGCCGCACTACAAAGTGTGGTGGACGATGGCGGGGACCGCGAATTACAGGCGGTTGCCCGCTTGCGACTGGCGCGACTGCATCTGGCACAGGATCAACTCGCTAAGGCGCTGTCGCTGTTACAGGGTGAAGTGCCGGAAGGTATGGCTGCCCAGTTTGCTGAATTGCGCGGAGATGTTCATTTCGCCGCCGGCGAACACGAGGCCGCGCTCGCCGCCTATCAAACCGCGAACGACCTCGTCGCCGCCGGTTCCAATCGCATGCTGGAGCTGAAACTCAACCGGGTGCTGCCACCGGAGGTAAACCCGGTTGCGGCGGGCTCGTCTGTGAGCGGTGGCGATCCCGCGCAGGACCAAACCGTGGAAACCCCTGAACAGGAATCTGCCAAATGAAACGATGGCTATGTTTGTTTTGCGTGACTGTTCTGCTGTCGGGCTGTGGCGCCCTGTCCTGGTGGCAGGACGAGGGGGAACAGGATGATGCGGTTGTCACAGACGTCGAACTTGGTGATGTCGACCTGGGCGATGACGAATTAGACGGCGAAGATGACGAAGAAGCCGGTGAGCCGCGAGAATTGCGCGATTACGAGGAGGCTGTTCGCATTAAAAAACGCTGGCGCACCTCGGTCGGGAAAAGCCTGGACGATTACGAGGATAGGCTACAGCCCGTGCTCTACGAGGGCCAGGTGTATGCCGCCGATACGCGAGGTCGCGTGAGTGCTTTGTCTCTGGAAGATGGCGACCGAATCTGGCGTACCGATCTCGAGGTAAGGCTTACCGGTGGCGTGGGTGCAGGTGCCGGTCTGGTACTGGTGGGTAGCCTCAATGGTGAACTGATCGCGCTTTCCGGCGAAACCGGAGAAGAACAATGGCGGATGCCGCTGACCAGTGAAATACTGGCACCCCCGGTAGCCCAGGATGGCGTTGTCGTCGCGCAAACTCAGGATGGCAAGCTGCACGGACTCGCGGTTGCCGACGGCACCTTGCTGTGGCGTTTTGTCACCGATGTCCCGGTGTTGACCCTGCGCGGGACGGCCACACCTGTGGTCTTGGATGGTCGCATCTACGCGGGCTTCGGCAACGGTAAGGTGATATCGCTTGCGCTGGAGGACGGGACTGTACTCTGGGAGGCCCGACTGTCGGCGGGCGAGGGTAAAACTGAACTCGAGCGCATCGTCGACGTTAACACGCCGGTGCCGGTGGGGGATGTTGTTTATGTCACCAGTTACCAGGGGCGCGCCGGTGCGTTGAGCCGGGGCGCAGGTCGAGAGTTGTGGACCAATGTGTTCTCCAGCCACCGCGCACCCGCTTATCAAATCGGCCGCATGTATGTTGTCGAGACCGGTGACAGCGTGTCCTCCCTGCGCGCCTCCAACGGCGACACGGTCTGGACCAATGAGGATCTATTGCGCAGAAAGTTAACTGCGCCCCTGGCGATCAAAGATTTCGTCGCGGTTGCCGACGGCGAAGGCTATCTTCACCTGCTGGCTTTTGAGGACGGCAGAACCGTTGGCCGCGTAAAAGTGGACGGCGACGGCGTCTCGATCAATATGATCACCGACGACGAGCTGCTACTGGTGCAGGATAATAGCGGCGATCTAACCGCCTACGAGCTGCTTATCGAATCCGATTGAGCGGCTGTCCAGTGCGGCTGGTGCCGGCGGACATATCGGTTTTTGGCCGGCACCGGATGCTCTCCAGTCAGCCATCTGTTCCGGCCGACCTTTTGTGCGGCTTCTCAGCCCACTCCGGCGTGATCCGGCCCGGTCCAGCTTAGTTCCGGGACAGCCCCACCAAACGCACCTCAATGCCTTTTTCTGGCTTACTGCGGCCTCGTTTCGCATCCGCTGCTTCGGTCTCGGGGTTTTGGCGTAAAATAGCTCTTTTTTGACGCTCCAGCCTATGCTACCTGTTATTGCTCTGGTCGGTCGGCCCAATGTCGGCAAGTCGACCTTGTTTAATCGCATCACCCGCAGTCGGGACGCGCTGGTCGCGGATTTTCCCGGCCTGACTCGCGATCGCAAATATGGCGAAGGCGAAATTAACGGTCAGCCCTACGTCGCCATTGATACCGGTGGTATTAGTGGTGGTGAAGAGGGTATTGACGCAGAAATGGCCGGGCAATCCGCCAGGGCCGTCGATGAAGCAGACCTTATTTTTTTCCTCGTCGATGCGCGAGAGGGGCTGACCGGCGTCGACGAAGACATTGCCGCCCGCCTGCGCCATCGGGAACAACCGGTATTCGTCGTGGTGAACAAAACTGACGGCGTCGATCCCGACATCGCGCTCGCGGAGTTTCATCGGCTCGGTTTTGGCGATTATCTGTTTGCCACCACCGCGACTCAGGGCCGGGGCGTGCGCAAGCTGATGGAGCAGGCCCTGACGCTTTTCCCTGCGGCGAAAGAAGAAGCTAGCGCGCCGGTAGCAAGCGGTATCAAAATTGCTGTGGTGGGGCGGCCCAACGTGGGTAAATCGACGTTGGTGAACCGCCTGCTTGGCGAGCAGCGGGTGGTGGTGTACGACCAGCCGGGAACCACGCGGGATAGCATCTACATCGACTATCAGCGGGAGGGTCGGGATTACACGCTGATTGATACCGCAGGTGTTCGTCGGCGCAAGAATATCAAGCTGGCGGTCGAAAAATTCTCCATTGTTAAAACCCTGCAGGCGATTGCCGACGCCAATGTCGTGATTCTACTGGTCGACGCCCAGGAGGGTCTCGTCGAGCAGGATATGCATCTGATGGGACACGTTATCGAAGCGGGGCGCGCGCTGGTTATCGCTATCAACAAGTGGGACGGGCTGGAACTTACGCAACGGGACAGATTAAAAGAGGAAGTGGCGCGCAGATTACGCTTTGCGGATTTTGCCGATATCCATTTTATTT
>OBJS01000298.1_pt1 | contig 12558 bp, 6 predicted proteins | sample 1519851 | NCBI WGS metagenome assembly OBJS01 (sample SAMN03019806, study PRJEB22545) | beach sand metagenome | biome: beach; feature: sea beach; material: beach sand | place: USA: Municipal Pensacola Beach, FL | collected 2010-10-20 | depth 25-47 cm m
AAATTCATCTCACTAAAACTAGTGAGATGAATTTGTGGGCCTGCTTGCGGTCGACCGAGTAACGTATCAAGTTCTGTTAAGCCTCTATCAACCTGATCTGCGTCCACCAATGCTCCTGCCAGCTTAAACCTCAAAATATCTTCGTTTGGATTCTTGTCTACTATCTCCTCCATCAGTTGCAAACCACGTTCTGTTTCGCCTTCACGCAGATATAGTTGTGCAGACAATAGCGTCAAACCGAGATGATCCACCGACAAAAGTAAACCCTCTTCCACCACTTTTCTCGCCCGCTCTAGTTGCCCACTCTGAATTAAGATTTCCCCCAATAGTCGATAGGCGCCCACATTTTTGGGATGATCAAAAAGATATCGGGATACCAAACGCTCTGCCTGTGAATAATTTTTATCCTGCAAAAAAATAGTTGCCAACAGCAAAGGCACGTCCCTAAAGGAACGATACCTGGACTCAATTTCCAGAAGAATCGCTCGTGCCTCATCTACCTGTCTATTTTGTAAAAGGATACGAGCCTTAGCGTATCGAGTTTCCAAATTACCATATATTTTATCTGCTAATTCCACGTCTTTTAGGGCGGCTGCCGGTTGATTGCTATCGCTAAAATAATAGGCCCGTTGCAGCACTGCTAACCAATGATCCCGACTTCCAGGTACCGCCGATTTGATTGCTTGCGCGAACACGGCTTCCACCTCTGCACCTGATTCACCTTGAGTGGCCAACAGTAGCGCATAGATTCGGTATGCTTCCGATACTGCACTATCCATCTGAATGGCCCTACTCAATGTGAGTGTCGCTTCTTCGAGATCGCCTTGGTTCTTTAAAATCAATCCGTATAAAGCAAGTGCTTCGCTATCGCTTGATAAATTTTCTAGACTGGTCAATAAATCTATCGCTTCTGGATAGCGGCCAAGAGCGAGCAGCACCCTCGCCTCTAACTTTATCAATGCAGATGTCGGCACCGCATTTTCAGGAACTTGTGCCAAACGAGATAATGCCAGTTCATTCTCATGCCTAAAGTGCGCAGCCTCGGCAAACGCCAGAATAAAATCAAGGTCGGTTGCCCCCAATGCCTCTGCTTTTTCTAATTCCTTTTCCGCCGTGGGACCATCGCCAAGCAGCAAATAGTTTTCACCCAATAGGCGACGAGCTTCCACATGGTCTGGGCTGCGTTGCAATATGGTTTTCAGATCCAAAACACTTGCCTGGATCTCTCCTTGAGACTGCGCTACTTTCGCCCGCTCAAACAGCTCCTCATCGGAGGGTGTCCTGCTACAAGCGACTAACAGAAGTACCGGAACTAAAAAACCAAAAACCATCCTAATAAAACCCATGTGCTTCCCTTTATTATATTTTCATTTCTAGCTATCTAACTGGGTCAGAAGCTGTTCTGCTTGTGTTCGACTACTAAACGATCCAGGATTGGACAACAACTTTGTCAATAACGCTTTTGCTTCTGACTTTTTACCATTTCGCTGCAGTAACACCGCCAAATGATATGAAATCTCCTGATCTTTCGGATTAAGCCTATGTGCCTTATGAAGCAACTCGCTGGCGTGGTTCAGTTTGTTGTGCGACAGAAGCACCCACCCATACGTATCCACCACCGCAGCATCCTCAGGCGCCAATGATAAGCCGATTTAGCATGCTTAAGAGCTTTTTGCAGATCAGTGTCTAGATAAAGATAGGCCAGATTGTTGTGGATCTGTACTTCTGATCCGGAAGATTCGTCCAGCAATCTTTCGTACTCGGCAATTGCCAAAGTGGACTGCCCAAGACGATGATATAAGGTCGCGAGCGCCAATCTGATATCTGTATTTGGTTCGTTGATGGTCAATGCGTCCGTTAAAAGAGTTATCGCCTTTTTTGGCTGTCCGGCTCGGAGACTTGCCCGGCTTGCTTGTATTAAAATCTCATCGGCTGGCTCTCGCACGTACGCGATTTCGTAGTTTTCGGCAGCCAATCCGAATCGATTTTGATGCGTGTAAATCTTAGCCGCCAAGTGATATCCCACAGCTTCATTTGGAGCTAACTGCTGCAGTCTATATGCAAATGCAAGCGCCAGATCTGGCTTCGCCCGACGCATCGCCAAATCCACTGCTACGATTAAGGTTCTCGGCCTCAAGCTATCTTCTGCGATTGACTGTAACTGACTCCAAGCTTGTTGATATTGTTGTTGTTGGTAAAGTGCGTAAACAATAGATTCTGTGACACCGACTCCTGGGCTGAGTGCCCCCCCTAGTCCCTGATAGTAGTCCAAAGCCAATGACCAGTGTTCATATTCTAAAAACACGTCACCGATACGCCTTCTCAGAGACAAACCGTCTGCATTCAAATTAAGTAATTGCTCCGCTATTCGTTGCGCCGCGGACGGATCCCCCATAGTCAGATGCACCCGCATGGTCATAAAACCAGCAGCTAAATCCTGAGGATTCAATTCCCAAGCCTGCTGGGCTGTTTGCAAAGCTTTTGAGTTATTTCCCGAATATAGATAGAACCTAGCTTGAGTTAACAACAGCTGTTTATCCAAAGGTACCTTTTTGCTCGCCTTTCTATAAAGCCTCTCTGCTTCATCAAAGTCTCGCTGCTGACGCTTAACTTCAGCTAAATTTAGCAGCGCTGGTAGATAATCTGCTTGCATCGATAACGCATGATTGAATCGTTCCGAGGCCGCATCCACATCACCCTGATACAGTTTCACTAGCCCCAATAAATTAGCAGCAAAGGGTTCACTGGGATATCGGGCGAACAAACGCTCAGCTTCTACAACTGCATCGTCGCTATATCCCGCTGTCAACAATGATAATACGGTAATATAACCGCTCTGTAATGAATCTGCTGCCGCACTATATCGTGCTTGCTCTAATGCTTGTTCTATTTGTCCGGAATAAATTGACTGAATCGTGTTTCGAATTTTTGCATTTTCGTCGTAGGGCTGAAGAAAACTAGCTTTCTCCAAAAGGTGCAATCCTTTTTTTTGCTCTCCTGATTCAATGTAAGCCAACCCCAATAGAGTCATTAGATCCGTATTGCCGTGATTCGATGATTGAACCTGAGTTAACGTTGACACCGCACAAGAACTACAGCCCAGTAGTAACTGGACATTGGCATAAAGCATACTAATTTCTAAATTATTAGGTTCTAATTCTAAGTAATGCTTGAAGTGCTGTGTCGCTTGCTGATGATTGTCCTTGGCCATCGCTACTCGACCCAACAACTCCAATGCAGAAAGCTGATTCGGCTCCACCGACAAAATTTCTTTTAGTTGCTGCTCGGCCAGATCATACTGTTGCGCAGACCACAACCATTGCGCCTGTAAAATTTTAGCAGGGAGCAAAGTGGGCTCTCTTTCCAATAACCAATTAATATCTTCCTGGGCACGATTGAACTCTTCATCAGCTAACAACAAGGCTGCGCGTCTTAACCTCGCTTCTATATTCTGAGGATGTGTTCTCAAGATTTTGGAATATTGTAATCTAGCTGCTTTTATACTCCCCCGTTTTTCATACAGTTGTGCACGTATAAACTGTGCACCAGAGTCATTCGGAAAACTATCTAATAGCATGGTTAGATGACGTTCTGCAGAAACATCATCTCCTAGTTCAAATGCTTTGCGCGCCAAAGCCCAATTCGCCGTATGGCTTTTTGGGGATAACTCTAAGGCCTGTTGGAATTTAATTGTACCCTCTTTTATTTGACCCAAGTTCAATTCGGCCTGTGTTCGAAGCGCCAGAATTTCTCCTCTGATCTCTGGTGAATCATTGGCTTGCACTGTCAATTGATTCAGTATTTCTCTATTTTTTTCCTTGGCTAGAAAAAACTCCCAAAGCCATATCACATAAAATTTACGAGATAAGCCTTTCGTCTTAGCCAACTCAATCGCATGTTCTGCTTCATCGTAGCGCCCCATTTGCGCATAGATTTGGCTCAATAGAAATGGTGTGGAGAAGTTATTGGGATCTGCTTGTTGCGCATTCTTCAATTCAATCAATGCGGCACGAAAGTCTCCAGCCTCGACATATAGACGAGCACTGTCTTGAAATTGATCTACGGAATCAGCCGCGAGCGGTATTGGACAGAGAAGAACAATCGCTATGAACTGTAGGTTTCTAGCTAACTTCACAACACTCATGTTAAAGATTCTTAGTTTGGGATTGCATCCATATTAGGATCAAACTTTCAAATTATATTTACTCATTAAAGAGTAAAGTGTCGGCCGAGTGATACCTAGTAGTTCAGCAGCACGGGACATATTCCCTCCGGCATGACCTACTGCCTGAATGATGGCGTTCGTCTCTGCGCGTTCACGTACGGTGCGTAAGTTAAGAGGCAAAGACTGGTCTTTTTCTGCCGGAGTAATTTCTAGCTCGTCTGCTGAGATTTCATTGCCCTCAGCCATAATGACCGCTCTCTTGACGCGATTTTCTAATTCACGCACATTGCCAGGCCATGCATAGTCCACAATTGCTTGACTGGCTTGAGAGGAAAACCCCTTAATTTCGATGCGATTCATTTCCCTTTTGAACCTATCTAAAAATGCCTTTGCCAATAGCAGCACATCGCCTTCACGGGCTTTCAGCGGAGGAATATTAACCGTTACTTCACTAATTCGATAATACAAATCTTCTCTAAAATCACCTTGTTCTATTTTTTCTAATAGATCTTGATGAGTCGCTGAAATGATCCTCACGTCTACAGCTATTTGCCGTCGCCCCCCTACTCTCTCGATCACGCGCTCCTGGAGAAAACGTAAGAGTTTCGCTTGTAGTGGCAGGGGTAAGTCACCTATCTCATCCAGAAACAAAGTACCGCCGTTGGCCTGCTCAATCTTACCAATGGTTTGCTTAATGGCCCCGGTAAAGGCACCTTTTTCATGACCAAAGAGTTCCGATTCCAGCAAGTTGTCGGGGATAGCCGCACAATTGATAGCAATAAATGGCTCCTGCTCTCGACGACTTAGTTCATGTAATGCACGGGCAATGACTTCCTTCCCGGTACCACTTTGGCCAAGTAATAACACGGTTGCGTCGGTAGGGGCCAATTTTTCCACCGTTCGACAAACTTTTAACATTTGAGGACTGGCCGCAATAATCCCCTTCAAGGGCGACGTCAGTTGAGTACTATGCTGCTGTCTCGACTCCTCTTCCAACTGCCATACATGAAACGCTCGATCAACTATTAATTTAAGCACATCCGCATCAATAGGTTTTTGATAAAAATCATAAGCACCTTTTTCAACCGCCTGAATCGCTACTTTGCGATCCTCGTTTCCGGTCACCACAATGATTTTAGTGGCAGGTTGCAACTCTAATATTTCGGCGAGCGCCTTGAGCCCCTCACTTGCATTCGCCGGATCGGGTGGTAAGCCTAGATCACAAATCACCACTTGAGGCTCGTGACGTCGCAAGGCTTTAATTCCCGTCGCTCGGTCCGAACTAATCTCAACTAAATAATCCTCGAAACACCATTTCAGCTGTTTTTGTAATCCTGCATCATCTTCAATTATCAAAATTGTTGGTTTTTCTTCCGACACTCTAGAATCCTGCCCTGGTTAATTGCTCTTTTCTGTCGGTTTGACTAAGGGTAATCGAATAGTGAACAAGCTTCCCACACCGGGCTCACTTTGCACATCCAGACTGCCATCCATTCCAAGAATTATCGACTTACTCTCGTAAGCACCGATTCCCATACCGGCATTGCCCTTGGTGGTGTCAAACGGCACGAATAATCGCCGACGAATAAATTCTTGCGACATGCCTATACCTTCATCGGCAATTTCAATTTTTGCCAAATGTCCTTGATCATCTTTGGCTATCGTCACCCTGACGGGTGTATCCGATTCTGTTGCCTGCTGAGCATTCTGAATCAGGTGTTCTAGCGCAGAATACAGCTTCTCCCGATCCCCCAATACCTCCACTGATGAGTGTTTAGTGTTCAACATCACCTCAGGGGATTCGACCGATCTATCGGTGACCACCTGTTTCACCAAATGGTTCAATTCTATCGGTTGACGCTTGTAACCTGCTCGACCGCCTTGCCGCAAATGTGCCAACATACTCTCCACTCGAGCTACTGCATTGGCAACGGTATTGATTGCATCATCTACAAAATCGGGATTTCGCCGATGCTTGTCAGCATTGGCGACCACTAACGAAAGCTGGGCATTCACGTTTTTGAGATCATGTACGACAAAGGCGGACAATCGATTAAATGCCTCGAACTGTCTAGCTTGTACCAAATTATCTGTGGCCTCTAGCAGTGCCACGGTATTGGCCAACTGTAGCCCCGCAGTCTTCAACAGATCCCTGTCTTCCCAATTAAGCTGTCTGGGCACGCGAGACGGCAGCAATCCCACCAACCCAATCATATCATTCTGATAAAAGAGCGGCACCAAGACTGATAGTGACCCACTTTTCACCATCCAATCAGGCAAATCTAATCCCTGATAAAAATCTGGATTATCAAGATATTCCGTGACTTCTACTACCCAACCGGTTCGCCGTGAAAACTCTAACAAGGAGTGCTTTGCCGCTATCGCAGGCCAATCCGTTGGTGAACTGGTCTGCCAGGAAACCTCCGGTAGATAGTCGCCAGATTCGCTTTTCGTCCACAAAATTGCGCCAGTACTTTCAAACAGATCACAGATGGCTTTTAGAGCTTGTAGTTTTGGTTCCACTCTCTCATCAAATGTGGTTAAGGTTTCCATGAACCTAAGCCACTCTTTGCGGTAATCGTAGCCCTGTTGATAAAAATTCTTTTGGATGAATACTCTCATCCTGGCGCGCAGTTTCCCAGAAAAGAGCAACAGAGCCAGCAAGAGCACCGCACCCACCAAAAACACTGCCTGCATTGCCATACCCCAGCTACCACCAATGGCCCTCAATAAATAGGCTGCCATCGCCATCAGCAGCAGATAAAACCCGGTAGCCGCGAGCGTGACTGTGTGCAGAACAAGATCTTGGGAAATAAAAATTTCACGAGAACTAAAGTGGGTACGGCGAATATAGGGAATAACAATGAGCATAGCTAATGCAAAGACGAATCCCCTTGATTGCCATAAAATGGGATCCAAAGCACCAAACAATAGTGCATGGGTATAGAGGAATAGATCATAGCCGAATATTGTCAGCAGCCCGAGGAACAAAAACTTCCAGCTCCACCGGTGCTCAACCTTGGTATTGGAGATCAGCTGCTCAGTGGCCAACAAACCAGAAACAGCCAATAAAGAGTGCCCCACAAGACGGATCTCCATCTGCTGGCCGACACCGAATAACGCTTGGATGCTGAGAGGAAAGAGATCCACTACAAGTAGTAGCAGGCAAAAGAGATAAACTATAGGTTGGACAACATTAAAGATTCGTCGAGCGTTACTGCCAGTGTCTACCAACGGTTGCAGTAACCGAAAAATAAAAGCAAACCAAAGCAGGTTTCGACCAATCTCGGCAACGTAATAATAGTTTCCTAAATGCTTAAAATCGTCATAGGTGCTGTATCCGGCCACCAATGACCAAGCGGCCATGCCCAAAACAGGTAAAGTTAATTGATTCGCATGTTCAGTTCGTCGTCGATTAGCCAGTAAGAAGGCACCGAGCACCAGCGCCACCACAGACGCTACGAGAAAACTAATAACCCCGACAGACATTCCTTTAAGACGCCTTTAGCGCGCCCCTTTTGCCCATAGAATCACATATATGGTTTGAAACAACACCATCAAGTCCAGGAACAGACTGTGATTTTTAACATAGTAGAGATCAAACTGAAGTTTTTCCCTGGCTTCTTCCTCAGAAGCACCATAGGAATAACGAATTTGTGCCCAACCGGTTATCCCCGGTTTAACACAATGGCGAATATTATAATATGGGATCGATTCACCAAACTGTTTCACGAACTCTGGGCGTTCTGGCCGAGGCCCAACAAAACTCATTTGGCCCTGAATGACATTTAACAGCTGCGGCAATTCATCGATTCGCGTCTTGCGTATCAATCGACCCACGTTTGTTATTCTGGAGTCATTCTGCTGAGCCCATTGGGGTTTGCCGTCCACTTCAGCATTTTCTACCATGCTACGAAACTTCAAAACGTCGAACACCTCTCCATCCCGCCCCACTCGTGCCTGATGGTATAACACACTACCTTTCAAGCCAGACTCTAACCAAATGGCAAGCGCGGTGAATAACATCAGCGGCCACACCATTGAAAAGAGCGCGAGGCTAGAGAAAAGGTCAAAAATTCTTTTCACAATTCGTTTATACATGGGTTGGTGAAACCCCTCTGAAAAGATGATATCGCCAGGAGAAATAGCGTCCAGACGCACCTTTCCAGTCTCTCTTTCATAGAAACTGAATAGATCCGTCACCTGGATGCCGCGCGTCTTACATTCGAGAATTTGATCCATAGGGAAGTTTTTCCGCCGATCTCGTTTCGCGATCACCAATTCATCGATATTCATGTTCATCAGCGTCTCGTATAGAGATCCATTGTATTTCACGACTTGTGAATCAGGTACAGCTACATGTTCTTCGGGATTTTGGATGAAACCGATAAGATTGAATCCTCGCTCCCCCATAGTTGCAGAAAGTTGCCCAATTTCCGCTGCCCGCTGGCCAGTGCCCAAAACCATTAACCGGTGATTAAACCACTCATTTCTCTTAAAAATAAAAATAAAGGTTCTGCTGAGAAGTAAACCAACCCAAGCTATCAACAATGAGATGGCAAATTCGCCTCGCCACATATGCAATGAAGGAATGCTGTACTGAATCAGCATCATTGTTAATCCAGCCACCGCCACAGCACCAGTGAGTCTGAATAAAACATCTTGGATCCCGTGCCACAATTCCCGCTGATAAAGCCCCACCGAAGTCAATAACAACCAACCCACAGAGGCAAAAATAAGCGCCCGTGCTAAAAGTGATTCGACGGAGCCTGCATAAGCATCATTGACCAACTGATGGCGAAGCAAAACCCCTAAATACACTGATCCGGTCAGCAGTAGAAATTCTACCAACCCCAACCACAATAACTGCCGAGGTACGTAGTGCCCAAATAATTTAACCATATATCTTACATCGGCCGAGTAGTTCTTCTATTCATACCCTTGATTTAGCTAATTTTTCTTCCCACTTAAGCGCACTTTGTATAATGACGCTTAAATCATTGTATTTTGGCGACCAATTCAGTTCTGTTAAGATTTTTTCATTATTAGCGACAAGTTGCGGTGGATCACCAGCTCGCCTGGGCGCCTCTAGGATCTTGAACGATCCACCCGCCACGGCAGTAATTTCATCTAACACTTCACGTACGCTATAGCCTCTACCATAACCACAGTTCAAAATCTCAGAACGGTTTTCATTCACCAAAAAATCTAGCGACGCCAAATGCGCGGACGCCAAGTCCTCCACATGAATGTAATCTCTAACACCAGTACCGTCTGGCGTGGAAAAATCGGTACCGAATATAGACACAGATTCCCGCTTGCCCACTGCAGCTTCACAGCCCACTTTGATTAGATGGGTAGCATTCGGCGTTGCTTGCCCAATACGACATTGCAGATCTGCGCCAGCCACATTGAAATACCTTAAAGAAACAAATTGCATATCTGAACTGGATGCATAGTCGGCAATCATACGTTCAGACATCATTTTCGAGGCACCATAGGGATTAATTGGTTGCAGCGGCGCCTGTTCAGAAACGGGCACCTGATCCGGGATTCCGTATACGGCGGCGGTACAGGAAAATACCAAATACTTGACTTGATACTCTTGCATGGTTTCTAAAAGATTCAATGTATTAGAGGTATTATTTCTATAATACATTAGTGGATGTGCCACTGACTCGGGCACCACTATCTTGGCCGCGAAATGTAACACCGCGTCGAATCTATGGGTAGAGAACAAGCTAGCCAGAGCTTGCCGATCACTTAGTGTCCCCTGGACTAAGTCACCATACAACACTGCTTCCTCACGCCCCGTGGATAGGTCGTCATACACCACGATTTGGTGTCCAGCCTCTCCTAATTGACGCACAACATGAGAGCCTATATATCCGGCTCCGCCGGTTACTAATAGTTTCATGGCTAACTTTCTACTTAATACAGACAGAACTTAGAAAACGGATCATATGAATAAGTTGTTCGACCACAGGTACTTCGATTACCCCAAACCGAGTAGTTTCAATGCGCACTTTCCCAAGATCGGCTCATGCGCCAACTTTTGATCTAACAGAATGATGGAAATAGGATACGACAAGGCAAACACTTTATCCAGAAAAGAGATGCAACATCCACTCTAGTTAAGAACCCACTTCTGCGCTGGTAAGCCCCCCATCGGTATCTCATGCTTTCTAGCCTATCTCAATTATTATGACTTAACAGCTTCCCTGATCCTGGAATACCGAATCCTACTTTATCTCTTAGTTTTCATTCTGAACCCAACGAACCTAATCCGCAAATACTCAATTGTTATTCACATACTGTGAACTTGTAGACATAACTATTTGATGTTTTGCAAACGAACAGAACGTAAAACATTAGTTCCTTCTGTACACACACGAGGCAACTAGGTTCACCAACCACTTTAAAAATCCATGATGTGCTGTTTTGCCGGTTGCCACACCGTCATTTTAAAAGGGCGATAATAGGAACCCGCTAGATGTATTTTGTATTTAAGGTGAACCTGAGGATCCAGCCTTATTGAGCAGTAGTTGTGCATACTTTGCTGGAATGGCGTAAGAGATGCCACTCGGTTGGCTCAACACATTCTCCTTACTCTGCTTCACGAACACCATATTTAAAATACCAATTACTTCACCAGTATTTGGATCATAAAGTGGACTGCCACTGTTTCCGGGATAAGCGATGGCATCCAGCTGTAATACTTGATAAGATTCTCTTAACCTATTGATTTTATTTCTATCTAACTGCTTGGTAGAAGATGCGGGTATGGCTATTGGCGTGATTGCAGAGATGTATGCTCTATGGGTGACAGGATAAAGCCCTAACACAGCACCGATCGGAAACCCGGTAAACCCATATTCATTTCCCTCTCGCACTCGAGCATTCGGGGCCAATATCAAGGGGGGCAACTTGGTGTCTATTTTAAGCAACGCGAGATCATGATCTTCATCCTTGGCGACTATTTTCACAGGTAGCACTTTTCGCTGCTTCTCACCGCCGGTGACCACAACCCAGTGCTCGAACTTTTCCCTATCTAGCGTCGTTGATACCACATGAGCATTGGTCAAGATTAGATTTCCGTCACCTACCGCAAATCCAGTACCGGAAAATTTAAATGGCGGTCTTCGGGTGGAAAGTACCGTGCCAATACCCACTACGCTCTGCTTCACTCGAGCGACCGTATCCGCAAACTCTGATGCCCTGGCAGGTAGTAAGCAAATAGAGAACAAACCCATCACAAAAAGAATATGGGCCTGTTTCTTGAAGATACCGAATTTGAACAAATCGCTCGACACTGTCAGCTGCTTCTTATCATCAATGACATTTTTCTTGTGACCGTATTGCGGACACCCAGTTCACTCTAAACTATAGAGTGATACTAGAGTCCGAATATATCTAGCCATTAAGGATGCGAGTATCGCTTCCATCCCTTCTCTTTCAATATGGCTTACACCTACCGCTTGCATGCACATTTTATTTTGAGTAATAGAATGTGCAATGTGTCACATCCATGCTCACTAATAGATCACTCCGTGAATTATTATACGAAAACCATAGGATGATTTCTCCCAAAAACAGCAATATATTCCCATCTAAAGTTTATTTGCTGTTCCAAAAAAATATTTAGATTTAATAAATCTTAAACATACTTAAAATAGCTCATTGCCGATTTCTCACCCTGTTCAAAACAGAATTACCAGGCATTCTAATAGGTTAATCTACCCACCACAAAACAGTTGGATTTAACCTTATCAGCTGCTGGTAATTCACCAATGATCATCCTTCCGGAACCATTGCTGTTAGATCTTACCCAACCACTCTATTATTGTTCCAGATCAGGCGATTCTTCCACAGACTAGCTTTACCCTCAGCGGCTTTTTCTGTTTAATGCTGATATTTTGATTGGCAGATATCTTTTAGAAATTCACACAAACCTCGTTAATATTGAACTTTTTGATTGTACATATTGTCGGTTCAATGACATTAAATTTGGTTCTAGTTACGCAAACACTCATCTCGATGATGAAGGAATTTTTACGCTCTTGACGAAATCAATCAATCTCTACGCAGTTTCCGCCGGGCGGCTACTTGCGTCCCTACCAATATTAGCCTGGGCATTATGGTTCGCTCTGACTCACCCATTGTCACCATCACTGCTTTTCTTGTTCAGCTTAGTATATTTTATATTAATACTGATCCAGCCCCACTTATGGCTTTGGATTGTCCCAGCCGCGTTACCCATCCTAGATCTAGCTCCACTAACCGGACGCTTCTATTTAGACGAATTCGATCTCTTAATGGCATTAACCATAATACGATTCTTGTTATTTCCTTCAGTACCTATCAGATCTAGCAGCGCTTCTAGGGGCAAGAGT
>OBJS01000299.1_pt1 | contig 12542 bp, 7 predicted proteins | sample 1519851 | NCBI WGS metagenome assembly OBJS01 (sample SAMN03019806, study PRJEB22545) | beach sand metagenome | biome: beach; feature: sea beach; material: beach sand | place: USA: Municipal Pensacola Beach, FL | collected 2010-10-20 | depth 25-47 cm m
CAACAATCTACTCGGCAGGCCACCCCTTTTTCTAACAACTCCGCCCCCCCCCCTTTCCACACCCGCTTCACCCCTTCCCCCATCCACAGATAGAACACCAATCACGGACAGACCGCGAGCTTGAAAGGGACCAATACAGGAATACAGTGTCATCGGCTAGAGACGAAGTTCATTATGAAAAGGATCAATCAAGCCTTACCCCAGATTCTTTTCTTCGTGTTGCAAATGAGGGGACACCAGCCTTTACTAATGTCATCAGAGAGGCATTCAACCAAGTGCCATTTAGTGAGTTGCTCGTGCGATACAAGGATGACGTCAAGATCGATCCAAAACGAAAGAACCCAATTAAATACTTTGGGCTAAATGGTGGCGAGAACTATGACTACAGCAGTGAAGGAAAATTGAAACACCATGGTTGCTGCATGTTGAAGTTTCTCCCAGATACGTTCTCGGATTTGATGGTCAAAACATTCTATGCTGGGACCGTCGTCGCCCAGCAGTTTGGTGTCACGTGTGCAAAGCCTGACTACAAGTACAGAGTGAAAGACTACGCAGTGCACCGAAGGAGACTACAAACATACGCACACATGATCCACAGAGATAATGTGTTTGAGACCTGTTCATTGCAGATCTGGTTAATACATGATACTCGCATTTGTATCATGGTAAGCAATGACATCTTTGAGTGTTCATTATCTGTCCTCAAATTGATGCGACTAAATAGTTCCCTTTCCGTCCTTAATAAGAAACACAGAGATGACAAAAACTGCCCTTTGGTAGATGATTATATTAACATATCTAAGGTTATATATCACAATGGCGATTGGTACATGGTTAGGGTTTCCTTCTATATGAGGGATATGGCGTTCAAGTCGGTCTTGCGTGAGATGGCACATGAGGAACTGATTAACCGTCATCTTGACTTCCTCCGCAAGAATCCATCCTATCTCCACCCCGGAGTTAGTCCAAAAGACTATTGGGACAATTGTGGTGGTGAGGGTGTGACCGTTGCTGTTGACAAAATAACTGGTGAATACTGGACGTGTGGTCTCCTCACATCGGCACACGCCAACAAATTCGGGTACCAGATTTCCACTCCAATCCAGGCAATTGCGAGCTTTGCTCGGATGCGGCCCGATCTATCCAACTATACAGATATTATTGAGTTGGCATCGGCGGTTGCCTACTCAAACAATCTCTATATTTATTCTTCCGCAGTGCATCATCTAGCTTTGTCGAATATCACAAGAGATGAATTGGGCACGTTTGGTCTTTTTGGTGCTGTTGTCAAATTAGTAACACAACAAGTGGGCAACTACCAAGGTGGTCCCCATTGTCGCTCCCAGACAAACGCGTTGGTAAAAATGGATCTAAATAGCGTAAGGACCTTATTGAACGTAACGGATCAAGTGTGTCGTCTTTCGTTTAAAGCGGTGTATGGGGGTGCCCCGATCGATCAGCTAAGTGAAGAGATTGTAGCAAGTGAAATGGGAAAATATGTAGGAATGTTGCAAAAAGCGCTAAAGGGATCTGGTGGAATGGGCGCTACTGTCCTCATACATACTCTAACCGGAATCGACTTCATTAAGTTAACGTGTCTTGTTCGGAATGCTCCCTACAATTTGAACGCAGCTAGTGTCAAAGGAACGAGTACAAATACCACATCATTTGCTAAATTCCTAAAGGAAATTAAGGCAACAGGCCGGTTTGAGTCAGCGAGAACAGTACAGAGGGGCGTCATGTTCTATTTACATAATGCTCCTGGATTGCCTGACTGTAACAAAGATGTGGAAGACCAGATGGTTGAAAATACAGACTGCGAGATGGGGCGTGCTTATCCCAAGAAGGATATAAGACTGCCGGGCGATCCAGTCCTTTCCTGTGAATTGGATGATGTCCTTCGCCGGAAATATTCATTGGTAATGTCTGTTCCGACACGTTCAAAGAATAAATCAGGAGTGAATATGAGGAGAAATTTTCCACCCAAACTTTTGGCGGACAATAACCAACGAAAATCTTGCTCAGGTCCTTTGTGGTGTGATGACTCAGTGTTAACCAAGATGAAGTTAACAGATACAATTTTGTGGTGTATTTCCCAAACAAAAAACAAAGAACGAACCTGGATAAAGTCATGCCAGGAGAGGGCTCGACTTATATTTGTTGACGTATCGTGGAAGCAACTTTATGAGAAGAATCTAGTGAATACTGTGAAGATGCTTTTTGCTTGCCCAATGCCCACAACCAATCAGACCTGTTTTGCACAAACTTCCGATGTGTTTTCCAATTGTCTGTCCGTTTTGCGTGGAAACAAAACCTTTCATCACTTAGTAGTTGACGCACTAATCAGGAAGGCAACTACTGGAAGGGAGAATCATCGCATTTGTTCTTCCCTTATCTCTGCCAAATGGTTTCCGAAGAACCTTATTCCTTCTAAAGCAGCAAAACGAAACCTACACCGGAAATCTGACATTAACCCTGCAAAGCGAAAGGGAAGTTCTCAGAAACAATCATCCCATGACATTTCCAATTTGGACGAAGAGGCAATTGATTTGTCAGGGGAACGGTCTTCTTTCTTGGATATGGACAACATTGATGACTTCGCAGAACTTCTCAATCATCCTATCCCACGCAAGTCAAATCGTGCAATGGTTCAACCTTCTGGGAATGACCTTATCTCTGCTAAATGGTTCCAGAAAAATCTTCTATCTTCGGCTGTATCACGGAAAGCAGCACCACAAAACCAACCACCTAAAGCTGACATTACCCCGGCGAAGCGAAAGGTAACGTCTCAGAAACAATCATTCCATGACATTTCCAATTTGGATGAAGAGGAAATTGATTTGTCTGGGGAACGGTCATCATACTTGGATAGGGACAATATTGAAGACTTTGCGGAACTTCTAAATCATCCTATCACACGCAAGGCCAACCTTGTGATGGTTGAACCTTCGGGAAATGAGTCAGAGTCAACAGAAGAGGCCATGGAGTCCGTTCCTCGCTCAACCAGGATAAGGTTAAAAGTGCCACCCGGAATGAGGACAGAGAAGGAAAAGGACAATGATTTGGTGCCCAGTGATTCACTTGTGGGACAAATGAGGGCAGTAACGTCTCAAATGCATTTGTGCCACTACCTCATTCCTCTTAATCACCAACCTTTTCCGTCCACTTTTTACCTTCTACGTGATAAGCACATGGTTACTTATCGTTATGACCTGAATGTTATGGCTACGATTGCCATCCGCAATTGTCATTCTCTTGCATCAAAAGAATACAATTACTGGAGCAGAAATACAATCACTACTGAGGGTGACATAATGTTGCGGCGGCTGACTATAGAAATTTCCTCCGGTCAAATCATGCAGGATGTCAAAGTTGACAACAAAAAAAAATCAAGGGTAAACGACAAATCTTCTCAACGAAACTGCTATCATGTATTCAGTGTGATTCCTTGTGGTCAATTGCAAAATCTAACATCAGTTTCGTCCCTCAGCCGGTGCCTTCTTGGTGCTGAAATTGGAATTCAGTTGGGATATCACACGACAATTGGAATGATGAACGAAGATATAATGTTCTTCCCCGACCGTGACAAAGCCATTACTCATTTTTTGTTATGTCTTGTCTTTGGAATGGATAATGGAAAACTAATGGACAAACTGTACACCAGATGCGTACACGCCCACAATGGATATAAGTCCACAGACTTCTCCTCAAAATCGACAAATAGGACTACTAAAAATGTCGAATCAGGCAAGAGACAACATCAGGTTACTGCCTTCTCCAGTCCCTCTATCAACAATGGCAGGCCCTACATCTTTGGCATAACGAACACAGAAGACAGTGACTACTTTGTTCTTGCAATCCCACATTGGTCTTATCAGGGATTCTACCATGAAAACAGAAGAGCACCATCAAAGAAGAAAAAGGAAATCAACGACCAAACTCTTTATATAAATGCCAGAAATATATCCAACAAAGAAGCTGTGTCAGTTGGCAAACCAGGTGGCAAACCAACACTTGCCTGATTATGTGACCATCCCTTTACGTTTTCCTGGTTAGTTATTATTGTGTATATATCTGTAAATTTATAGGTTCAAATAACAAACCACAGTCCGAGTTTTTACTAACTCAAGTTTCATCATTGGCCCTCCTCATCTTTATCTTATACTTCATGACTTTCCCCATATAAGTTTCTGGCAAGTAACGTATAGTTGGGAAGGATACCACCCATGAGAAATTTGTCCTAATTTGTTGTCCAAATGGTGTTCCTTCACAACAGCGTAGATGACCAAAACCACCGGCACCACATATAGTGCAAAGAACTGTTCTTGGCTTCGATACAAAGGATTTGCACGTGGGATTTGGACAAGGAAGATCCATAAGACTTGCGTACATACACCAACCGCAATATCCTGGATAGAAACAACGCTCTTTTGGCCCAACAGGAACACCAATATAGTTTCCCTTGTCATCCCTGGGCCACTTAAAGCCTTCGGTGGTTCTCTTTATCGACCACACATCCTGTAGGTTAATGACACGCAGTGTTACAGTGGGCGGCTCAATCACGATCCTTTCCGGATTGATATCTGACCAATTAATGATGTTATGGCTCACAAGAATGCATGTTCCAAATTCCGTCCCTTTAGGAAAAAAGCGACCAAAATTATCTTCCATATATGCACGATCTGGTACGAGCATTGTGCGGTACTTTTGTTCTTTATCACCATTTATGACGACATATCGATCACAACACACATTGGGAAGAGGAAGGTAAATCTTTGACTCTCCATGCTCTTCTACGTAAGGTATCATTTCACCTGTAGAAGGTGACGGATCATCGGGTGGTAGTTTTATTACACGGCCATGGATATCTGAATTACCAAGCCAATCATTATAATTTTGTATAGCCAGATCAAGGAAGAGGTCTCTAGCTTTGCCGTCACCAAGATTAAAGCAGTTTTTCCAACCTTGCATGGGCACTATATCATCGTTGGTTTTAGGTGGCGTCGAGAATGGAGTTTTATTCTGGCTGCCTTTGGTAAGATAATTACTATTATTAGCATCAACAAGGGTCACTTCATCATCGTGCGTGTCTGCCGGGTCCGTTAAGTTTGTATTCACCGTGCCTCTTTTTTTTTTTTGCCGGTGAGAATAGTGACTTTGCACCGTTGAGTATTTCATCCATAGAAAAACTGAACATATCTTTCTTTTTTTTTTGGCACGTTCTTCCTGACCGAAGTCGAGTTGTTTTGGAAGTGACTGACTTTGAGGTTTGCCTTTTGCTTGATTCTTCCTCCGGGCGATGCCACCTTCCGTTCCCGACTGAGATCCAGGCGGAGGACCACCCCCGATATCACCAGGAGGATCAGGACAACCACCACCTGATGATCCAAACCTGCCGATGCCTGAACGTTCTTGACTTGTATTTTGGTCCATTTTGTGTTGGACAATCACCAATACAGAATAGGCGATCGATCGTTGAAACTCTTTTTATGGCAATAAGTTCGAGCAAAAATGAAAGGAGAAAACCTATTGTGCCACGTAATATCATGTCTCTGTGGAAATGGATGGGTGATTTGTCCATTTCTAAAAAAGCAAGCAAAAGACAAGTATGGACTTTTGTATTTACGTAAGATCTTTCTACGAAGACAGCTCGTACTGTCATCATAGAAACGGCGATAACAACATCCACCATAGCAGATTTCCCAACTGAAAAGAAAATGACGAGGATGGACTACTTCTTTCGCGTATGGTATGCATCTTCCACGATACTCCACCACAGAAGAGTTTTGGATTCTTTTTGAACCCTTTCTTTATTTGTTTGACTAACTTCATTCCCGGTTTATTTCTCTCACCACACAGAACGATGGTAATGTGTGTACCACAATGTATGCACTATACAAGAAATAGGAAACCGATTGTCACTTCCACAATTAAAAAACGTTGAATAATACAAACCATTATTTGGTGTTACAGAACAAAAGGAACAGTAAGCAGATGATGTTTGTACACTGCCGGGTATCTTGGTAGCAACAAGGCAACTGCTCCCACAGATCGCATCATACGTGGCAAATTAAGTTTATGTGAAAAAATCACCCCATTCTTGTCTCTTGCGGACAAGAAGAATGGCCTCTAATACCTCTTTTGAATCGGTTTGAGTAGGGTGGACCTCTGCCTTAATACCAGGCTTTTCTTCCACAACAAAGCACCTTGCTACTATTGAGTCAATTGACACCAGTTCAAGACTTGGAGTTAGTATTGAACACTGCCCATTTTCCTCATTTAATTTCGTGAAGGAAAGTCTCCAGCTCTCCGTCAACACCGTGCCACGTTCAATATCACGCTGGTCCTGATAATGACAAGGATGAATAACAGCATGTGGTTTTTTTTCGATAGGGTCAACCACAAAACCAAGTACCTTTGCGGGACAGCACGATGGACCGTATTGCTCGGAACTGCGTAATTCTTTACGCAATTGAAGGATACTTGTTTCTTCTTCCTCGGAAATGTCAAAATGAACAATAGCCCAGTCATACCACTCCCCCTCATTACCATAATTGGGATGGCAACGGAATGTTACTGCCGGGGCTTCCATATCCGCATCTAGCAAATTTATCTTGCATTCAGTAAAAACCCTCCAACCTTTGTGTCCCCTATGATCTACATCACATGAAATGGACTGACATTTATCACGGAGGTAGTTCTCAATGATTGGGTGTAGGCCCGAGTACCCTTTCCTTCTCTTGGCAGAACCAGTTTGACGAGTATGGAGTAAAGACCCACCCTCATACACGGTGCTATGCACAACATAGGAAGAACCGCCAACAAGGTCAACAGCAGTGGTTGCGGAGGCCACTTCATGTCCTTTCCTCTTACCCACGTCAGAAAATGCATCATAGGTTGGCAAGTCACAATCTCGAATCCCTTTTACCCTTGATTCTCGACGTGCATTGGACAACATTTGGTGTTCATTTAACCTATCAGCTACTTGCTTTACAAAGGTGTTGTATCCTCTCTTCTGGGATGTACGTGCTGGGAACTTGGCCCAGAACCTAAGCATTGACTCAAGGGGGCCCGCGTCAAAGTTACGAGGGGAACCAAACCTTTCAACATCCCTTGCAAGGTGGAGTAGGTCATGGAATTTTTGTATTTTCCACTGATTGCCATTCTTCCGTGGAAGGTAAAGCCGAACCATAGAAAGTAGCCTCTGCATGCTTTCATGAAGAACCTTTGTCTGCTTCTTGCGATCACTACTCCTGCATAAATACTCATGGTCGTCCATTTTATACCATGCATGGAAGCATAACAAAGCCTCGGTGAGTTCAACAAAATCAAAAAAACTACACTTACGGACAACATCTTCCTTGTCAGTGTTCTCATTTACGTCGTCGTCGTAATTACTTTCATCTTCGGCATTTTGTGTGTGACGTCCCAAATTATCCTTGAAATATTCATCGGCTAGTATTTGAAAATCCCTCACTTGTTCTATCTTTTCTTTGTGAAAAATACCCTCAGGCAGCTTAATGTTAGTTGATGAAAAACGTTTTTTTAATATTGACCTTCCTTCATTTGTCATTGCAACCAAAAGAAGCACAAAGAGTTTGCCCACCCACTCGTCAGAGGTTATCATAGATAGCTTGGAGTAGCCTTTTGTAAAGGAGAACCTGGGGAACGTATCCTTCTCCGAGGACCAAAGGGAGCCCAGAATTTGATCTACCAGCTGGTCTAATTTGGTTTTATCGGTTGGTGTCAGCTTGTCGAGGATCATCTTGGTAAGGTACCGGAGAATACCTGACTGAAAGGCATGCATAAGATCAACAGGAGTAGCGCCCCATATGTTTCTTGGGTCAAAACCAAAACGGATACTTCTGGCAAGGAATGCATTATAAACGGGATGGAATCCAATCATTTTCAACTTTTGTTTGGCACGATCAACCAGTTTCCCAGCCGCCAACTCTCTTAATTCATTTATCTTTTCCTCTTCCTCTGGTTTATCCTTGCCCGGAGGGAATGCCTTCCTATCAACTACCTCAGCATATCTTTCGATGACATGAGATGTACCCTCACCAGCAGCAGCCAGCAAATCAGGGATGGTGGTCGTAGAACCAAAAATATGATAGTCCCTGCCAACCAAATGGGTATCAGTGATAAAATCGCATCTATTGATAACATTATCACAGTTGGTCTGGGAGGTACGGCATGCCCGTGAGATTCGAGCACACCCTCTGCTGCAGCCACCACGCCTCAGAGTAAGCATGTCAGCTGATTTACCGTCTTGGATAACAAAGGCTACTTCGGGACGGATTCTAACCCTCTTTACCATATCGCCAATACGCAACCAGGTAATTATGCCATTCCGCTGTACTTTCTCAAACCCTTCCAAAATAAATGACAAAAAGCGGTGATATGACTGGGGGATGGCATGGTCATTTACCTGATAGATTTTCTTGTGCTCGCTGGATGACTTTGATTCCAGATCAGGAATGAAACCAGCAACTCTCCATGAGCGAGAATAATAACGAAGATGCCGCCGGATAAGGGCTGTTGTGAAAACAACAGGTTCCAGAGGGTATCTCTGGTTGTCGGACGTGCCAGTTTTGTCACAGTAAAGAATTAGGGGTAAGAGAAATTCAAACTCCTCGTCAAAACCAATACCTTCCATATCTGCCACACCTCGCTTTAGTCTTGTAATGGTGGACGAATACCATGACCCAGATAGGACATCATCACACCCCCCCTGGTATGGAGAGAAGTAGTCGTCTTGGTTGACGACAAGATTTTTTGGGTCGCCAAATATGTCACGGTCATTGAGAAGGTCCAATAACTGACATTCTATGTCAAAAGAAATGCAGTTGAGGATTTCTCGTTTTCTATAATGGAAACAATCAGGTTCAGTGATTAAATAAGGATTTGAAAGAGACGTAACTTGAAATCTTCCAACCATTGGTTCCTTTCCTTTCCCAAATTGCTTCTGAATCTTTGATACAATGGTTTCCCTTTTTGGGGCCATTTCTGGTTTAAAATCACGGTGCCTCATTTCCTCTGCAATTATTTTGAGCAGGCCATCCAGAAATTTCCTGTTGTTACCACTCGTCTGATCGCAGTAGTCAATCAAACGGAGCATCGATTGAGTCATCTTATCTTGGAGCTTCCACATGTCATACTCCTTGCTGCACACTGGTCTTTTAAGTACACATCCTAGGTTTGAGTCCATGGCACGTACAGTAGAAGCATATGAACTGCAGGCATCATTTTCATTGGCTCTTTGTGGAGAGGGAATTTCTGAGGTGGCATCAGGGACAAACTGTGGATGAAGGAAAACTTCCTCGACAGGATAGGGGGCGGCATCCTCCACCTCATGATTGGGAATGGAATCAATATCGTTACTGCCTTCTTCAATCTCAGATAACTCATCCATTAGACATCGAGGGTAAGAGACACATTGAAGAGAAGACCTAAAGAAGGAATCCGTTTCATTATAACCTTCGTCAGATGATAATTCAGAAGCAGCCAGTGACGCAATGTGCTCGCATGTTTTATCAGTGGGTGTCAATTTCTTTTGTCGTTTGGAAGACATAAATGAACCTGAATCAGAATGGGAAATAGACTGGTCGCTTGGTAGGGCAAGACCAGAAGATGAATGGCAAGTGGAGTTATCAGAATCAAAACTCCTTTTTGGTGGGCTACGATACAATTCATTACAAGGTTTTGTATTGGAAGAGATTCTTGCTCGTTTCTGTTCCAAATCCATCTCAAATTCTAAAACAGCAGGACAAACTTCTCGGTGGCGACTTGTGCTTTTTATCATCGTCCCACACCGGGAACAGGGAAATTCTTTTTTTTTCTTTCTTGGCGGAGCCATCTTTAGCTGAAGTTAAGAATAAATGAAACTACAAACAAAGGGGTTCGACAACAACAATGAAAATGAAATTGGAGGGGGGTCTGCCTTGGTGGGAGGTGGGTCATGGCAAGGCATTCTGTTGGGCGGGGGAGGCCCGACGGGCTACATAGAAAATTTTCGAAAATTTGTTACAAGATAGTACAAGATAACAGAAGTGCAGTTACTTTCAAATACCAGACAGGCATTAGTAAGGGAGGAAAAAAACGTTATCCAAGGTGTACATGACTGGTACATGAAATCCCTACGGACCACGCAGGAAAAAGAGCAGGACTCAAACACAAGAAATTAACTCCAGGAAAGATACATAGGATGAGAAAATAGCTTACTTAGAGTATTATCATGTAACCATTACGAAGGAAAATATACTTTGAAAATAGTACGTGAGGCAAGGGCAGGCGTGAAATAACAATTTGGTTTGTTACGAATGTGGGAGCTACATACTCATGGGTGCCACACACAAAAACCAAAAAACACACAACAAAGAGGTATTCGAAAGTGAAGAGGTAAAGGGCGGTAAAGTTTTTAGGTTGTGCACGAAAATCTTTTGCTTGTTGGGCTATTCGTATAACTGACAAATACTCTTTTTCAACCATCACAATGATGGCGGCAGGTTTTATTGCAACTGCAGGCAAATAAATATGCCTGGTGAAAGAAGTAACAGGAACAGGAGGAATGTGCTGAAACGACGAAGTGAAAACGAACTTAATGCCAACAAACAGAATGGGGGAAGAGATAATGATCATCAAGGAAAGAAACAAAAAGCAAATAATGGTAAAGAGGATGATAGTAGCAGCAGCAGTGATGAAGAGGACGTTATTACACTAAATGACACAAATGTGGCTATTGACAGAAATAGTAATAAGAATGGCACATCAGATGCCCTGCGCGATGTCTCAGAAAAGAGAACTCAAAGAACTCCTGATGAATCATATGATAAACAGCAAATTGATCAGAAGTCCAAGCTTGCCAGAGAGGATTGCATGACAATAATCGCAAAGAAGACAAAAAGTGAGCTATTCAGGATTACAAAGTTCTACCGAGGGAGAAGTGGAACTAAAGAGGAGGAGAACATCAGAGCTTGGGTGAAAAATTCATTGATGTTAGATGACAGAGAATTCACAGACGGATTGTGGAAGGAATTGAGGAAAACCGTGACTCAAACACTCCGTGTTAGGAGGGGAACTTGTATTGATGCAGCACAGAAAATTGGAATAAGTAAGTGGCGGGCATTGAACACTTGACCATTTCTTCTGTTGGGATGGAAAGAGACTCATTATTCCCTTTTTCCTACTACATACAGATCTTTTCAAGCAGGAAGCCAAAAATAATGGTGGAAACCAAGCAAAGCTGCCGTACAGCAAGATGCAGATTCAAATGATCGGAGTAAAAGAAAAAGTAAAGTGGAAGGATGATCAAGGTAATGAGACCGAGACAGAGCCTTTGACAAAGGAAGAAGAGCAAGAGATTGTTGTTTGGATTTGCTTCCACTTTCTTGAAAGTGTTTTATCAAAAGCAGAGTTCATGAAAAGAGCAAGAATAGAAGTCAGAAGAGCAATGGAAGTAAATAACAGCAAAAGCAATGAAGAGAAGGGAGGATTGTTTGAATGGGCATCACCATGTGATATAGCTTACGTAATCCTGCTCGTACAAAACTACTATGAAAAGTGGAAGAAGGTCGCACAACATGAACTGGAAACAGGCACAACCATGACAAAGGAGATGAAACTTAATTTTAAGAATTACGGAGTAGCAGAGAATAAGAGTGGCCTTTCAGGGAACAAAGGACAGGAGACACACACAAAACTGAAAATGCACATCTATTATAACATAATGAAGGATGATACGGAAAGAAAGGCACTGGAAAAAGCATTCAGAGAGCATTGTGAAAAGCATTTTGATATCTCAGATGGTGACAATGATCAAGAAAAGACAACAAGTCCATCGGAAACTGTTAAAAAAGATGACAAAGTAGAACAAATGCATGACGACCTCTTTACTAACTGGGTAACACCAACAGCAGTTTAGAATGTATGAACATTAGTTAAAAAGTGCATTTACTTACTCATCACAACATCAGTGATGATGACTACAACTGAAGAAATGTGTATATCGTAGTAAAGAAAAAGGGGAAATTTGTCGCTAGAAAATGAACAACAACATTTCATTACCAGCGATGTAAAAACAAACAAAAATGATATGACTAAATAGCTGTTAGTGAGAACAAAACAACTCGTAAAATGTTATTAGAAGCAGACGCAATTGAAATATTCATGTAGCGGTACCAGAATGTCAATAATAACAGAAACTTTGACACAATTGAAGGGAGATTCAACTCAAATCAAGGGGACGATAAGCAATATTTGTCGTTAAGTCATTATTAGAGTGCATGGAAATGAATGTTCATTTGTATGAACAGCATTATGATAACATACCGTTAATTATTTAAAAGAAGCGGAGAGGCCTTCTATCGTGAGGCGTTAAATGTCAGGAAATTTGAAAAAAATAATTCGAATGCGCAATTTAAATGTGCGCGCGTGAACAGCCGAAATACATGATATGATGCGCAATTTTGCACTTTTACCGTCTCTGATGGTCATTTCCGTGACCTCCTTTGCCAATTCCTCGGTAAACTGGAAAAAGCAAA
>OBJS01000301.1_pt1 | contig 12462 bp, 10 predicted proteins | sample 1519851 | NCBI WGS metagenome assembly OBJS01 (sample SAMN03019806, study PRJEB22545) | beach sand metagenome | biome: beach; feature: sea beach; material: beach sand | place: USA: Municipal Pensacola Beach, FL | collected 2010-10-20 | depth 25-47 cm m
GCTGCTGCGGTTCGCGCTGTTATTTTGCATGATGGTCCGCCCTATGCGAATGGCTCGATTCATATTGGCCACAGTGTGAACAAAATATTAAAAGACATTATTGTGAAGTCCAAAGTATTGAGCGGCTTTCATGCGCCCTATGTACCGGGTTGGGACTGTCACGGCTTACCTATCGAATTAAATGTGGAGAAAAAAAAGGGCAAAGCTGGAGTAAAAATCGATTCAGGTCAGTTTCGTGTCGCTTGCCGGGAGTACGCAAGCGGACAGGTCGCGGCGCAGAAGGAGGATTTTATTCGTCTCGGTATTTTGGGGGATTGGAATCAGTCTTATCTTACCATGAATCACCAATTCGAAGCTGATATTGTGCGTGCCCTTGGTGGCATCATTCAGAATGGACATTTAGTGAAAGGAGAAAAGCCTGTCCATTGGTGTGCTGATTGCGGCTCCGCATTGGCTGAAGCAGAAGTTGAATATGAAAACAGACGCTCTCCCGCCATTGATGTGGCTTTTACAGCCGTAGACAGCGAGGCGTTGGCAAAGAAGTTGGGTGTTGTTTTAGAGCCCGCACAAGATATTGAGATAGTGATTTGGACGACCACGCCCTGGACCTTGCCTGCCAATCAAGGAATCGCCCTGCACCCGGAGTTAGACTATCAATTAGTGGAAGTCGTCATTGGTGACCAACGACGCTATCTAATCTTAGCCGAAGCATTGACGGCTGATGCACTGGAGCGATATGAAGCCCAACAGTTGCAGATCTTAACAAATTTTAAAGGACAAATTTTAGAGAAGGCGCGCTTTCAGCATCCTTTCTATGAACGTCAGGTGCCCATTATACTTGGGGAGCATGTCACCATCGAAGCGGGTACTGGCGCAGTCCATACGGCTCCAGCCCATGGATTAGATGATTTTATTGTCGGCGCAAAGTACCAACTACCCATTGATAACCCTGTGGATGCGCAAGGTCGTTTCTTGCCAACCACAGAGCTATTCGCAGGCCAGTTCGTATTTAAGGCTAATGTAGCAATAGTCGAGGTGCTTAAGGCGCGTGAGTGTTTATTGGCCCACCAAGAGTTGGAACACAGTTATCCTCATTGCTGGCGGCATAAATCTCCTATCTTGTTTCGCGCCACACCACAGTGGTTTATTAGCATGGAAGCGGCCGGCTTGAGGCAACAGTCGTTGGCAGCCATAAAGGATGTTAAATGGACGCCCGACTGGGGACAGGCTCGGATTGAGGCGATGGTATCTGGGCGGCCTGATTGGTGTATCTCCAGACAACGCACCTGGGGGGTACCTATCCCTCTTTTTGTGCATAAGGAAAGTGGAGAATTGCATCCGCGTACTTCTCAATTAATCGAACAGATCGCCAAGTTAATCGAGCAGAAGGGGATCCAGGCTTGGTTTGATTTGCAGGCGGAATCGCTTCTTGGTGCTGAGACGGATGAGTATGAAAAAATAAATGATACTTTAGATGTCTGGTTTGATTCTGGCGTCACCCATACCTGCGTGTTGCGAGCAAGAAGTGAGCTAGGATTTCCGGCGGATCTCTATCTAGAAGGTTCAGATCAACATCGAGGTTGGTTCCAATCTTCCTTATTGACTTCACTGGCGCTATACGGTTCTGCGCCCTATAAGCAGGTATTGACCCATGGCTTTACGGTAGATGCTGAAGGCAAAAAGATGTCAAAGTCATTAGGCAATGTGATTGCGCCGCAGAAAGTAGTCAATCAGTTGGGGGCAGATGTGTTGCGCCTCTGGGTCTCTGCCACCGATTATCGGGGAGAAATAAGCGTTTCAGAAGAAATTTTAAAACGTTCTTCGGATGCCTATCGTCGCATCCGCAATACATTGCGATTTTTATTGGGTAATCTAGACGGATTCTCATATGAACAAAATAGCGTCGCCTGGGAAGCGATGGTAGAGATTGATCAGTGGATTGTGGCACGTACTCACGGCTTGCAAGAACAGATTATAGAGCATTATGAAGCTTATGAATTTCATCAAATTTACCAGCTGGTACATCATTTTTGTTCTGTTGAGTTAGGCAGTTTCTATCTCGATATACTTAAAGATCGCCTCTATACCATGCCAAAACAGAGCGCGGGAAGACGTTCTGGTCAAACTGCTATGATGCATGTCGCTGAAGCACTTGTGCGTTGGATCGCACCCATATTAAGCTTTACCGCAGAAGAGGCGTGGGCTTATTTACCCGGCAGTCGAGAAGGATCTGTATTTATGGAAACCTGGTACAGTGAGTGGCCCAATAGCCGAATAGAAACGGGGCTGGACTGGGCACTTTGGCAAGCTAGAAGTCGTCTTCGGGATCAAGTCAACAAAGCCATCGAACAACAACGAGATGCAGGCAAAATTAAAGCGTCTCTGGCGGCTGACGTCACCTTGTATTGTAGTGAAGAGTGGCAAGAGCAACTGCAACCGGTTGCGGACGAACTGCGCTTTTTGTTGATTACTGCGGAGGCGAAAATCGATAGCATCGAGAATAAAAGTCCTGCGGCCCAGCCCACCAATGATGCCAATTTGTGGGTGGAAGTGACCGCTTCCCAATCTTCGAAGTGTATCCGCTGCTGGCATCATCGGGCAGAAGTGGGCAAGCATCAGAGCCATCCGGAATTGTGTGAAAGATGTATCGAGAATATTGAAGGTGAGGGCGAACAGCGCCGCTTCTTTTAACTGTATGTGAACTCAGAAAGGTCATTCATTTGAAACTCAAAACGCTAAGCATTGTTTGGTATCTGTTGGCATTGTTAGTGATAGTCATCGATCAGCTCACGAAGTGGGTGATTGTTTCTCAATTTCAGTTGTTTGAAATTAGACCGGTTACATCATTTTTTAATTTAACATTGGTCTACAATACCGGCGCGGCATTTAGCTTTCTTAGTCAGGCGGATGGCTGGCAACGTTGGTTTTTTTCCTTCGTCGCCATGGGTGTGAGTTTAGTGTTGATCATATGGATTACACGCTTGCAAGATCATCAAAAGGTTTTGGGGGCAGCGCTTGGTTGCATACTTGGAGGTGCTATCGGTAATTTGATAGATCGCTTAGCTTATGGTTATGTGGTTGACTTCTTGGATTTTTATATCAATCGATATCATTGGCCAGCGTTTAACGTTGCGGATACTGCGATCAGTGTCGGCGCTGGATTACTCATTTTAGATATGTTTATTGGCGACGAACAGCGGACGGAAAATGCCATTAAGTAATATGTTAGACTGACATCATGCAGATTTTATTAGCGAGTCCTAGAGGGTTTTGTGCCGGTGTTGATAGAGCCATTGACATCGTCAACCGTGCTTTGGAGATGTTCGGCCCCCCTATCTACGTCAAGCACGAAGTCGTTCATAACAAGTTTGTAGTGGATGATTTGCGTCGTCGCGGTGCGCGCTTCATTGAGGATATTGCAGAGGTACCGGATGGTTCGGTGATTATATTTAGTGCGCATGGCGTGTCACAAGCAGTACGTGATGAGGCAGAGGGCCGTGAATTGACGGTGTTTGATGCTACTTGCCCATTAGTGACCAAAGTACATTTGGAAGTAGTGCGTCATAGTCGGGAGGATGAGGAAGTGGTCTTGATTGGCCATCGCGGCCACCCTGAAGTGGAGGGTACTTTGGGGCAATACCATAGTCAGCGCGGCGCTATCTATTTGGTGGAGTCGCTAGAGGACGTTGCGGAATTAGAAATAGAGGATCCTGCCAAGGTTGCTTTGGTCACACAAACCACTTTGTCAGTAGAAGATACTGCTGAAATAGTACTGGCTTTAAAAGAAAAGTATCCCGCTATTCGAACACCGAAAAATGAAGACATCTGTTACGCCACGCAAAATCGTCAAGATGCGGTTAAGACGTTAACGGACCAATGTGATCTCGTTTTGGTGGTGGGATCGCCGACTAGTTCTAACTCTAATCGTCTCAAAGAGATTGCCACTAAAAGAGATATTCCCAGTTATTTAATAGATGGCCCGGAAAATTTAAAAAAAGAGTGGTTTGAAGGAGTGCAGACTATCGGTTTGACAGCAGGTGCTTCTGCACCGGAATTGTTAGTCACTCGGGTATTAGAGCGTTTACGTGAGTGGGGAGTGACACAAGTCACAGAGCCAAAGGGCGTAGCGGAAAATATGACTTTCACTTTACCGAAAGAGCTAAGGTTGGTGAATAAAACCCATTCAGTAGAATGAAATAGAGATATCTATTGATACAACTCTTTATTGGCATCGTCACTATCGGCGCCAACATCTCTTTGGTGCAAATTGTTGTGAATCTAGACTATCTATTGATCCATGGGCACTAATGGCGAAAGAGGCGCACGGACTTTTTTGCGTGAACGGATTCACTGGTTTGGCGACAGCGATATACTCGTGACTATTCGCGAGTTGGATAACAACCTGGTAACCTTTCTGTTTGGAGAAATCGTCGCTTAGATTTAACCCACATTGTTTGTTGATCAATGAACAGTCTCGCCTTGGGATCTCGCAATTCCCAAGCACCACAGTAGTATAGTGTCCGCAAAGCTGATGAAACTTTCGTTGTGCACTTTGGATCTGGAGGAGCAATTCTATAGCATCGCTATGCTGAGCCCGTTCTATAAATCGGTTAAATACGAAAATAGAAGAGACCGTTAAAATGGATATAATGCTTAGTGTGATGAGAAGCTCGATAAATGTTAGACCCATCAAACGAGAATAATATTTAACCATTTTTATTTTTCGTCATCCCTTCTAAAGAAAAAAGCTTGTTGATACGCCTGAACTGTGTGCTATGATTTGTGCGTATGGTCATTAAATAAAACCACAAGATTAAAAATTCGGCAAGTATGCGACGTCCTACCGAGGGGATGCATTTAATAGAACTGTTGTTGGTGCTTGCTATACTGGCCATCCTGGCGCTGGCGGCGATCCCCGCCTATAAGTTGACCACTGAGCGGCATAGAATTAAAGCTGCCACCGAGCATTTGCTCAACGCGTTGCGCGGTGCGAGACGAGAAGCGCAACAGTCTAACCAAGAAGTTTATTTTCGGTTCTCCCCCCATGCAGATTGTGTTGGCGTGAGTCGCCAGCAGCCCTGCGAGTGTGGTGTTGTTTCAGGTTGTACGCAGAATTTATATTTCCGGAAAATCGATCTGACTGATTATCCTGGTGTAAAGATGCAAACAAACCTCTCGACACAAACGACTTTCTTTGCGCCAGACAGAGGAACGATTGGTAGATTAGGCCGCATACGACTATGGACAGACAATTACGAGTTACACATCATCTTGTCAATGCATCGGATCCGAGCCTGTGTTGTTAGTCAGAGTAAGCAACTTCCCGGCTACCTTGATTGCTAATCAGATCAGGATAAACAGGCAGCACGCTTTCACACTGGTTGAGTTATTAACTACATTGTCTGCTTCCGCAGTGACTATCTTGGTGATATTTACGGCTTTGCAACAAACTACTCACAATAGTATTGCCATCAAAAGGTCAACTTTAGTGCAACAGGAAGTGAATTGGATAGCGACTCTAATCTCACAGGAAGTTGAACGAGCGGGATATTTTAACAACAAAGTAGAATCTTTAATCACGCAGTCGGTGCCGGTCAATCCCTATCTAGACGTTTACTCACAGCCGCTATTAGCAGCACAGGGTACTTGTTTGACGTTGCGATACTTTCGTTCCTGTGCTGGGAGTGGAGAGGCTTGCACCTATTCTGGATATAAGCTAGAGAATCATGCCATCGAAAAACGTATTGGCGGTGTCTATTCTGTAGAAACAGCGCCGGACTGTACTCGCGGTAGTTGGCAAAGAATCAGCTCAGATGATTTGGTGGTGACACAATTGTTGTTTACACCTACTGCTAACTCTTGTTGGAATCTTAATAAAAATAAGTACTGTAAAACAATACAGAACAAGCATGGTGAGCGGAAAATTATTATACCTCAGTGGCAATTAGTCATAGAGGCTTACTGGAGAAATCAACCCGCATCAAAGTATCGCGTTGTGCGTCGCATCATGTCGCGTAATTATGTTGTACAAAAATAGCCAGATAAAAGTGTAAATCTAGAATGAACAATAGTCAGAGTTCCATTCGCGGTGTGACCACATTGGCATTTGCTATTTCAGGTCTACTACTGATGACAATATCTGTGTTGCTCATGAATCGGCAAATACATCTGCTGCACGAGGTGCAACAGAGAACATATCAGCATGAACAAGCCAGGCAGATTGCAGAAGCCACGGTTGTCAAAGTGCAAAACAAACTGCGTTTGGCATCATGGCGAGATATTTGGATCTCAGATCCGGATCAAGACGGTTGGTTGGGGGTAGCTAGCAGTGGGCAGGCATTACAATTCAATCAGTGGAACGGACGCCATAAAAATTTTCCTGACTCTCCCTTTCAAGTTTTGTTTACCAATCCGATTCGGTTTGACTTTAACTATTTGCAACTTGAAGTAGAGGTTTGCTACAGCGCACTCTGTGCGGTAAAGGCGCATCTGCAACAGACATTGAAGTTACCGGCGAATTACACGCCTCCGAATACACCATTAACAGTATTAAATGCTCTCGAGTTAGATGGGCAGGTCAGTTTGGTGCATGCCAGCGATCGCTATGTCGCCACTGTGAGAGGTAGCACTCTAAAGATCTCCTCAAGTGTAGAAATAACCGATTTGAATGGCACCCGTCGGGCGAAGTTATCTGGAGATCCCGCGATAAGAGTCCCAGCCGATAGCCCAAGTGCTGATCAGTTTTTTCGTCAATTGATGGGGCTAGATCAACAAGCTTGGCAACGGGCTTGCCCGCTGCTGCAGTGTCCATCTGGATGCAATGCGATTCAGTTGAGTGCTGTTCTTCAACAGGCTTCCTGCATTTGGGTGAAGGGGGATCTGAACTTGTCCGGATACCAGGAGTATGGCAGCCAACAAGCTCCATTACTGATGGTGGTGGAGGGAGATCTTCGTCCCAAACACAACACAGTATTGAATGGATTGGTTTATTTAAAATCCCCCCATTCGCAATTTAACGGCCAGGACGCTTGGCAGCTCAACGGCGCATTGGTCGCAGAGGGCAAGTTAGAGATCAATGCGCCAGTTAAGTTAAGCTATCAAAAACAGTTTTTAGATGCGATACCTCAATTAGAGATGAGCGTGCCGGTGAGCGGCACCTGGAACGATGCTCGCTTTTAAGAGTACGAAAGGTGTTGGCCATATAGAAGTATTAGTAGCCCTATGGGTTTTCTCCTTCGGATGTTTGTCTCTACTCAGTTATGAAATTAAACTGCAGCGAGAACAAAACGTGATTCAAGCAAGACAGGTAGCACTGGATCTGGCTAGCTCACAGCTAACAGAATCGCGTGCCTTGTTGACACCTGACGATTTTGATATGTTAACGAGTGGAAGCCGTACCGATCCCTCCGGCCGATTTCAATTGGCTTGGCATGTCATTAGTGACTCCTATTATGAAAAGCAGGTGACAGTACAGGTTTTTTGGCAAGACTCTGATGGTCCTCAACAGCTACAATTGTCTACCTTAATTGCCCGCACCGTAGCCGCCGATGTGGCGCGAATTGAATTTTAATAGCATGAGCAAGTGATGAATTCACGACGATTCGACGTAATAGTCATTGGCGCTGGCGTTGCCGGTCTCATGACTGCTCTTGAGTTTCTTCAACAGGGACTCAAGGTATTGGTTGTGGAAAAGGGGATTGCGGGCCGCGAAAGTTCGTGGGCAGGAGGTGGGATTTTATCCCCGCTCTATGCATGGCGTGCACCATCTGCGGTCTATCGATTGGCCTTGTTAGGACATCAACTGTATCCGCAGCTTTGTGACCAGTTGACTCAACAAACAGGTGTGGATAGTCAGTATCAAGCAAGAGGTTTGTTGGTGCTGAATCAAACACTGGATAATCAGATCCAAGAGTATGTCGGACAGACTCAGTTAGCTGTTGTTGAGTTAGATGCGGGAGAGGCCTGTGCTAGTCTGGTAACCGCGAATCGCTATCTTCCTGCGCTATTATTTCCAGAGGTAGCTGCCGTCAGACCACCTCGTTTGTTGAAAGCGCTTGTTGCTCAACTGGGCGCCCTCGGTGGTGAGCTCCTTGAGGGAGCAGAAGTTCACCGTATTGGGAGCGGAGATTCTAGAGTTCGGGGCGTTCACGTCAATGACAACTTTTATGCGGCCAATGGAGTCGTAGTTTGCGCGGGCGCTTGGAGTGATCAATTATGTGCGCAATATCTATGCCCTACTGAAATTCATCCGGTAAAGGGACAAATGATATTGGTGACCCTGGATACATGTCCGCTGTCGCAAATCTTATTGGCCGATGGTCGCTATATTATTCCACGGGGAGCAGGTGACTATGTTATTGGGAGCACTGTGGAGCATGTCGCGTTTGATAAATCTATTAGCAGTGATGTGGCCGACGCTCTGAGAGATTTTGCCTCTGCACTTTGTCCGGACTTTGCTGCCGCAAAGATTACCAAGCAATGGGCAGGGTTACGACCCAGCAGTCCAGATGGCATTCCCTATATTGCCTCTCATCCCCAGGTGGAAGGATTGTTTATCAATGCAGGGCATTATCGAAATGGTGTGGTGATGGCACCCGCAGCAGCTAAGTTGGTGGTGGATTTAGTTTTGCAGCGAACACCTATATTGGATCCGACACCTTATCGGTGGCAAAGAGATTAAGATTATTCAAGCCCCAGCTTTTTCATGCGATAGCGTAATGAACGCAAGGTGAGTCCCAGTTTTTTTGCCGCAGCTGTTCGATTCCATTTGGTTTCATTTAAGGCAACTTCTAAGATCTCTTTTTCCATGTCGGCCAGGTGTTGTTCCAAATTAAAGTTATCTTTTAGCTGTGGTGGGACGCTGATTTGTGGTGCATCGAGCTTTTCAGCTATTGGCGCAGACAGTAGACCGAGATCTTCGTGGCGAATGATATCTTTTTCACATAATGTTAGCGCTCGCTCCAGTATATTTTCCAGCTCTCGAACATTTCCAGGAAATTCGTAAGCAGTTAGAGCGGCGAGGGCATCCGATCCTACAGTCACCTTTGCACTCTGATCCTGTTGTTTCAGGAAGTAACTTACGAGTAGGGGAATATCTTCTGGTCGATCGCTCAACTTGGGAACCGGTAATTCAATCACATTGATACGGTAATAGAGATCTTGTCTAAATTCCCCTTTGTCCACTAGTTTACTCAGAGGCTTGTGGGTGGCACATAATATGCGGACATCGATGGTCTCTTCCTTGTGAGCGCCCACCGCTCGCACGGATTTTTCCTGAATGGCGCGCAGTAATTTCACTTGCATCTCCATCGGAAGATCTGCAATTTCATCGAGAAACAGAGTCCCTCCTTGCGCGGCGCTAAAAAGACCCTTTTTATCTTGTGTGGCCCCGGTAAAGCTGCCCTTGAGATGACCAAAAAACTCACTCTCCATCAATTCGCTGGGGATGGCACCACAGTTGACCGGTACAAAGGGTTGTGCCTGTCGAGAGCTGGATTCATGTATCAGTCGTGCTACTCGCTCCTTTCCCACGCCTGATGGGCCGCTGATGTAGACGGGTGCTTGTCCGCGTGCCACTTTCTGGATCATGCCACGTACTTTAATGATGGCCTCGGACTCACCAATTAAGTCCGTATCTATCCTTAATTGTGCAGTAGGGTGTTGCGCCAACTTTAATGCATTGGTAATCAGGTTTCTTAAGACACCTATATCAACAGGTTTAGAGACGAAATCGAATGCGCCTGACTTTAAAGCCGTGACGGCAGATTCTGTATTGCCATGGGCGGTAATAACGGCCACTGGTGTGTGTGGTGATATCTGTTGCAAGTATTGCACAAGCTCAATGCCGTTGCCGTCGGGCAGTCGCATATCGGTCAAGCAGAGATCAAACTGTTTGCGGTCACATATGGCTTTAGCTTCACCCACGGATTCTGCAGTGGTTGTGAGGATATCCATCTGCTCTAAGGTAATGGACAATAATTCGGTGATATCTGTTTCGTCGTCCACTACCAGTGCATGGGCTTTGCTCATGTTTGTCCTCGAGAAATGGTAACTGCTTTAAAACGGATTCGAAAACAACTGCCCCCCTGTGGCAGTGCAAGGTATTCTAATTGCGCTTGATTCGCCTCACAGAGTTGTTGCGCCATATATAATCCTAGTCCCATACCTTGATGGCTGGTAGTGTAGAAAGGCTCGAAAATATGCTCCTCAATTTCTGGCTCAATACCAGGCCCATTGTCAATGATGTCCAGAATAGGCGTGTTGAATTCTGCACTGGTTCCACCCAGCAGTTTTAACTGGACGTCACCTTCTGGTTCATTTGATTTCGAGTGATGTACAGCGTTGTTACACAAGTTGGTGAGCACCTGGTGTAATTGCACAGGATCGAATTGTACCTGAGTATCTCGAGGTTCAATTTTTAATTCTATGTGCAGACTCTCTTCACGATTCCTTTGTTTAAGTTCGTTCACTACGGTTTGCAAAAAATCGTGCAGATCAATGGATTCGGTTTTGACATGATCTCTGTTGGACAGATTCATGACATTTTCGATGATCTGGTTGACTCGTTGGGTGTGTCTGACAATGATATCAATCAATTTTGACTGTCGATTATCAGTTGTCTCCTGTTCGAGCAGTAACTGCGCCGCATGAGAAATGGCGCCTAATGGATTACGGATTTCGTGGGCGATACCTGCTGTCAGTCCACCGAGAGAAGCTAGTTTCATCTTTTGCGCTTGTTGTTTTAGACGGGAGCTGTCTTCCAATAAGATTAAAACCGGCTCGGTTTTCGGATCGCCAAGGGGAGAAAACCTCGGAGTAAGGGTCATGCCACCAGGTGAAATAGTGACATCTTCTGAGGGTAACTCAGGATGGCGGCGCCAGGCACTATAGGCCTTATACAGTCCATGACTAAGTTGTTCTAGGTTGCTTGCTTCGAATCTTCGTGGATAGCCTAGTAGATGCCAAGCGATCTCATTCATTAATTTGATTTGACCATCCGGCTGAGTAACCACAATGCCTGAATTGAATCTCTGTACGATATGAGAATTGAGTTGTTGCATTTCAGTGATGAACTCACCTCGTTGCCGTGCCAGGGTTTCACTCACCCTTAGGCGGTTCGACAGACTTCGGACTAAAAAGGCGCAGACAAAAAGTGCGATCCCCATCAAACCAGCCTGGGTATATTGGGCGCCCTGTTGGTCGGGATGTAACTGCAGTAAAATTATCAGGACTAATAAGGCAATGGTTGCCATAGCTGCGAATGGGAAGGCGAGTTCATTCAGTAAAATACTACCACTTGCCACGGCCACCAAGATCAGTAAACCTAAGCCGCTGGTTAATCCGCCGCTGGCGTAAATCATCAGACTTAATGCCAAAATGTCACTGGTCACGGCGAAGGCTACCTGGTAGAAATAATTTGGCTGGCGACGAATAACGGTGATAATGCCGAGGCAACAGACCAGCAAGTGCAGAATTAAGACGTAGTGGAACAGTTGCTCATCTAGGGTGCCCAAGGGTGCGCGTGCAGAGGTGAAATTGAACAGGATCAGTAACAAACTGGTGAGAAACAGACGGTACAAGCAGTAGACCTTCAGTGGTCCCCACTGCCATTCTTGCTTTTTTTCACCTAGTAAATGGCTTTGATCATCCAAGCCCAAAACGACGAGATTGTTAGAATCCACCACCATTTGACTTTAACCGATTCATTTAACTCAGATCGCAATATGCATTCGAAACCAAATTTCAACTTGCGTATGATTGCGTTATTTAGGGACCTAATGCATATTTCGGCAGATTGGCGCGGTGGCATAGCTTTTCTAGGGATACAGATTGAGTGAAAGAGATCGAGATAGTCATTGCTCAGAGCAATTTTTTGGTGGGTGATGTGCCTGGTAACTTGGCACATATGATTCAAATAATCGATAAAATTCGCGATAACAGGCGCGCACAGGTGGTGGTATTTCCGGAGTTGGCGCTCTGTGGTTATCCCCCGGAAGATCTCATTATGCGTCGAGATTTCCTGCAGCAAGTGGCCAGCGCCCTGGAGAAATTAGCCAAACTTCATCGGGATCTGGTGCTGGTTGTGGGCTATGTGGAAGGTTCCGGCGCTGAAATATACAACAGTGCTGCTGTGCTCCATGGCGGAGAAAAAATTGCCAATTATCGCAAACAGCACCTACCCAACTATCGGCTTTTTGATGAAAAGCGCTATTTTACTGCGGGAGAAGGTGCTGTCGTTTTTGGGTTTCAAAATGTGCAGTTTGCCCTCACCATTTGTGAAGATATTTGGTCCCCGCAACCGTCTCAGGATGCTAAAGCCGCTGGTGCGGATTTGATTCTCACCCTCAATGCATCGCCATTTCATGCGGAGAAAAATCTGCTGCGGGAGTCAGAAGTGAAGAAACGGGTGGCGGAAACCGGTTTGCCTATTGTTTACTGTAATTACTGCAACCGACCTGGCCA
>OBJS01000302.1_pt1 | contig 12448 bp, 13 predicted proteins | sample 1519851 | NCBI WGS metagenome assembly OBJS01 (sample SAMN03019806, study PRJEB22545) | beach sand metagenome | biome: beach; feature: sea beach; material: beach sand | place: USA: Municipal Pensacola Beach, FL | collected 2010-10-20 | depth 25-47 cm m
ATCTCTTATGGAGCGGGGACAAAGTGTCTCATCACGGTAAGTTTTTTTCCTTCGAAGATGTCTTGATGCGACCTAAACCGGTGCAGGTCGGGGGGCCGCCGATCTGGTGTGGCGGGCGTTCAGAAGCCGCCCTTAAACGGGCGGGACGCAAGGCGGATGGCTATATTTCCTACGTGGTGACGCCGGACATGTATCGCCAGGCGTTGGCGACAATGGCTTCTGCCGCTGACGAAGCCGGTCGCGAGATCAAACAATTTGGTACTGCCCACCTGCTGTTCTTTCGCATTGATGACAGTTTTGAAAAGTCCTGGGATGTTGCTACTGAACACCTCAGTGAGCGTTATGCCAGTGACTTTCGCGGTCCGGCAAAAAAATACTGTGCCCTGGGTAAACCGGAAGACGTGGCGGCCAGAATCAACGAATTTGTAGAGGCCGGCGTGCGGCATATCATTATCGACTCGGTGAGCCCGTTGCAGGAGCGCCACGCGCAGGTGGAACGCTTTGCGCAAGAAGTAAGACCTCTGTTGCGCTGACCAATTCCGCGTACTACGTGGAACGAAGGTTTACCAGCTGTGTTCGTAGTGCTCGGGAGGGGGCAGTCCGAGAAAGTCGAAAATCACATCCTTCGTCATGGTCTCGGCGAGGACCGAGTGGTGTGAGCAGCGTGGGATAATCTTGAGTTGGGCGCCAGCGATAGCTTTGGCGAGGGGCTCCGGATCACCGCTGAGCTCATCCATTTGCGCGCCGACAACCATGATCGGGGTGTCGATGCTAGCGAGTGCGGCGGGATCCGGCGTCTGCGCGATACCCAGGCAGCAGGCAGCCAGGGCTCTGTGATCGCCGCGCGTTGACTCAACGAAGGCGCGAAAGGACGCTGCCGCTTCGTCTTCGATATTCCAGGGTTCGTCAGTGACAAGGGCTGCGGCCATGACCTTGGGGTCGCCGACTGGTCTGAGCATGTGCTCGCCGACGCCTATCAGGGCGGCCGCTGTGACGCGCGCCCCGTGATTGACCGCCAGTTCCAGTGCAATACGCGCGCCCATGGAGTGGCTTATTATCGGTGCCTTCTCGATCCCCAGCTCATCCATCAGATGCAGTACATCGCGAGCCATGAGCGCAATTGAATAGTCGGTCGTGTCGTACCTTTTCTCACTTTCGCCGTGTCCGCGGTGGTCAAAAAGTATCGCCTTGCGGCCGGCCTTCATCAACGTCCCATGCCAGTCGTTGGCCAGCCAGGCCTGGTTTCTGTTGGCGGCAAAACCGTGGCATAGGATAACGGCGTCACCGTCGCCAAAGCAGTCGTAGCGAATGTCGACGCCATCTGAGTTCAGAGAGGCCATGATCTTTCCTTAAATGAACAGTTTGTCCGGCTTGTTGAATTTCCAGTCTAGACCGGCTTGGCTTTCTGCGCCAAAAACGCCTGGGCAACTATACTCAGCGTCCTGGCGATGGGCTATAGTGAACGGCCCAATTAAAACAGATACAGGAGATAGACATGATAGGCGTCATCGCAACGTTAAAAATTCAGGACGGTAAACAAGCGGGATTTGAGGCCTTGATGAAAGAGCTGACTGCCGCGGTCAGGGCCAACGAACCGGCCTGTACGCTGTACCAGCTCCACAAGACTGACGAATCGACTACCTATGTCATGCTCGAGCAATACGGCAGTCCAGCGGATCTTGAAGCCCATCGCGTCACGCCTCATTTCAAGGAACTGGGTGGCAAACTGGGTGAATTCCTGGCTGGTGCGCCCGAAGTACAGGTGATGCCCGCTGTCGAATAGGGCGTCTGCGTTGGCGTGGTTTGATCACTTCGGGGCGTTCGGTTTTGAAGGCCCCGGTTACTCATCGTATTAGTTTGGAAAGTAAAATATGCCCGAATTGTTGACCCCTGAAATCAAGGCGCGCATTGGTGATGCCAATCCGACGCTGCACGTTGAAGTGACGCGGCGCGACATTCAGAAATATGCCGTATCGACTGGCCAGACAGCCAAGAAATATCTCGATGGCGACGAAGCACCACCTCTATTCCACTTTGGTTATTCTCTCGAAGTCCTGCCGCCGGAGAAACTCCGAAAAGACGGTATCGCCGAGGACAAGTTGATACCGCCCTTGCCGCTTAAACGTGTTATGGCAGGCAGTTCTGACACGGTATATCACCGACCGATTCGGGCGGGCGACAAGCTGGCGATTACGCGACGTCTGAAAGATATCTACGAAAAAGCAGGCAAAAGCGGACCGCTGATCTTTGTTGTCACTGAAGTGGTGATCGAAACCGAAGGTGGAGAGCCCGTCCTGAATGAAACAACGTCATTGATTGCGAGGTAGGTTGCCATGTTGCGCTATGAGAATATTTCCGTCGGAGACGAGCTGCCGACACGCGATCACACAGCATCGATTGTCCAGTTGTTTATGTACAACGCCGCCATCTGGAATCCACACCGTATCCATTTCGATCATGCGTACGCCACTGAGGAAGAAGGTTATCCAGATATTGTTCTCGATGGTCCGCTCCAGGGCGACTGGATCGGACAGGTCGTCACTGACTGGATCGGCGATGCCGCAACGCTGGTTTCCTTCGGGTATGCCAATCGTCGCGCTGCCTTTCTCGGTGAAACCATGACTGCCGGCGGTGCGGTCGAAGAAAAGAACGACAGTACGCGCGAAGTCAAGGTATCGCTGTTTCTGAAAAACGCTGCGGGCGAAGTGACGATTCCGGGACACGCCACGGTTCGCTTCGACTGACAAGCTTGCAAGTGTGTCAACCGGTCCGGTTGCGACGGGCCGGCTGGCAATTCCCGAATCGCTTGTGTCGGCCCCGCTCCATCCGCTGGAGCCAGGGCTCGCGACCAGCCTGGGGCGCGCGGCAAGATAAACTAGTGGTGTCGGCTCATTTATCGCCTCCGCGACTTGCCGGCATCGCCGCCATGCACTTCACGCCGGCTTATCTGAATCGGACTTAACTGGTTTCAAGTTACCGCCTTGGTCGTCCTTTCTAAGATTTCTTATTTCGGCTTCGCCTAACCCCGGGTTCAGGTATATACGGGCATGGCTGACTCGGTCCCCCGGGACTATTTCAGGCAAACAATTAAGCTTTTACATTAACTCTCTTTTCTAACTAATCCTTTCTAGACTCTGTCATAAAAAATAATGTGAACGGGTTCTCGTCGCCGCGTAACCGAGACTTTTATCTGAGCCCGGTTTTACTATGCTACGGCTGCATTTGGTCGAATACGCGTCGTAACACTGGCGGCTCCATGCAAGGATCGTTTTCCAATCGCGACTTTCACTGCCCAAGCGGTTTAACCGCGCGGATAGCAATGAGTAGCTGCGACTATCGGCTGAGCATCTGATGAATAACGTACAGAAATTTCCAGGCACCACGCAAGATAACGCTCCGCGGGCAGGTAAACCTGCAAGGAGAGCGTTACCCGATCTGCTCGCGGACATTGCAGGTAGTTCGCTTGAGCATATGGAAGCGCTGCTTACCCAGGTATTCGGGGAGGTGGACGACAAGTTTTTTGGCCTTGCCGAAAAAGCGCGCAGTGATGCCGAGCAGAATCTGTTTTTCGAAGCCCTCCGTGAAGTTCGTGTTAAGCGACCGGGGATAGAAAAGAAATTCCGCGAGGAGCTGAATAATGCTTTTTATCGCATAAACGATCGGACCAGTGAATTAAGCGCTGCCACAGCTGGCGAGCCGGAAGACCTGCAGCTGCAATCGCTCGACAAACTATCACTGGTTGCAGATGAAGAGCTGGAGGTTTCGCTTGCCTATTCGACCATGATCTCGCGTGCCGAAGATCGCTTAGCAAACGGCTTGGTCCAGCTCAGTACCCGACTCAATAACTATCTAGGTGTCAACACGGTTGATGAGGAAACGAATCCTCTTGGACCTCGCGTTGTTTGCGCGGCGATCAAAGAAGCCTGCGCCCCCCTCGACCTGGAAATCAAAACCCGGCTGGTATTCCTTAAGATTTTTGAAAATGCCGTGATTGCGGGTCTCGATGCGATTTGCCAGGAGGCCAATGCGTTGTTGATCAAGGCCGGTATCTTGCCCGATTTTGAAGGCTATGTGAGAAAACATAGAACTGCCAGGTCGCAGGCGGATGGACAACGGGCGGCGCCGCCTATTCAGGACGGTCAGCATACTGAAGCGACAACGAACCCGGTGAACCAGTCTATGGAGCAGTACGGTAGTTTAGATACGCGGGCCTTATTGCTGCTTCAGCAGTTACTCGGCGTGTCATCCACCGCAGAAGGGACGCAAAATAATCAAACATTGCAGCAGGGGCCGAGTCCCGGATTACTCGCCATGCTGAACAATGCGCAGAGCAATTTGGTAACAGGGCAGCGACAGTCTGCTCCTGCGATGGGCGGGATTAATCTAATCACCGCTCTAGACCAGCTCAATGGCGGCGAAGGTCAGCTGGAAAGTAATATCAACGATGTCGAACGCGAAGTCATTAACCTGGTGTCGATGCTGTTTGATTTTATATTGCGTGACCGCAATTTAGCCGAGCCCATGAAGCTCCTGATTACCCAGTTGCAGATCCCGATGATCAAGGCGGGATTGCTGGACAAGGCTTTGTTCAGTAAAAACGCCCATCCCGCGCGAAAATTGCTAAACGAAATAGCCAGTGTGTCCGTTGGCTGGAACGAAACGGATCAGCTTGAAAAGGATCCTCTATGGAAAAAAATATCCGGGATCGTCGAGGGTATTACCCAGGATTTTGCCGACGACATTAGTATCTTTCACGACAAGCACCGGGAACTCCTGGAATTCGTCGAGGACACCGCGCGCAAGGCCAGGCTGATCGAACAGCGTATGCGCGAGGAAGAAGAAGGCAAGGCGCGGGCAGCTGAAGCCCGTTTCATGGTGCACAAAATAATAAACCGGTATGCGGTGGGTCGGAAGTTGCCTGGTGTCATTGTTAAATTGTTGCGAGACCACTGGAGTAAGGTGATGTTTCATGTTCACCTCACTGAGGGCTCCAATAGCGACCTGTGGAAAACCGTGGTCGACATCGTCAAAAAACTGATTTGGTCGGTACAGGACAAGAGCTCGACCGAGCAGATGGTGCTGGTCTACAAGAAAATACCGTCCATCTACTCTGACCTGCGAAGTGGTTTGCAACATATCAACTGCAGCCAGGCACAGGTCGCGGAAATATTTTGCCACTTGAATATGCTCTATTTCGACAAAGACATCCCCGATCCTCTCGCCAGCCACTTGGGACAGGCAATTATCGAGCGTATAAAAGAGATCGAGGAAAGCGGTTCTACGCTGTCTATATTGAGTATCGAGAGCGACCCGCAAACGCCGGACAGTGGCCCGAGGGACAATGATTCCGCGCCGGCTAACGACGAATTAAAAGACCATAAAGAAGAGAACGCGGTGACAATATTTACGCTTTTACCTGAAGAAAAGCGAGGAGATGTTGCCGACGAAACGGCGGCACCCGATTCAGCCGATGTCGATAGTGACTATTTCAAGCTGGTCGACAGCATAGATATCGGAGACTGGATAAGTTATACCCCGCCCGGGGACAAGGCCATTCGCTGTAAACTGGCATTAAGATTTGACGCGCGAGGCCGGCATATTTTTGTCGATCGTCGCGGCATGAAAGTGCTAGAGCGTTGCCGCTTTGAACTGGCGCAGGATTTCCAGGCAGGCCATTGTGAACGCCTCGATGACGAACAGCTGTTTGACCGCGCACTGGAGTCGGTTATTTCTAATCTGTACGAAGAGCGGTCCGGTCTGGCGCGCTAAAAGCATTTTATTTGCGCCCAGATCATAGCGTGGCAAAACCTCTATAGCCCCATCTCCGCAGTTTATTTACCACGTGGGCTCGCGTACTTTTTTCGCACTATCCTGTCGATGGGCATTGGCTTGGCTATGCCGGTAGCAATTTTTGAATATCTTCCCAGTCCTTGGGAGTATTGACGTTGGCGAACTCTCTGTCAGCGTCTTCGAGGACAAGTTGTTGTGCTCCGATGGCGGAAAGAAAAAACCCCAAAGATTTGTTGCTGTGGTCTTCCTTTACGATGCGGTCCAGGGTTTCGCATGTCGGTTCATCGAGCTGCAGATACAGCGGCAGGTAGGACTGTCGGGCGTGTACGGCGCTTTGTTTGCCTGTACCCGCGCGCCATAATTCACAGAGCGTGTGGCTGGTGAGCAGCGGCATGTCAACGGGGACAATGAGTACCCCGCTGCCGGCATAGTGCTGGCGAAGCGTATAGATAGCGCCAATGGGGCCAAGGCCGGGTATCAGGTCGCGCAGGCAACCCGGATCGTTGCGACAGATGATGATGCGGTCCAGCCCGCTTTGTCGAATTTTACTTTCCATGAATTCGAGCAGGGTCTGATTGCCGAGACAGAGAGAGGCCTTATCCCGCCCCATGCGTGAGGATCGACCGCCGGCAAGAATGGCTGCTAGCATGTCTAATTGGCTGTCAAAAAACGGCGGCGAGACTTTTACCAGCGCTCTGCGGCAGCGTTATCGCTACTGCGGGTAGCGACCCAGCGTTGTCCCGAGGGCGTGGTCTCTTTTTTCCAGAAGGGCGCCTTGACCTTGAGATAATCGATGAGGAACTCGCAGGCCTGAAACGCCTCCGCCCGATGGGCACTGGTTACGCCGACAAATACGATCGATTCCCCGGGATAGAGCAGACCGACGCGGTGCACGAGGGTGACCGGCCCCAGTGGCCAGCGGGTTTTCGCCTGTGCCACGATGTCATTCAGTGCGCTGTCAGTCATGCCGGGATAGTGTTCGAGAAATAGCGACTCCACAGGGTCGCTAGTCTGGTCGCGAACCAGGCCGGTAAAAGTAACCAGCGCGCCGTGAGCTGTGGTCGCACTCGCTAGCCTATTAGTTAATTCCCCGGCGTTAAAGGCCTGTGTTTGAACCAGTATAGTATCCACAGTTTAACCTCCGGTAACTGGCGGAAAGAATGCTACCTCGTCGCCCGCTTTCACGCATTCATCGTTCTTACTCATCACCTGGTTAATTGCCACCAGGACTTCTTCTGCGTGGAAAGCCTGATGCCAAACTTCACCGCGTTTAGCCAGGTCGGCCTTTAGCTCAGTTACAGTGCCGGTAAAGTCGAGGTCCAGCTCCTGGCAGTCGAGCGTCTCTCGCAGCCGGGCAAAAAACAAAACTCGGATCATTGATCCTTCCCAACAACCGGTGAGGGGCGTTGCCAGGGGCCGGTTTTGCCGCCGGTTTTACTGAGTACAGCGATACCGCCGATTGTCATCGCGGGATCCACAGCCTTGCACATATCGAACAAGGTGATTGCCGCAGTAGCGACTGCGGTGATGGCCTCCATCTCGACACCTGTCTTGCCTTCGACTTTACATAGCGCTTCGATACGCACGCGGTTGTGTTGGGCCTGCAGTTCAAATTCAACCTGCACTTTCGACAGCATCAGCGGGTGACACAGTGGCACCAGATCGGCGCACTTCTTGGCGCCCTGGATGCCGGCAATGCGAGCCGTCGCCAGTACGTCGCCTTTGGCATGGCCGCCGGTACGAATCAGCGCCAGTGTTTCCGGCAGCATGTGCACATAACCTTCCGCCACCGCGACCCGCTTGGTCGTGGTCTTGCCGCTGACGTCCACCATAGCGGCTTCGCCGGCTTCGTTCAGATGGCTTAACTTACTCATGCTGGGTCTCGAGATGCACACTCATCCTGTTCGGCCGCCTTGAGCTGTGCGACAAAATTACAGGGTTTATGGCTGGCGTCCAGTTGCTCCGCGATAATGCCTTCCCAGGCCGTGCGGCAGGCGTTGGTGGAACCCGGCATGCAAAATATAGCGGTGCCGTTAGATAAACCCGCGACGGCGCGGGACTGAACCGTTGAGGAGCCAATATCTGTATAGGATATCTGTCGAAATAATTCGCCGTAGCCTTCAATCACCGAGTCGAACAACGGTGTCACAGCCTGCGGCGTCGAGTCGCGCCCGGTAAAGCCGGTGCCGCCGGTGATCAATACCACCTGTACCTGTGTCGAAGCGATCCAGCTGGCGACGACTGCTCGAATCAGGTACAGGTCGTCCTCGATGATTCTCTTTTCCGCCAACATGTGACCACTATCGGTGAGACTCTGTACGAGTAGTTGGCCTGAGGTGTCGGTATCCTCGGTGCGAGAATCGGACACGGTTAACACCGCTATTTGTAAGGCCTTAAATGTTTCCGAGTAATTTTTAACCATGTTTCGGGTCCGTTGAAAAACCTTCTTTAGAATGCTCAGCCGCCGATCATCGCCAGGTGCTGTGTGCCGCCGCTATTGCCCTGCTGCAGGAAATGACTTATTTTTTTTGTGCCCAGTTGCTGTCGTAAAAAAGTCAGCAGTTCCGGTAGCTGGTCGTCGGATTGCAATAAATGTCTAAGTGAGATGCCGTGCTCGGAAAACAGGCACAGGTGTAACTGACCGGTCGAACTGATGCGGAGTCGGTTGCAGGTGGCGCAAAAATCTTTGCTATAGGGCATGATTAAACCGACCCGACCCCGAAATTCCGGGTGAGAAAACTCCCTCGCCGGTCCGGCATCGATATCGCGTTGAACTTCGCGCCATCCTTCGGCAAGCAGTCGTTGTTTGATGTTTTCACCGCGGAAATGGTGCTTCTTAAAAAACGCTTCGTTGTCACCCGTCTGCATCAGTTCGATAAAGCGCAGAGTGACCGGCATCGCTTTAATCCACTGGAGAAACTGGTCGAGCTGGCGGTCGTTCAGCCCGCGCAAGATGACGGCGTTGACTTTTACGGTTTTGATGCCCAGGTCAATGGCCCGATCGAGGCCTTCAAGTAATTCCCGCAGTCGGTCGTGACCGGTGATCGCGTTGAAGACGGCAGGATCGAGACTGTCAATGCTCAGGTTGATGGCGTCGATGCCCGCCTGATGCCAGGCATCGATACGTTCTGGCAATCGGTACCCGTTGGTTGTAATGACAACCTTGTCGATACCCTGAATTTCCTTCAGTGTGCAAATAATGTCCGGCAAATCCGCACGTACCGAAGGCTCTCCGCCGGTGATGCGAATCTTGCGCGTGCCAGTGGCAGCAAAGGCGGTGGCGATACGGCGGATTTCATCCAACGATAAGAACGCCGCGTCGGGACGGCCCTGGTAGCCCTCGGGCAGACAGTAGTTGCAACGGAAATTGCAGACATCTGTAATAGACAGGCGCAAATAATGGAACTCGCGCCCGAATTCGTCTCGCAACATACAAACACCTTTCCAAACACGGGAGGACCACCGGTTTCCCGATCATCCCTCAAAACCGCTGTATGCCAAACCGCGAATCTACGCTGCGGCTGGCACCGGGTTCTCGGCCGCCGCTTCATCACCGTCCCAACCAAGTGTCAGGGTGGTCTTAGAGCGCGACGGCTCGGAGTTTGTGAGTTAAATTGTCCCGCCAGTGTAGCATAATCGCAACAGGCCCGATTCAGGGTTCCATCGTCCTGTTCCCTGCCCAGGGAATGGCGACGGGCAGGGTGCTGCGGAGATCCGAACTGCCCGCTGGGGTGTCAGTCAAAAGGCACTAGCCGACAAAGACGCCTTGTCAAAACGGATTAGATCACAGGGAGATATCACATGCGCGTTTCGATCGTAGTCAGATGTATAAAATTTATGGGGTTATCCGTTGGTGCCTTAATGGTGTCGGCCTGTGATTTGTTTCGCCAGGTTGAAACACCATACTTCGCTGTTAGTTACTATGTGCTGAGCTTTGCCAATACGGAGGCTGTGATTGAGGCGGACCGCAATAACTCGGCCAATCCGAACCCGCCACCCGTGTTAACACCCCAGGCGTGGCGCTCGGCTGTTTTTGGCGCGGTACAACAGGCGCGCAACGGTGCGGTTCACCCCAGCGAGATAGCCGCTTCTGTCTTGACGCAGCTGGGCGGCGATCCAGGCGCGCATGCCGACTTCGGTGTACCCGTATGTGTCGCGACAGCCGATATCGCTGCCTCCGATTTCGAGGTGCCGGGGGACGAGGTTGACCTGGGTAGCGTGAGTCTGCAAATGGTGGTTGGCAGCACCGGCACCGGGCCGCAAAATTGCAATGTGCCTGCCGCCCAGAGACCGACGTTTATCAGTGCACTGGGACCCCAAAATTGGCCTAACGGTAGCGAGCAAACTGCGAATCCCTTTATTGTCAGTGTAAATTCAGTGGATTGGACAAGCACCGGTCTGGCGAACAAGATCACGGTCACCTATCGGCAATCCGAGAAACGCGGTGCGGGTGACATCTGGTTTGTCGCAGCCAACCAGACGCAGAATAACTGGGTCGACAACTTCGACCGCGTGCTGGTCGCCACGCCCGGCGGTTTTATTCTCGAAGAGTGAGGTTGCAGGAACTGTCTGGCGTACGAGTGTGAACACAGCTGGCAATACTTCAATGGCCTGTTTCATCGTGACGGCGCTCCTGTTCGGTTGTGCTGAGGTAAGCAATACATCATATGAAATAGAGCGGTCATCCGGGCTTCAGAGAGACGCAACAAAAGAAGCATATGGTCTGGACTCCACCTCAGAATCAGTCGAGGATGTTCCCATGAAGTTTGGTGACACGTTGCTGGTCGCGGCTGCAGCCACCACCGTGGCAACCGCTGCAATCGCTGATGCTGGTCAGGCAAAATCCGCGGCACAATGGTACGAGGAAGGCGCCCAGGCCGTCGAGTACGCCCAGGCCAAGCACTTCAACGCCTATCGCAAAGCTAAAAATATCATTCTGTTTGTCGGTGACGGCATGGGCGTGTCGACGGTTACTGCAGCGCGCATTCTAGAGGGACAGCAACACGGCGGGTATGGCGAAGAGAACCTGCTGTCGTTTGAAAAATTCCCCTTCACCGGACTTGCCAAAACTTACAATACCAACCAGCAGACACCGGATTCGGCCGGTACGATGACAGCGATGATGTCCGGTATAAAAACAAAAGCCGGGATCATCGGTGTCGATTCGACCGTAGTGCGTGGCGATTGCTCGACTCTGGATGGCGCGGAAGTCATGACCTTGCTCGAAGAGGCCGAGGAGGTCGGCATGTCTACCGGTGTGGTGACGACCGCGCGTCTGACGCATGCCACGCCAGCTGCGACCTATGCGCACATCGTCGACAGGAATTTTGAAGACGATCGGGACGCCAGCAAATTTCAATATCCGGAGCTGTGCCGCGATATTGCCAGTCAACTGGTGGATTTTCCCTACGGAGACGGCCTGGAAGTTGCGATGGGCGGTGGTCGCCGGAGTTTTATCAAGCGCGAAGAGGGCGCTGACCCTGAGGGCGGCGGCAAGGGCGAACGCGAAGACGGGCGCGACCTCACTCAGGAATGGCTGGCCAGGTATAACGATGCCGCCTACGTCTGGAACAAGGCGCAGTTCGATGCAATTAGCCCCGCGAGCACTAAACATCTGCTGGGACTTTTTAATATGTCTCACATGCGCTACGAGGCCGATCGAGCCAACGACGAGGGCGGCGAACCTTCGCTGACGGATATGACTGAAAAAGCGATCGATATGCTCAGTCAGAACCGCAAAGGCTATTTTCTGATGGTCGAATCTGGTCGCATCGACCACGGCCACCATGCCGGCAATGCCTATAACGCCTTGACGGATACGATTGAGTTCTCTAACGCGGTTCAGGCCGCGGTCGAGAAAGCGGGTAAAGACACGCTGATTATCGTGACAGCCGACCACAGCCACGTGTTCACCATCGCTGGCTATCCCACTCGCGGCAATCCCATTCTTGGCAAAGTGGTGCAAAACGACAGCAGTGGCGAACCTGAAGCAACACCCGTACTGGACGAGGATGACCTGCCGTACACCACGCTGGGTTATACCAACGGTCTGGGCTTCGCCGACTTGGGCAACGAAACCGATGCCGATGCGCGTTACGGCGTGGTGGGGGCTCCTGGCCGCAAAGATCTGACCAGCGTGGATACGGAAACGTCCGGTTATCATCAGGAGTCACTGGTGCATACGTCGGCGGAAACGCATGGCGGCGAAGACGTCGCAGTCTATGCGACTGGCCCGGGGTCGTATCTGGTACGCGGCGTGATGGAGCAGAATGTGATTTACCATATCATGCGCAAGGCGGCGCGGCGTATTCATTGATCGTATTCCCGATTAATTAATTTTTGCAGGAAAAAGTTAAAAGTCATGCCGCATAAAATAAACATCAGCGCGTCCAGGAGCGCGCTCATGTTCGGCGTCTGCAGTATCGTGTTTGCTTCCTATGTGCTCGGCGCCAGTGAAACGCGGGACAAAGCTGTTCGCTATACCCTGATGCTCGCGCAAACGCAGGTATATCCGCTAATTCCGTCCCGGGAAGTGCTTGTGACGCGGCAGGTTATCGAAGTGTTTCGCGGTGCAAACTTTATATACAAAGTCGGACCGGGTGTGGCGGGCGGGGTGTGGGGGGGGGGGAGGGGGGGAAGGACCGGTTTGCGGCAGGCG
>OBJS01000303.1_pt1 | contig 12434 bp, 11 predicted proteins | sample 1519851 | NCBI WGS metagenome assembly OBJS01 (sample SAMN03019806, study PRJEB22545) | beach sand metagenome | biome: beach; feature: sea beach; material: beach sand | place: USA: Municipal Pensacola Beach, FL | collected 2010-10-20 | depth 25-47 cm m
CAGAATTTGGGCCGTATTGGCCAGCGCTGTTTTCATAACCGACGAGCCGGCTTTCGCTTCGACGGTTTGTTGCTCGCCATCGTGTTGAATAAAAGTGATTTTTGGCATTTATATTCACTCCGTCCTGATTATTTTATTGTCGACAGACGGTACGGTTTTCCCGCGATATCAACAGTTTTATGGACTACTAGTTTTTTACAGCTTTGGTCCAACCAGCGTCGTGCCGGATCCTCCAAAATTCACCAAGCGCTGCGGATTATGGCAGGCCCTGTTTTCCAGAGAGCCTGGTCCGATGAGCGCGGTGCCTAAGCCAGTGTCGCCATGGTGTGAGCGATCCACTCAAGCGTCCCTTCTACGGTTGTAAAATGAGCGAGAGAGTCTTCCCGGCGGTCATCGAGTCGCATGCCGGCGAGTTTGCCGGACCAGCCTTCTTTACCGAGGAGGGCGATCGGCTTTTTATATTGCCAGGCGAGGGCGACCTCGGTGAGCGTGCCTGCCGCGCCGCCAATGGCAACGACGATGTCTGCCGACAGGGGTACGAGAGCATTTTGCAGATGTGCCGCACCTACGGGCAGCGCCAGATCGAGGAAGGGATTGGCGTCTTCGAAATGGCTGTTGGGCAGAATGCCGACGATATAAGCGCCGTGGTAACCCGCGGGGCGGTATTGCCGAATGCCCTGGCACAGGCTGAGCATGACGCCCTGTTGGCCGCCGGAAATCACATTGATGTCCAGTGGAGCCAGGCCAGCGCCCAGGGCATGGGCCATCTCCTGTTCGCCTGCACTGGCTGAAAAGCTGCCGAGTACAGAAACATTCGTTCGACGGGCCATGTCAGTGTAGGTATCAGCCGGCGAGCGGGTTTTCCGTCGCTGGTGGTGCGTGTTGGTTGCGCTCGGACCGGGTTTTCGGTGTTTTGCTGAATTCCATGGTGCCGTCGTCGACCCGCTTGAACTTCAGGTACAGGATGTCGAGCAAATAGTTTTGCGGTGCTCGCCATGGGTCTCTGTCACCCTGTTTGGGTAGCTTGTCGGCCGATCGCTGCACGTAACCGGAGGACAGGTTAAACCAGGCCGTTTGCGGCATATCTGGGTCGCTTAGTCGCGCTACACAAGCCTGTGTGTCGGTATTATCCATGTGGTTCAACAAGCGACAAACGTAGGCGCAGGTGAGATCCGCGCGCAGCGTCCAGGAGGCGTTGATGTAACCAAACGAAGTGGCCAGATTGGGTACATCGTTATACATCATGCCTTTGTACATAAAAGTTTCGGCGGGGTTTACCGGCGTGCCGTCGACCTCGATAGCGATGCCGTTAAAGACCTCGAGAGTCAGGCCGGTAGCCGTGACGACCAGGTCGGCGCCGAGTTCGCGGCCTGACTTGAGTCGAATACCGTCGCTGTAAAAAGTATCTACAAGATCGGTCGCAATCTCGGCGCGGCCGGCGTTGAGCGCTTCGAACAAATCGTCGTCGGGCACCAGGCACAGGCGCTGGTCCCAGGGGCCGTAGCCGGGGGTGAAATGAGTGGCGACGTCAAAACCCGGCTGCAGGCGTTTCCCCACATGTTTGATCAGGTAACGCTTCATTCGGCCGGGATAGCGCTTGGCAAAGCCAAAGAGGAACATGGTCAGCAATACGTTGCGCCAGCGGATCAGGTCGTAAGCGAGTTTGTCCGGCAGGAGTTTCTGTAAGCGCCTGGCCCAGCGGTCTTCGGCGGGGCGCGACAGCATGTAAGTTGGCGAGCGCTGTAGCATGGTGACGTGGGCCGCCGTTTTTGCCAGTTCCGGTACCAGAGTCACTGCAGTGGCGCCGCTGCCGATGACGACTACATTTTTGCCGTCGTAGTCGACATCCTCGGGCCAGTGCTGAGGGTGGACGACCTGGCCCCGGTAGTCTCCAATACCGGGAAAATCCGGTGTATACCCGGTGTCGTATCTGTAGTATCCGCCACACAAAAAAAGAAAATTACAGGTCCAGACTGTCGGCGAGGCCCCGTCGCCGTGCTCGGCGACGACTGACCAGCGCGAAGTGGCGCTGTCCCAGGACGCGGACCTGACGCGCTGCCCGAAACGGATATGGCGCTCGATGTCATTGTCCTCGACCGTTTCGTGGAGATATTTGAGGATGGCCGGACCGTCGGCGATCGCCTTACGCTGTTTCCAGGGTTTGAAGGCATAACCCAGGGTGTACATGTCGGAGTCGGAACGAATGCCGGGATAGCGAAACAAATCCCAGGTGCCGCCCAGGTCGGTCCGCCCTTCCAGTATGACGTAGCTTTTCCCAGGACAATCGCGTTGCAGATGGTAAGCGGCGCCAATGCCGCTAATGCCGGCACCGACGATCAGGACATCCGCGTGTTGAGTGTCTCCGACCATATCATCCCCCTGTAATGCCAAGGATGGTGGTCAAGTGCCGGCCAAAAGGCAAGACCGGCGGCCGGTGAATGGCCCGACTATTTGAGACTGCCGGGTTTTCGGCGCTTGCCGGTTTTTTGTAAGACAGCCAGCTGATTGGGCTCGCCGACCAGGTAGATCGTGCCGCTGTCGTCCATGGCGACGCCTTCCGGTTGCTCCATAAACGGCCATAGGCCAAAGGGGTCGCGGCTCAAACTGAGCGTAGACAGAAGATGGCCGTCGAGAGAATATTGCAGCAGTTGGTTGGATTCCTCGGACACGGCCAGCAGGGTATTCCCGATCTGATCCAGATGCAGGCCGGCGATATCGCGCACGGGTAGGTGTACCGAAAATTCACCAGCCTCAGTAGCCTGCGCAGTTTTCAGAGAATTTGCGGCCAGTGTATGTATACGCCTCGGGGATTTTTCTTCGGCAATAAATAATCCACTGCGAGGCGACCAGGCAATGCCTTCGAGTGCATGATTATCCGGAGTGCCGGCTATCTCCACATAGGGCCAGGCGGTAGCGTCGATCTCGCTAGTGTGGCGGTTGATTTCAACATAGGAAATGCGCCGCTGTCGTTCCTGGACCACGGCAAACAGACGGCCCGATATATGGACAATGCCCTCGGTGTCGACAAAATTGTGCAAATATATGCGTCGCAGTACCGCGCCCTTTGGATCGAGTTCGAGGATTAGCGTGGGGCTGTTAACGATGGCAAACAGCGTTTGCGTATCCGCGTTCCAGGTGATGCCCGACAGATTATTGTCGATACCGTCGATGGCCGTGACGCCGTGCAACCGGTAGTGTAGGAGATCGCCATCGGCACCGGCCTGTGGACCGTTTAACAGGTGGACGGAACCGAGACCGACGACAATTAGCACCAATGCTGCGCCGGTGAGCGTATACAGTCTATATCGAGGCAACTGGGGCATCGTTGTAAACAGGTGGTCGACAAGACTATATTTTCGATTTTTGGTGTGTCAGTTTGGTGACATGGTGGATTTGTGCCCGATCTCGCGCTGTGAGCATAATGGGGCTGATTTCCCGTGGTGGCGGCCACCTCTGAACGTCTCCACATGCCTCTAAATAATAAGTATTGCGCGTCTATATCATGGCAAAACGGACATCGCATGCCGAAAACGGATCTCGAAAAAGCGCAACGCCTGATTGAGCAGCTGGCACCGGTGGCGCAAGCGCTGGAACGCCTGCGGTCGACTTATCGCGCCACGCAGAAAGAGCCTTCTGGCCACCCCAACCTGCATCCTCTGCGCGCCAGCGTCAAGCAATTGGAAGCTGCATTGTCACTGGCTGTCGGACAAATCGCCCAGGCCCGCCGCCAGGATGCGGAGGCGCGAAACAGACGGCAGTCGCGCAATCGCCCCGCTCGGGGACAGGATTCGTCTCCGAACTGATGCGTCGTCTGACCGCTTCGCCGGTGTCAAAATGCACAAGCTGATGGCTTAATATTTGCAGCGTTTGTGACAAGCGGAGCGATGACGTGATCTATGGTCATAGGTCACGGAAGACAAACCGCGCCCGATGCGACAATGATACTGCTGAGCCGCCAGCCGCGGCGTCCGTCGGGGTTTTACGCCGTCGCCGGAACAGCAGCTATGGCGACAGGAGGATCTATGACGACAGCTCGCTATGCAGTAATGGCGCCCGATGTCTCTCCGAGTGAGAAGGTGCTGGAGGTTTATTCCCCTTACGACCGGCGCCTCCTCGCGCAAGTTGAAACCGTCGACGAACCGGGTATCGAGCAGGTTCTGCGTACGGCTTACCAGACCTTTGAAAACCGCGACCAGTGGTTGAGCGGCGAACAACGACTCGGCATTTTAAAAAGAATGGCTGAGCTGATGACGCGGGATGCCGACAGGTTGACCGGGATTGCCGTGCGTGAAGGCGGCAAACCACTGACTGATTCCCGTGTCGAAATGGCGCGCGCGATCGACGGTATCCATCTGTGTGCACAGTGTATTCGCACAAGTCACGGCGAGGAGATACCCATGGGTATCAATGCCGCTTCCCAGCACCGCCTGGCGGTGACACGACACGAGCCCATCGGCGTCGCGCTTGCATTCAGTGCTTTCAATCATCCGATCAACCTGATTGTGCACCAGATCGGGCCGGCTATCGCCGCCGGTTGCCCGGTTATCGTCAAACCCGCGAACGACACGCCCCTGTCTTGTTACGAACTGGTCAAGCTGTTTCGCGAGGCGGGCTTGCCGCCGGCCTGGTGCCAGGTGATTTCCACAACCAGTCACGACGTTTCGCAAGCCCTGGTCAGCGACGATCGAGTCGCCTTTTTCAGTTTTATCGGCAGTGCGGACGTGGGCTGGATGCTGCGGTCAAAACTGGCACCCGGTGCCCGCTGCGCGCTCGAGCACGGTGGCATAGCGCCGGTCGTGCTGGCACCTGATGCCGATCTCGAGGGCGCCATACCGCTGTTGGCCAAGGGCGGGTTTTATCACGCCGGGCAGGTTTGTATTTCAGTGCAGCGGGTGTACGCACCGGCCGGGCTGGCGGCACAGGTCGCCGAGGGCCTGGCGCGAGCCGGTGAGGCTATGTCCGTCGGCGACCCGGCGCTGGATTCGACAGGCATCGGACCCTTGATTCGCGAGCGCGAAATCGAGCGTGTGCACCGCTGGGTGTCGCAGGCGGTCTCCGAAGGTGCGCAGTTGATCTGTGGTGGGCAAAGAATTGGCGAGAGTTGCTATGCGCCCACGGTGCTGCTCGACCCGCCTGCCAATAGCGAGGTCAGTTGTGAGGAGGTTTTCGGGCCGGTGATCTGTGTCTACAGTTACAAGGATATGGACGAGGCCATCGACAGCGCCAACGCGGTGCCCTTTGCTTTTCAGGCGGCTGTCTTTACCCGCGATATCGATACCGCTATGCATGCCTATCGGCGGCTGAACGCCTCCGCAGTGATGGTTAACGACCACACTGCTTTTCGCGTCGACTGGATGCCTTTCTCGGGTTTGCGCCACTCGGGTATGGGCGTCGGTGGCATACCGGGTACCTTCGCCGATATGCAGATCGAAAAAATGCTGGTGATACGCTCCGACCACTTGTGAACGTCTCGCCGCGTTCGGTGGTCCAAGCCACTGAAGCCTGTTCTTTTTATTCGAGTATCGAGCCGGTGCTGGTGTTGGCACGAGAAAAATCCTCGTTTCGGCTTCATGGTACCCGGTGTCCTGAGTATGGTAAGCGGCGCTCGCTCTGGCACATATATCGCATCCTTTTACCTGACTTGTTTTCTGCGATTTCTGCGTTATGGCATCGCAGGCAACATCGCGCGGTGCTCCCCTTGGCCGCGGACGACGTCGAATATTGGCAGAACGCTCAAGGCAGCAAATATTCATGAGGGATAAAGCATGAAAGCGACAGCAGCACTTTTGCACTCAATAGGTGCGCCCAGGCCCTACGCGCAATCACAACCTCTGGTGATCGACGAAGTTGAACTCGATCCGCCCGGGCCGGGTGAGGTTCTGGTAAAGATCGCCGCTGCGGGGCTTTGTCACTCGGATCTTTCAGTGATCGACGGTAACCGGCCCCGGCCGCTACCCATGGCGCTGGGCCACGAGGCCGCGGGGGTGGTCGAGGAAGTGGGGGCGGGTGTAACACGCTTTACCCCCGGAGACCACGTGGTGATGGTGTTCGTACCCAGTTGCGGCCTGTGCGGCTTCTGCGCGCGCGGTCGGCCGGCTTTGTGTGAACCCGGTGCAGCGGCCAACGCTGCGGGCACTTTGCTCAATGGCGAGCGGCGACTGCATCGGCACGGTCAAAGTATCAATCACCATCTGGGCGTTTCCGCCTTCGCCAGCCACGCTACGCTATCCCAGCACTCCCTGGTCAAGATCGCCAATGATTTTGACCTGACCAAGGCCGCATTGTTTGGCTGCGCTGTGCTCACCGGCGTTGGCGCCGTGGTCAACAGTGCCAAATTACCGCCGGGTGCTTCCGCTGCGGTGATCGGTCTTGGCGGCGTTGGACTCGCGGCATTGCTCGGCGCGCAACTGGCCGGGGCACGGCAGGTGGTAGCCGTCGATCTGTCCGAGGAAAAACTGAGTTTTGCCAAATCCCTGGGGGCTACGCACACAGTCAATGCCGGCGACGCCGATGCGCCTCAGATCATCAGGGAAATTTCCGGTGGTGGTGTCGAGTATGCGTTCGAGATGGCGGGCTCGGTGCCGGCCCTGGAACTGGCCTACGGGGTGACGGCAAGGGGCGGTGTTACCGTCACCTCCGGCTTGCCCCATCCGGAGCGCATGCTGTCGATACAGGCGGTATCCCTGGTCGCCGAAGAAAGAACCCTCAAAGGCAGTTATATCGGCGCTTCGGTGCCCAGTATCGATTTGCCCCACTACATGTCTTTATACGAGCAGGGCCGGTTGCCCGTGGACCGCCTGCTGACCCATACCCTGGGCCTAGAGCAGATCAACGAAGGATTCGATCGCCTGGCATCCGGTGAAGGTGTGCGCCAGGTGATCGTGATGTGATAAATCGTTATGTGAATTTAGCGAAATAAAAAAGCCCTCACAAAGGCACAGAAAAAGCCAAAAAACAGAAAAAGCCAAAAAAGTATAGCCGGCTATTGCAGCATCTCGGCGTTAAGTTTACCCAGACGCTCTGTAAGCAGCGGGTTTTCCCGATAGTCGACGGGCACTACCACCAGGCTCGGACCATCGTAGGCGAAGGCTTCTTCTAGGGTGGCTTGCAGAGCGCGGCTTTCCTTGCACAGATAGCCCTGCCAGCCGAAGGCGGCGGCCAGTTTCAGCCAGTCCGGGTTGCCGAAGCTGAGATCCGTGTGGCGTTTGAATTCCGTGTCCTGTTTCCACGATATCAAGCCGTACTCGCCATCCTCCCAGACCATGACCACAATCCTGCTGTCGAGGCGGCGCGCGGTTTCCATCTCCTGTGAGTTCATCAAAAAACCACCGTCTCCGGCGATGGCGAGCACGCGTCGATCCGGATGCACCAGGTTGGCGGCGATAGCGCCGGGCAGGGCAAAGCCCATGGAGCAGTAGCCGTTGGGAATCAGACAGGTGTTGGGCTGGTGGCAGTGATAGTGGCGCGCGATCCACATTTTGTGGGCGCCGACATCCGATAACAAAATATCGTCCGGTCCCATGATCTGACGCACGTCCCAGATGATTTTTTGCGGCCGAATCGATTCGGTCGTGTCATCTTCCGCATATTCGGCCAGCTCGCGCTGCATGGTGGTGCGCACCTTGTGCTGGATCGACAGATCGAAATCACATTTTGCGCCGGCTTCGACAAGCCGGTTGAGTTCACCCAGCATCGCGGCCAGGTCGCCCACCAGTTCGATCTCCGGGTGATAACACTGGTCGATTTCCGCCGGCAGAAAATCCGCGTGGACGATGCGTTTGTCCCGGTCGGCGTTCCACAGTATGGGGTGGTACTCGACCATGTCAAAGCCCAGCGTAAGCACCAGGTCGGCTTTGTCGAGGGCAAAGTTGGAGTGATCCTTGCTGCCCAGGCCCACGGTATACAGGCAGTAGGGCGCATCCATGTCGACGCAGCCCTTGGCCATAAAGGTGCTGATAACTCCGATGCCGGTGCTTTCGCACAGACGTCGCAGCTCTTCGGAGGCGCGGCCCCTGACACAGCCGTTGCCCGCCAGAATCACCGGACGCTTGGCGGCGATCAGCATCTCGTAGGCGCGCTCGACGATAGCCGAGACCGGTTCCGAACGGTAAAAGCGTCGAGGTGGCATCGGACGTTCACTGGTGTCGTGGTCCGCGAGGTCTTCAGGGAGTTCGATGTGCACTGCACCGCGTTTTTCCATGCGCGAGATGCGCACAGCCTTGCGGATGATTTCTGGAATGGTATCGGCGTGGCGTATCGAAATCGCCCATTTGGTAACGGGTTCAAACATGCCGACCACATCCATGATCTGGTGAGACTCTTTATGCAGACGGCTGGTCGAGCCTTGACCGGTCAGTACCAACATGGGGGCGCGGTCCATATTGGCATTGGCGACGCCGGTAATCAGGTTTGAGGCGCCAGGCCCAAGTGTGCCCAGGCAGGCCGCTGGATTGCCGGTGAGGCGGCCATAGACCTCCGCCATGAAAGCGGCGCCCTGTTCATGGCGAGTAAGGATAAAACGAATCGAGCGGCTCTCTGCGAGGGATAGCATGAAGTCGGCATTTTCTTCTCCGGGCACGCCGAATACATACTCGATGCCTTCTTGTTCGAGACAGGCGACCATCAGGTCAGTAGCTTTCACGGATCTCAGCGCTCCTTTCTGCAGTGGTGGTGGGACGGGTACGGCGAGCAATTCCTACGTGGTGCTTGTCCTGCAAATTTAAAGCCAGTTTGTTGCAAAAGTAGCGGTAGGGACGAAAAATATTCCTGTACTGTGAAACCATGCTTACACCGGCGTCGGAGTCAGGTGCCTTCGGCGGGGTGGCTCCTGGTGCAGTGCGCGCCCGGGTTAAGCGTCTGGGTAAACTCCCTGGAGTGCAGCGCGGTTCAGCGCCGGCGCGTCTCCCCGATACGCTGGGCGACCCGAGTGGCCAGGGCCTGGATCGTGATAGTGGGATTGCCGGCGGTCGATGTGGGGAAGATCGATCCGTCGGCGATATACAGATTATCGATGTCGTGGCATTTGCCGTAAGGGTCGGTAACAGACGTCGATGGGTCCGTACCCATGCGGCAGGTGCCCATAAGGTGCGTACCGAGAAATCCCGGTGCCAAAGCCTCGCCGATATCGCGCGCGCCGGCGGCTTCGAGAATGTCAAATACAGTTTTCTTCATATGCCGCAGCATGGCGTGCTCGTTGGCGTGCAGGTTGATGTTCAACTGGGGGATCGGCAGGCCGTAGGTGTCCTTTTCTTGCGGATCGAGCGTGATGCGGTCGGCCTCGGTGGCGAAATGTTCACCGTAGGCGGATATCGAGGCAGAGCGGCCGAATTGGTTATCGACAAAGGCTACCAGGTCACTGCCGAAAAGGTTTTTGGGTGCGGCGTACTTTTTATAAAAGCGCAGGGGGCCACCCTCGGCGTTGCGCAGGGCGATCACGTAGCCGCCGGCAAAATCCCGTTTGTCGTCGTGATCGTAGTAATCCTGCACCATGCCATTGATGTTGGGACCCTTGTAGGCATCTATCCGTTCGTTAAAAAAACCGTTGGCACTGGCGATGGTGTGGCAGGAAAAATACCTGCCGACCAATCCGGATGAATTGGCCAGGCCGTCCGGGTGATCGCTGCGAGCGGACATCAGCAGCAACCGCGGGGTTTCTACCGCGTTGCCGCAAAGGGCGACAATTTTTGCAGGCTGAAACTGCAGGTTGTTGTCGGCGTCGAAATACTCGACGCCGGCAGCGCGCTTGCCGTTTTTGGTGACCACCACCCGTGTTGCCATGGCGCCGGTGCGGATCTCGGCACCGGTTTTTTGCGCCGCCGGCAAATAGGTCTGGGCCATGTTGCTGATGGCACCCATAAAACAGCCGGACCAACAGCCGCCGCAAAAATTGCAGGGCGCGCGATTGTTAGTGGCCCGGGACAGGATTGCCATCGGCGCGTGGGCAGCGTGCAGGCCAAGTGCGTCGCAGCCTTTTTTGACGCGCTTTACCGCGCAGCTCATTTCGATTGCCGGATTGGGATAAGGTGCTCGGGGCGGTTCGAATGGGTTGTCTAGCCTGCCGGACACACCCAGCATGGCTTCTACCCGGTCGTAGTGGGGAACGAGTTCCTCGAAAGACAGAGGCCAGTCGACGGCGAGCCCGGTTTGCGATTTTCGCCGCAGGTCGCCCGGGTGTGGGCGTGCACAAAAGCCTTCGTAGTGCATGGTGGCGCCACCGGCGGCTTTGACGCGGGAAAGGTTAAAGGAAGGATCGCTGCTCGCGGTGTAAGTGACGCGATCCCGCCGCAATTGCTCGGCGCTGTCGTCGGCGTAGAAATACTGCTGCGTGAGCAATTCCCACTGGGCGGAGTCGGTGGGTATGCGCGAGCGGTCGAGCCAGGGGCCGACTTCCAGCACGACGACACTCAACCCCTGAAGCGAGAGTTCGCGCGCCAGCACGCCGCCGCTGGCGCCTGAACCCACGATGCAGATATCGGTTTCCGGCAGTGCCACGCTATACCCTGTCGTTGACACAGTGGCTGGCGTAGTCCGGGTAGCCACCGGGTTGAGGCTTTTTGTAGTTGAAAGATTTCCAGGACTGGGGGTGGGAATAGTAAATATGCGCGCTGTACCTGAGCACTGTGGTCAGGGATTCAGCCAAAGGCCCGCCGGCCAGCGCGGCCTCGATCTGCCCTTGCTGTTGCTCGTGTGAGAGCGCCAGGAAAGGCGTGCCGAACCCCTCGGTCACTTTTCGGTAGGCTTCGCTGCCGGCCGTCGAGCGCTGCAGGATAAAGGCCAGTTTTTTATCCAGGCCGAGGGCGACCATGCCCATATTGCTGCCGGAGGAGGGGATCAATTGATCGCAAAGCGCGCGAAATATGGCCGCTCGCTGCTCCGCGGAAGGCGCCCTGTTTGCTCGGGCAAACAAGGGCTTTGCCAGCATCAGGGAGAAAAGTGTGAGAAAAGTTCTGCGTGAAAACATGCTATTGGCTGACTTGTGTGTCCTGGTCGATTTACAAGTGCGCTTGATGGCCTGAAAGTGCCGGTCACAGCGGATTGTAGTTTTATTGACCGGCGGCGTTGCCTCGAGTTGTCACGAAAGCGCAAGATTATACGCACAAATTTGCAGGCCGGACGTTCATGTCGGGCTCTAGACGCGGCCCCTGGTTCTTGCCGGTGAGTGTTCTTGGCGGGGCTACCCGGCACCGTGAGCGAAGATCTCGTTGATGGCGAAACAATAGCAATGGAGGTGAAACATGGCGGTAAAACCGGTTCCGGAAGATTTTCACAGTGTCACGCCCTATCTCACTATCCGTGGCGCAGCTCGGGCCATGGAATTCTATAAGCGCGCGTTTAATGCCGTGGAGGTCTCGCGTTTAACTGCGCCGGATGGCTCGATCGCCCATGCCGAAGTGGTTATCGGCGATTCCCATGTCATGCTGGCCGATGCCTGTGAGGATAACCCCATCTTTAGTCCGGATGTGCTCGACGGTTCATCGGTGGGTTTGCATCTGTATACAGAAGATGTCGACAGCCTGTTTGCGCAGGCGCTTGCTGAAGGGGCTACTGAAATCAGACCCGTAGAAGACCAGTTCTATGGTGACCGCACGGGCATGCTAAAAGATCCCTTCGGACATATCTGGTTCCTCGCTACCCGCAAGGAGGATTTGACTGTCGAGGAGGTCAATCGGCGCGCGCAGGCCTTGTTTTCTTCCGCATCGCCAAAATGATACGTCGGACCCGGGACGAGTAATCTGGAGCGCCGGCGTAGCAGCCATTTATTGCTTTCTTTGCTCAGTCAAAGATCGATGGATTGCAATGTCGAAAGCTGCCGATTAGCGGCTGAATCTTTTCTTGAGGAATCTTGTCCGATGTCAACTTAACCTGGCTGCAGTTATTACTTACTACCTCAGTGTTGTCAAAATCCTGAACCTCCCTCTGGAGTATTTGAAAATGATGAAAAAAACCAAGCCTCGGCTGAGGTGGCTCGAGGCGTCCGCCATTATGGCGATTGCGTCGATATCCGTAACAAGCTGCAGCAGTGTTCCAAAACCTGTTGCCGAATTATCGGCCGCAAATACAGCGTTGACGAGCGCTGAAAGCAAGGAGGCAACGCAATATGCACCCGTTGCCATGGATCGGGCGAAAGAAAAGCTGAAGCGCGCAAATCAGGCCGCGAGCAAGGAACAGTATGCGGAAGCCAAGCGCCTGGCGGAAGAGGCTCAGGCGGACGCCGAACTGGCCCAGGCACTGGCCGACAAAGCGCAGGCGGAGACAGCGGTACGCGAGCTGGAAAGCAGTATTCAGATCCTGCGTGAAGAAATCAGGCGTGCCAGGGGTTATTAATCTCAAATACCGAATGTAAGGGAGGAATCCATGCGGTTAAATGCAAATAGTTTATGGGCGCTAATTATATTGGCGCTCGCGGCGGTTTCCGCGCTTTTGAGGACGGTTTC
>OBJS01000304.1_pt1 | contig 12413 bp, 17 predicted proteins | sample 1519851 | NCBI WGS metagenome assembly OBJS01 (sample SAMN03019806, study PRJEB22545) | beach sand metagenome | biome: beach; feature: sea beach; material: beach sand | place: USA: Municipal Pensacola Beach, FL | collected 2010-10-20 | depth 25-47 cm m
AGATCGCAACAGAGATATTCTTTAGAATAGCTAATGGTGAGTCTTTGTCATCAATTGCAAGAGACGTTCACATGCCAGCATACAGTACAATACTATTGTGGGCAGCTGACAAAAGAGATGACTTTGATAAGCTTCTTGAGCAAGCAAGGGAGTTTCAAGGTTGCTACTGGGCTGATTTGCTTATTGATTTATCAAAAAAGGTTGAGAACGGACTTATATGCGAAAAAGCAGCAAAGGTAATCTCAGATAACTTGAAATGGACTGCTGAAAGGCAATCTCCTAGAAAGTATGGAGCTAGGAAGGCCATTGATCATACTTCAAGCGACGGATCATTAACACCGAAAGAGTCAGCGCCGTCTACTATTATTATCGAGGGAGTTGAGCCTAAATTTAATGAGTAACAGAATAAAGATACCTGCAAAGCTTACCAGTACTGTTTTTGCTTCAGATGTTCCACGTGGAACATTGAGATATAGGGGCATGTTCGGAGGTCGCGGGAGCGGTAAGTCTATGGGTGCAGCAGCTGTTGCTTCTGTTTTCGGTGTTGTTGAGCCTCTCAGAATAATGTGTTGCAGACAGTATCAGAACTCAATTAAAGAGTCATTCTATTCAGAAGTAAAGTCTGCTATTGAGTCACACGACTGGCTTAAACCTTTTTACGAAATCGGTGAGAATTATATAAGGGGATATAACGGAACAGAATATCTTTTTAAAGGTCTTGAAAGAAATATATCATCAGTTAAGTCAACAGCCGGGATAGACATTCTTATAATAGAAGAAGCTGAAGATGTATCAGACAAAGCATATATTGCACTTGAACCGACGATAAGAAAGCCTAAATCTGAGATTTGGCCCATATGGAACCCATGTAAGAAAGGTAGTGCTACTGATTTCAGATTCAGGAAAAATCCGCCGGCTAGATCACGAATAGTAGAAATAAACTATTTAGATAATCCGTTTTTTCCTGATGTTCTTGAAGAGCAAAGATTGCGTGACAAGGAAATATTCAATGATGATCTGTATAGACATATATGGGAGGGTGATTATCTTGAAGCATCTGATGCTCAGATATTCAAAGACTGTTATGTTGTTGATGAATTCAAGCCTAAAGATAATTGGGATGGCCCTTACTATGGACTAGATTTCGGTTTCTCACAAGATCCTACAGCGGCTGTTAAGTGTTGGATAGCTGACAATAGGCTTTATATTGAGTATGAAGCAGGCAAAGTTGGACTTGAGCTTGATGATACCTCTCGGTATTTAACCGAAAAAATACCAGGGATTGAAAAAAAATCTTGTCTAGCAGACAGCGCAAGACCTGAATCGATATCATATCTTAATAGACATGGTATGCCGCTAGTTAAATCTGTTAAAAAATGGCCTGGAAGTGTTGAGGAAGGAATCATGCATCTAAAAAGCTATGATAAAATCATAATACATCCTAGATGTAACGAAGTTTTAAAAGAATTTAGGAGCTATTCTTTTAAAGTAGATAGAAGTGGTGATGTTACAGACAAAATAATAGACGCATATAATCATTATATTGATGCAATAAGATATGCATTATGTAAAATTATCAAGAACACTGGTTTTGACTGGAATAGATATGAATAATATTTTTTTTGATTCAATTAAATCATTTTACAGTAACTTAACTAATAAAAGGAATCCTTTATATGGTAACACTCCTTCATCACGTCTTCTAGATAACAGAACATTGAATGAAATTTATAAACTAGGAATAGGTAATAAGATAGCAAGAATAAAAGGTCATTCACCCTTAAAAAATAGTATTGAGTTTAGCTCAAAAGATGATGAAGAATTTTTCAATAGAAAGTTAAGGAATATTGTTCTCGATGCATCAATGTGGATGGTGGCATTCGGTAGATCAATAATCGTCGTATTTCATCCTTCAGAAAAAGATTTAAGCCAGCGTTTGAAATCAAATCTAAATAAATCAGAGTTTCAATACAGAGTTTTTGATAGAACAGAAGTATCAGCTATTAGTTATGAACCTGACTTATTAAATGAAAGATATGATAAACCGAATATTTACTCGGTAGGTAAATATCAATTTCATTACAGCAGAGTAGTAGATTTTACTTACATTAGACCTATACATGATGATCTTCCAACCTATGACTACGGCGGAATTCCTGAATACGAATTGATATATAATCAAATCATAACCGATGGTATAGTTGAAAGATCTTCAGCAGCTATTCTAGAAAAATCATCTACTTTTATTTATAAAGTTAATGAGTTAAAAAACATATTAACTTCAAAACAACAGGATGTTGTTTTGGAATATTTCAGAATGGTAGAAGAAGTCAGATCAATATACGGTGCAGTAATGCTTGACAAGGAAGATGAACCAATGGTGATGCAGCAGCAATTGAGCAATCTAAAGGAGATTAATGATAACTCATTGAGAAGATTGTCCATGGTTACATCAATACCGATTGCTGTATTGGTAGGAGAGAATGTTCAAGGAATGAATGCGAATGGAGAAAAAGAGATGGATATGATGCAAGAAACAAAGGAAAACATACAGCAGTCGTATCTTATTGAACCATTAAACAAGTTGATGTTAATATCAGGTCGTGGTCCAATCAAGTTCAAGGAGAACCAGGGGGACACTCCACAAAAACGCATTGATCTAGAAACTAAGACAATAGCTAATGCTAAGGTTCTAAATGAAATTGGCGAGGATTACAATAAGTACTTAGTTGAAAAAGGTATATTAGAAAAAAAACCTATTGATGACTTTTTCCCTGGAGAATAGATAACATGAAAACATTATTAAAAATTAGGTTTGTATTATATCTTATATTGTTATTTAATTTTATTGCATTTTTGTTTGCTATTTTATCTGGTAAAGTTAATGCAAGCGAATGCAATATTAAAACTGATCAGATAACTAAAATTTTCGAATCTGATTTTTTTAAGACTAAGTTTGAGTACTATTGTAATAACTATAATCATTCAAAAAAGTGTATGGAAAAAAGCTACAATGCTTTGTTCAAGTTATATAATTCTTGCTTTATCTATGAAGATAGAGAAACAATCATATTAAATGCATTCATCTATAATACTAAAGGTCAGCCAGTGGGCTTAAACTGGATGAAGATTGATATGCATACAAGCCTAAAGAAATTGGAGAACAGCTATGAAAATTTTCAATAAGTTAAAAAATTATCTTAATTGGCTTGTAAAGTGTAATTGTCTTTCAGTTGCTGTTGATAATAATATTAAGGGAGGTCATTACATTTTTTATGTCAAAGCAAAAGATAACTCTTGATGAGTCAAAGTCTTTCAAGTCTTCTGATACAACAAGATCACATGAAAGACTATTTGAAGAATCAGCAGAGTCAATTATTGAATTGATGAGCAGTATCTATAAGAATCAAGTGTTGTTAGAACTTAACAAAACAACACAAGAAAAGTTTGCTGATGTCCAAGTCGGTAACTTTGCTAATGTATTTTTGTCATTATCAAATAAAATTACAAAAAAGCTACTTAAAAGATTTAATGACAAAAGAATAAAAAAGTTAGTTGAAACAATTCTTGGTGATGTGAACAAACGTAATTCTGGTATGTTCTACGGACAGATAGAAAAGCTAACTGGCATATCAAGCAAAAAACTAGCATTAACTGAGGGATTAAAGCCACACACAAGCGCACTTATACTTGATACAGTGCAATGGATGAAGAAGCTTAGAGATGAAACTCTGGAGCTATACACAGCTAACTCGCTTAGATCAATGACACTTGGCCAATCATTGCCACAGATACTTGAGCAGTTTGACGGCATGGTTGAGAAACGACGTAATCATGCTAAGTTCACTGCCCGGAATCAGATCAACAACTTCAATTCAATCATGACAAAGACCAGGGCTCAAAATGTCGGTATAACAAAGGCCAGGTGGGTAACTGCAAATGATGAGCGTGTCAGGCCGTGTCATAAGGTGAGAGATGGTAAAGAGTTTGATTTAGATAAAGGTCTGCATTCAAGTTGTGACGGTAAGTGGCTACTTCCAGGCGTTGATTTTCAATGCCGATGCACATACTTGCTAATCATACCTGAGGCAAATAACTAATAAGAATAAATACTTGCCAATTTTCGGACATGTATTATAATGACCATAACTATGTAGTTGTGGTTTTTTTATGTGCAAAGGCAAAGATTGCGAATGTAATTGCAATTCAGACTTACCTTTTGATGATGCAGAATACAAAGGCAAAAAGGTTACTTTAAATAAGCCCATCAGAAGCCCTTCCGGTTCTTCGAAAAAATTCCACGTATTTGTAAAAAACAGTCAAGGCAATGTCGTCAAGGTTTCATTTGGTGATCCAGACATGGAAATCAAACGAGACGATAAAAAAGCCCGTGATTCATTCAGAGCAAGACATAAGTGCGAACAACAGAAAGACCCAACTAAACCAGCCTATTGGTCATGCCGTATGTGGGAGGCTGATAAAACAGTGACAGAAATAACTGATGTTCATTTCACTGATAAATCAATCATATTTGACTCAAAAAATAAAAATGCAATATCAATGCGCGATGGTGTTTTAGAGTATCTCGGTTCTGAGCTAGGTTTGACACCAGAAGATAAGATATTCAAAGTTTATCGCTCTCCTGCGACCGTTGCCAACTGCGTTAATGGATTAGATGGGATACCGATAACTGATAATCACGTATCTCTTGATAAAGAGCCTGATAACCCTGTTGGTAGTGTTTTAAACAGCGTTCTTGTTGATCATTTCAATGATGAATATAACAGCACGGTTGCAGTTAAGAATGGTGTTAAAGTTGATGATGAAAGTATTTTAAGTGACAAACGTGAAACTAGTCTAGGCTATAATGCAAGGTTAATAGCTCATGACAAATATGACTTTGAGCAGAGAGATATACAGCCACATCATTTGGCTATAGTCGATCGTGGTCGTTGCGGCTCTGCTTGTAGATTCACTGATAAACGAGGCCAGAAGATGACAGTCAAACAACCTGAAGGAAACAAAGATCAAGATATTTTCAATGATGAAAATGGCAATCTTAATCTTGAGCGTGTTATTGAAATTGCAATGAAATTGCCAGAAGCATTAAAAAAATTGCCTACGGATCAACTTAATAAAGTAATGCCTGCATTAGAAGGTATCGTTCAAAACGTTAACGGTAGTGAGCCTTCTCAGGATGTCGAAGATAATCCAAAGAAAGAAGGTGAAGATGGGATGCCAGAAAACAAAAAGCCTGTAACAGATAGTTCGGAATTCAAAGAAGCAGTTGAAAAAGCTGTGACTAAACAGTTAAAAGATTCTGTTAATGATGCTATCAGCAAGCATACTCAAGCAATTCAAAAAGCTAAAGACTTCTTGCCTGAAGATTATGACTTCACAGGAAAAGATACAAATCAGATCATGAGAGATACACTTGATCATGAGCTCGGTAAAGATACTAAATTTGAAGACTCTGAGCTTACAATTGCATTTAAAACATTGAGAAAAACAGTCAGTAAAAATCATCAATATAAAAATTTTGGTGATGAAACAAGAAATAAAGGTAAATTTTCACAGTACATTGAACAAAAAGCAGGTAAGTAATTATGACTTTTTCAACAGGTTTTTTAGCTGATCCTCAAGGAACTAATAGCGGTGAATTGGTAGGTCAGAATCATATTGTTTTATCAGCTGAGACTTTCGAAGATGGTCTTAAAGTAGGTCGTTTCGCTAAGTTAGACACTGGTTCAATTGATAATTTCGATGGTTCAGCAACTCCAGTGGTTGCCGGGGTTGTTAAGCGTTATGTTTATAACAGCACTGAAGATGCTGGTCTGTTAGATCAAGATAATCACACATTCATTGAATATATTCGAGAAGGATTGGTAACTGTTCAAGTTAAGAGTGGTGATACTCCAGCTTTATTTGATCGTGTATTTATCAGTAATGATGGTGATGCCAATGACGGACTTGCCACAACATCAAATGCACAGGTTGATGCTAATGCTGAATTTATTGCTGAAGTATCTTCTGATACGTGGTTGATTTACATTACCCCAGCACCTGGCGACGTTGCCACTCACATTGCTGACGCTACAGCAGCACATGCTGCAAGCGCTATCTCAATAGCTGATGCAGGAGGTTTTACATCAGCAACAGAAGTTGAGGCTGCATTACAAGAGATTTACCCATTCATTCCTCTCGAAATTGCAGACCCTGGCGATGCCGCAGCTATTCCAGTGACTAAGTCAGCAGTTATTGCAATTACAACTGGTGCTGGCGGTGAAACAAATACTCTTGCTGATCCCGGTGAATTAGGTATTGAACTAACAATTAGTCATGATGTTGATGGTGGCGGTGCGCGTGTTATCACAGCTGCTACTGCTGTAAACGAGACTGGTAACAACACAATTACATTAGATGATCCAGGTGAAACAATTGTACTTAGATCTGTTCAAGTCGGCGGTAGTAATGTCTGGCGTGTTGTTGTGGCTGACGGCGCAACTCTATCAACAGTTTAATAGTAATAGGTGACTGAAATGAAATTTGAAAATTTATACAATGTTCAAGCACTTGATTCATTTGCTGATGGTGTTGAAATGCATTTTGGAGATGCAGCTGGGGCTGGTGTTGTTCTGAATCAGAACTTAGAACATATTGATCCAAAGATTTTTGAGAAAAAATACCCAGGACTTACTTTCGTTAATTCCGGTATCACTGTTGATAACACTGGCGGATATGCAGATACAATTAAATCACTTCGTTTGCTCGAAACAGGAGATTTTAAAATTGCTGGTGATGACACTAGTAATAAAGGAAAAATTGGCTTAACTGGTGAAGATACATTCATCAAAGTATATACAAAAGAAGGTGAATCAAGTTGGTCAGCCACAGATATTGAAAAAGCAAAATTACAAAATATCAATTTACCACAGCGTTACGTACAAGCACATAACAAGCTTTATAATCGTGATATTGACCGTATTGGATATCTAGGATTAGGCACTCACAAAGGTCTGTTAAATAACACTGTATTTACTAGCTCTGCTGCTTCTGGAGCTATTGGAACCTTAACTGGTTTGCAAGCATATGATGAAGTTCGTGCTCTAATTGAAAATCAGTGGAATGATTCACAGAACACTGAAGGTTACATGGCTGATAATGTTGTATTCCCAACTTCAGTATTTAATACATTAATGGGTTTATTCCTTAATACTGCTGGTACTGAGTTATCAGTTCTTGAAGCACTTAAGAAAAATTATCCAAACATTAAATTTGGCTCAACAAATAAAGCCGAAAATGTTGGAGGTTCAACTGCAACAGTAGCGTATAGCTCAAGTGATGATGCTATGAAGATGAGAATACCTGTGCCTTTTCAAGTTGGTAAAATAATTCAGGTTACATCATTCAAATTTCATGTTGAAAGCATGTTTGGTATAGCTGGTCTTGATATTCTTGAGCCTGTATCAGGCAGGATTTTAACGGGATTTTAATATGAACAAACAAAATCAAAATAAACAATCTGAAAATAACAGTAGAAACTTACAAACTGAAAAAAAATTCATATGTAAAAATATGATAAAAAATGTTCAGAAGTACGGAGCTGCTGTTATTTATCCCGGGAAAGAAGTTGATCTATATCCATATATTAATGGAAATTATCGTCTTGAAAAATGTGTTAATAGAGCAATTGAACTTGGAATGTTAGAAAAGGTTTGATATGGCTTTAATAGACGATTTCAAGGCTAGATTCCCAGGGTTTGACGTGTCCGAAGTGGACACGTATTTCCCATTGATAGAGGGTACTTACTGCTGTTATTACGATGGCGATCTTGATGATGTTTGCGACAAGGAAATCATATTAAATCTTCTTGCTCATCTATTTGTTATTGAAAAAACTGATTCTGATTTTACTGTTCAAAATGTAACTTCTGAAAAAGTTGGAGATGTTTCAACTACATATCAAAACAAGTCAATTAACAATAATGATGATTCATTTTTTGGATCAACAAAATACGGTCAAAAATACTTACAGTTAACATCTAAAATAAAAGCTGGTGCGTTTTTCGTATGACTCCAGAGGAAGCACTTAGACATACTCAAGAGCTTGCAAACAACATCAGACAGTTGACTAGCAAGGCTGTTTATGTCGGACTACCCAATGATAAAGTTGGTCAGCAAATATATAACAGTGACAAGACAATATTCGAGATTGGTGCAATCCATGAGTTTGGGTCAGACTCAAGAAACATACCGCCAAGGTCTTTTTTGAGGGCTACATTTCAATTGAAAAGAAATGAAATTAACTCTTTTATTGAAAATCAGTGGAATGACGTATTTCACGGTAGAAAGAATGCTGCAACAGCTTTGGATTTTCTAGGTATTACTGGAACAAATATGGTAAAGCAAGCATTCACAACTAAAGGATATGGAACTTGGCCAGATATAAAGGAATCAACTAAGAAGGCAAAAGGTTCTTCTGGAACGCTGATTGATACTGGGACACTAAGAAACTCAATAACTTGGGTTATTCGTAATGGCTAGCTTCACAAATGTTAACAGAGCATTAGATCGTTATTTGCAAACAGTGCATTACACTACAATAAGTCGCACTACTGTTGATTTCGAAGAAACATTGACACCTACAGTTACCATCATAAAGGCCGTTGTTCAGCCAGCTAACCCTGAAAAACTTAATGTTGATCAAATTGACTGGTCATTGAAATATCGTTTGATACATAGCAATCAACCTCTTGTAATGGGCGACTATGTTCGTCATGACGGGATAGAGTATAAGCTAATAGCTCCCTCTGACTGGTCAGACTATGGATATTACAGGGCAATAGGTGAGGAAGTTAAAGGTGATTTGGTATGAATAAGTTCTTGGTAGAGCTTGCTAAATTCACCCGCGATCTATTGGTGATACCAGAATCACAAATGAGTATTGGTCGAAGAAACTTTGATAGAAATGATTTTAAATCACTTAAAATAGTCATTGATCAAATATCCCCAGCCATACCATTAACCCGTGGCCAGGATTTTGATGGTGATGCTGAAAATATGGAGTATTACGCTCTTTATCAAGCACCATGTACAGTAGATTTTTATGGAGATACAGCGTTTGCCACAGCTCAGAAATTTGTTTTAACCCTGCAAAGCCAGTTAGGTTATGAACTTCAAAGAGATGGACAAATAACAGTTTTTCAATCAAGTAATCTGATTGATGTTGCTTTACTGACTGGTGAGCAGTACAGCCAACGCTATCAGGTTGAAATTAATGTACAATTAACATTAACACATGATATAGCCACATTAAGAATTGATGAGGCTCAAACAGAGTTGTATTTCAACTTATAGGAATTACCATGGCTGATATTTCAAATGTAATCACGGTTTCTCTTATACCTGAAGGAGTCCTTGCACAAAGGGATAATTTGAACGTAGTAGGTATTATTACCTCTGAGACTGGTTTTCTGTCTACTGCTAAAAGATTTGCTATATACCGAAACATTGCTGGCGTTGCTTCTGATTTCGGAACAAATAGCCAAGCATATGCACATGCTAAGTCATTCTTTGCTACTACACCCAATCCAATTGATGTGAATGGTTTGCTAGTAATTGGGTTCTGGCGTAAAGAGGACGAAAACGTAGCAGCAACAGCAGCTACGTTGCAGGGAGCTATTCTTGAATTTAATGATGTGCTTACTGAGCTACAACAGATTAGCGATGGTTCATTCGATATTGATATTGATGGCGGGCCAACAACTAATGTGACTGGCCTAGATTTCAGAACCGATACTAGCTTGGCTGATGTTGTTGCAACTTTAGATGCTGCTCTTACAGCAGCAGGTGTTACCGTAACATATAGAACTGATGATGTTGATGGAATTGTATTTACAAGTGATACAACTGGCGCTAGCTCAACATTGACTAAGCCAGTTGACGGTGCAACAGGTACGTCAGTAGTCCAATTGCTTGGACTTGCTGACGGGACAGGTTCAGTATTAACCCAGGGTGCTGATTCTGCTTTATTGAGTGCTGAGACCAAAGAAGCAGCAATAACTGAAATTAAAGCTCAGACAAACATTTATGGTGCTGTTTTTATTGATCAGCCAAATTCAACAGAAGCTAAAGATTTAGCTGAATGGGCTCAGGCTAATGATACTTTGCTTTATGATGTTTTCATTTTATCAAGCAATTTGAATGTAGATGTTAGCAATGTTGTTTGGGATATCAAGCTAAGCAGTCTGACCAATTATCGAATGCTTTATAGCCCAGCAAACAATAGACGGCTTGCAACTGCTTACATGGCACGAAATCACACTGTTAATTTCAATGCTGAGAATAGCGCGATTACTATGCACTTAAAGGCATTACCAGTTTCAGCTGAAGAATTAACTGAGACAGAGATTGCAGCAGCAAAAACTGTTGGTCTTGATGTTTACACAACAATTAAACAGACTCCTGTAATTTTGACTTCTGGCGCTAATGATTTTGTTGATAATCGTTATAACTTTATAGGTTATAAAGACGCTCTTGAAACTGACCTTTTCAATCTATTAAAACAGACCGGCACTAAAATACCTCAAACTGTTAGAGGCGTTAACCAGTTGGTTGACCAAGCTGAAAAGACAACTAGGGGATTTGTTCGTGCTGGTGTATTTGCTCCTGAAACTTGGACAAGCCCTGAACGTTTTGGTGATGAGGCAACTTTCAATAGAAATATTGAAAAGTTTGGTTTTTACTTCTTGGCTGGTCGTTTGTCAGACCAACCCCAGGCTGATAGGCAGGCACGTAAGTCACCAGTGATTAAAGGTGCTGTCAAAAATGCTGGTGCTATTCATTCAGCAAACATTATTGTAAATGTTAACTTATAAGGAATCGTAATAATGGCAACCATAGTTGTACCAGCAGATTCAACCACTTTAACGCTAAATGGTCATTTATTTAACTCATTTGCGGAAGGTGATTTCTTAGAGATTGCCCCAGTTAACCCCAGCACTAGTCACATCAATGGAGTGGCAAATGATAGCGTGACTATTAACCAGCGTAGCGACAGAAATGTTCATGATTTGACTATAAGGGTTATGCGTCATGATGACGATGATATTTATCTTAATGATCAGCGTAATTCGGAGATTCCACCTGTATTCAGTGGAACCATGAAGACTAACTTCACAAAAAACAATACTGATTTTGTTGAAACTTGGTTGCTTGAGAATGGCTCATTAACAGACCAGCCTACCGAGGTTAAAAACTCTCAAGATGGTAATGCTTTAATGGAATATAAAATTAGATTCCGTAGCGCTCAGAGACAATTGTAAGGAGTAAGTAATGAACCAAGGACTTGAAATGATTAAATCTGTTTATGAAGATAAACAGGCAGAGATTAACGGACGTAAATATGATTTTATGGCAATGACTCATAAGAAAAGACTTAAAGTTTTTTCTAGTTTCATGACATGGAAGAATCAACTTGAGAACCAAGATTTCGCATTTATGTGTACTGATCAATTTGATTTAGTTTCAGGAATAATTGATGAACATGTTGCATTTGACGGAATGCAACTAAGTAAATTGCCAAAGCACTGGGAAAGATTTCCTGAAGACTATTTAATGTTTACCCTTACTGCTATACAGGTGATCAGTTACCCTTTTTTAAAAGGAAACCTTGGAAGTTAAGAATACCTGCTATTTCCAGGGGCAGAGATCATATCGAGTACACTAACATAGCCGATGTAGACATGACGGCTATGTTTTTATCTAAGCGTGGCTATGGCAGCTACAAAGAAATGCAAGAGCTTGATACTGACGATTTTCTAGATTTGCTGGAATATGAACAGATATGCTCAGCAATAGAAAATTTCGAGATAGAAGAGGCTAAAAGAAACTGATGGCCATAGTTAATGAGCTTGTAACTAGATTTGATTACCAGGGTTCTGCACAGCCTTTAAATAATTGGAATTCATCTCTATCAAAAGCTATATCTCAACTAGCTATATTTGCTACTGCTTTACAAGGAGTTGTATTTTTTACAGGTTCTTTTGTTAAAGAAGCATCAGAATCAGTTAAACCATTATCACAGTTATCAGATAAGATAGGTTTATCAATAGAGCTTATACAAGAACTTGAATTTGTATCAAGAAACTTTGGAATAGAATTCGAATCTTTATCTGATAGATTAGTAACATTTTCTGAAAAAATAGGTGAAGCATTTTTATTTAAGGAAGGAACAGCGGTTGAAGCATTCAAAACACTTAATATAGAAATTATTGACTCTAATGGTAATCTAAGAAAAACTGACGATTTATTATTTTCAGTAATAAATAAATTTGAAAGACTTAATCTAACCAAACAGGAAAAAATATTTCTTGCTGAAGAATTAGGTCTTACTATTCTTTCAAAGCTTTTGA
>OBJS01000305.1_pt1 | contig 12395 bp, 9 predicted proteins | sample 1519851 | NCBI WGS metagenome assembly OBJS01 (sample SAMN03019806, study PRJEB22545) | beach sand metagenome | biome: beach; feature: sea beach; material: beach sand | place: USA: Municipal Pensacola Beach, FL | collected 2010-10-20 | depth 25-47 cm m
TTCTGGTTGGCAAAAAGCCGACCTGATAATCGTGGCGGGTCGCCCGTCGATGGGTAAAACCTCGTTTGCCATGAATATGGTCGAGCACGCCATGCTGCATCAAGAGCAGCCGGTACTGGTGTTTAGTCTGGAGATGCCGGCAAACCAGCTTGTCGTGCGCCTGTTATCCTCCATGGGCAAGATTGATCAGACGCTGATTCGCAACGGTAAGCTCGGACCCGACGATTTCGCCCGCCTTTCCGGCGCAGCGGCGCGACTCAAGGACCGCCCCCTGTACATCGATGACACGCCGGGTATTTCTCCTCTCGAAATGCGCAATCGAATCCGGCAGTTATCCAGGGAACACGGTGCCCCGGGGATGATTATGGTGGATTATCTCCAGTTGATGAGTGCCAGCACGCCAACCGACGGGCGCGTACAGGAGATATCGCAAATATCCAGAGACCTGAAACTTATCGCGCGGGAATTTTCCTGTCCGATGATTGCCCTGTCCCAGTTGAGTCGAAACGTTGAACAGCGCCCCAACAAGCGGCCGGTCAATTCGGATCTTCGCGAGTCCGGCGCCATTGAGCAGGATGCTGACGTCATTCTTTTTATTTACCGCGATGAGGTCTATAACAAGGATACGGTCGACAAAGGCGTGGCGGAAATTATTATCGGCAAGCAACGAAATGGCCCGATTGGTACGGTACCCTTGACGTTTCTCGATAAATACACGCGCTTTGAAAACCTGGCGCGCGACTATTTTACCGACGCGGACTGAATATGCTCGCTGGATACGCTACCGATGGATGCAATGGTCACCGATAACATGAAAATTTTCCACACCATCGCCGGTGTGCGCGAAGTTCTGCGTGAGCGGCGCCGGCAGGGTCAAAGTGTGGCCTTTGTGCCCACGATGGGCAATCTGCACGAGGGCCACCTGCAACTGGTCCGTTTGGCCCGCGAACATGCCGAAGTCGTCGTGGTCAGCATATTTGTCAATCCTCTGCAATTTGGCCTGAACGAGGATTGGGAGCAATATCCCCGTACTTTTGAAGATGATGCCCGCAAACTGGAGGAAGAAGGCTGCGACTTTCTGTTTTCCCCGGACGAAGGTGAGATTTATCCCAACGGCATGGCGGACCAAACCCGCGTTGTCGTGCCGACCATGACTGACATTCTCTGTGGCGCCAGTCGTCCCGGGCACTTCGAGGGTGTGACCACTGTGGTATCCAAGCTGCTGCATATCGTGCAGCCAGACAAAGCGATCTTCGGGGTAAAGGATTTCCAGCAGCTGGCAGTCATCCGGCGTATGGTCGAGGATCTGTGTATTCCGGTTGACATTATCGGTGCCGATATCGCGCGTGCCAGCGACGGGCTTGCCCTGAGCTCCAGAAACAGCTATCTGAGCGAAGACGAAAGGGCGCGCGCGGTGATTCTTTACCAGGCGCTGTGCTGGTGTCGAGACGAAATTACCCAGGGAGACCGGGATTTCACTGCGCTGGAGGCGGCGACAGGGGAAAAACTCGAAAAAGGTGGATTTACGACAGATTATGTTAGTATTCGCAACGCCAGAAATCTGGAACCGGCCGCGCACGACGACAGGGAGATCGCCATACTGGGAGCAATGTATGCCAGTGGCGCGCGACTGATCGATAATGTTACGTTGAGTCTGACGCCCACTGAGGCCGAAGATTAGGGGGACAGCGTTATGTTGAGCAATATGCTGAAAGCCAAACTGCACATGGCAACGGTTACCCAGGCCGAACTATGGTACGACGGTTCCTGCGCCATCGATAGCGATCTGCTGAAACTGGCGGGTATGCGTGAGTTCGAGCAGATTGACGTCTACAACGTCAATAATGGCGAGCGGTTTACCACTTACATCATCAAGGCGGAAGCCGGTTCCGGTACGATTTCGATGAACGGCGCGGCGGCGCGGCGCGTGCAGGTTGGCGACCGCATTATTATCGCGACCTACGGGCAGTTTGCTGAAGCCGAGCTGGAAAAACATAAACCGAAACTGGTTTATTTAAATGAGGACAACAGCGTCGAGCGTACCGCCAATACCATTCCCGTTCAGGCTGTGTCCTGATTCCGTAGACACCATCTGACCCCGGCGCTCCTCGCGCCTACCCGATAGATTCCTGTCCCCACCCCTCCGTGGGGCTGTCTGGTTCGGGTGCCGATATGGCCCGAACCCCCTGCATGTGCCAGAATGCTGGCCCCGAACATCAATCAAACGCCTAAAATTTACTCTTGCAGGAGAGCTAAGATGTCAGAGTTCCCCGTCCATCCGGTGTCCGAAGAGTGGGCCCGAGAGGCCTTTATTGACCATCAGCGTTACCAGGAAATGTATCGTCGTTCGATCGAGGAACCCGACGCGTTCTGGGCCGAACAGGCCGAGCAGTTTATCAGTTGGGATCAGCCCTGGGGCAAAGTCTGTGAGTACGATTTCACTAAGGGGCATGCGGCCTGGTTTAGCGGTGGGCGGCTCAATGTCACCGTCAACTGCATCGATCGTCATCTGCCGACCCGAGCCGCACAGACGGCGATCATCTGGGAAGGCGATGACCCCTCGGTAGATAAGAAAATTTCCTACGGCGAACTTCACGCCGAAGTTTGTAAGCTGGCGAATGCCCTGCGCAGCCGGGGTGTGGCGAAAGGTGATCGTGTCTGTATCTATATGCCGATGATTCCGGAGGCGGCCTATGCCATGCTCGCCTGCGCCAGAATCGGCGCAGTTCACTCGGTGGTCTTTGGCGGTTTTTCCCCAGATGCCTTAAAAGACCGTATCCTGGATTCCGACTGCCGCGTGGTCATCACTGCGGATCAGGGTATTCGTGGTGGCCGCGAGATTCCGCTCAAAGACAACACCGATAAGGCGCTTGCTCAGTGCCCCGGCGTACATACTTGCCTGGTGGTGGAGCGTACTGGTGCCGAAGTCAGTATGCGGGAAGACCGCGACATCTGGTATCACGAGTTGCTGGCGTCGATGTCAGACGAGTGTCCGCCGGAATCTATGGAGGCAGAGGATCCCTTGTTTATCCTCTATACTTCGGGATCCACCGGCAAACCGAAGGGCGTTTTACACACCACCGGGGGTTATCTGCTGCAGGCGGCGATGACCCACAAATATGTTTTTGACTATCACGACGGCGACGTTTACTGGTGTACCGCCGATGTGGGCTGGGTCACCGGCCATACCTATATTGTCTATGGCCCGTTGTGCAACGGCGGTATGACGTTGATGTTCGAGGGTGTGCCCACTTTTCCCGATGCATCGCGCTTTTGGCAGGTCGTCGACAAACACCAGGTCAACCAGTTTTACACCGCGCCGACAGCACTGCGAGCCCTGATGGGCGCCGGCAATGACTTTGTCGAAAAGACTTCGCGAGCTTCTCTCAAATTACTGGGCACTGTCGGCGAGCCGATTAATCCGGAGGCCTGGGAATGGTACTACCGGGTGGTGGGCGACTCCCGTTGCCCGATTGTCGATACCTGGTGGCAAACCGAGACCGGCGGCCACATGCTAACACCGTTGCCGGGCGCCATCGACCTGAAGCCGGGTTCGGCCACTGTGCCCTTTTTCGGTGTGCAGCCGGCCTTGCTGGATGGGGATGGTAAGGAAATTGACGGACCGGGCGAGGGCAATCTGGTGATCAAGGCTTCCTGGCCGGGACAGATTCGTACCGTGTTTGGCGATCATCAGCGACTTATCGATACTTATTTTTCGACCTACCCCGGTTATTATTTTGCCGGTGATGGCGCGCGTCGGGATGAAGATGGTTACTACTGGATTACCGGCCGGGTCGACGACGTGCTCAATGTGTCCGGGCACCGAATGGGCACGGCCGAGGTGGAAAGCGCGCTGGTGTTACACGAAAAAGTAGCTGAGGCCGCTGTCGTCGGCTTTCCGCATGCTATCAAGGGCGAGGGTATCTACGCCTACGTGACCTTGATGTCCGGTGAAACGCCTTCGGAGGCCTTGCGCAAAGAACTCATCGACCTGTGTGTTAAAGAGATCGGCGCCATTGCCAAGCCGGATGTGATCCAGTGGGCGCCGGGTTTACCGAAGACCCGCTCGGGCAAAATCATGCGCCGTATTTTGCGCAAGGTTGCGGCCAACGATCTGGACAATCTGGGCGATACTTCGACCCTGGCTGATCCCGCCGTGGTCGAGGAGCTGGTCGAGAACCGAGTCAATAAGGGTTAAAGCATTCGGGATTGCCCCTAGCGGCCCATGGAGCGACGCCCCATTTGGGGCGAGCGTAGGCAGTTCCAGTACATTGCGTTATTCCGGGAGCAGATCATGGCTTCATTGCAAGGCAAAATAGCCCTTGTCACCGGCGCCAGCCGGGGTATTGGGAAGGGTATCTCCCTCGCGTTGGCGCGTGTCGGATGCGAGGTGTTTCTTGCCGCTCGCGACGAATCGGCGCTTGCCGATGTGGTTGCTGATATTCAGGCAGCCGGCGGCGTGGCAGAAGCGGTGGTTGTCGATGTCACGGACGAGACATCGGTATCGGCACTGTTTGAGCGGATCGCCGCCCGGGGGCGCCTGGATATTCTTGTCAACAATGCAGGTATTGCGGTGGCCGGCCGCATCGACGAGCTGAGCCTGGCCGATTGGCAGCGCGTACAGGACGTCAACGTGACCGGGGCTTTTCTTTGCTGCCGCGGTGCGGCGCGAATCATGAAGCCGCAGGGTCAGGGTCGGATCATCAACATTGGCAGTATTTCCGGGCAAATGCCGAGGGTGAAAAGCTCACCCTACACGACTTCGAAATTTGCTTTAAGCGGGCTGACCAAGGCTCTGGCGCTGGAGCTTAGGCCCTACAATATCGCGGTATGCGCGCTCCATCCCGGCAATGTCATGACCGATATCTGGGAAAAAACACCGCAGGTGCCCGAGCAGGAAGGCGTTATTGAAGTCGAGGATCTGGCCGATGTGGTGGTCACAATCGCCACCTTGCCCGATAACGTTAATCTCTTTGAGTCTATAGTGTTGCCGGTTTCACAACCCTATCTGGGGAGGGGATAAGGCGAACACGTCACGCACAAAAGGGCTACCGTTGGGGCGGGTTTTTTCCGGTGGCAGGAATCCCCGGCGGTGGTGTATAAAAGACGGCGGTCATTCTCTTGTCTCTTGTCTCTTGTCTCTTGTCTCTTGCTTGGGCTTTTTACGTAACCCGACTAAAAATCTACCTCGACACCAATTGAAAGCTGGTCATTGTGGTGGAACTGGCCGAACAATCCGGTTTTGTCGCCGTAAAAAATGTCACTGCCCACCCAGGTTTTGAAGTCGTCCTGCCACTCGTAACTTATTTTTGGCCGCAGCAGGCCATCGCCGGAATTGAGACTCCCCAACCAGATCACCTCGAGTGTCAGCGTGTCATTCCAGAACAGTCGTTGGGCGAGGAGGGTGGCATTGGCCTCTTTCTTGTCGCGCACGCTGTTGTTCTCGGAAAAATGACTCTGAAAAAGTTGCGCGCTGATAAGGGTATTTGACAATCCCGACCAATCCAGGCCGAGGACGTAGGCAATTTCGTTGCCTTTCGTGATGCCGTCGGTATTGCCGACGTCGTTGCTTAGCAGATAACGATCCGTCGAGTAACCCACCTCGGTACGCAATACCCAGTCCCCGAACGCATTGTTGGCGGTGCCTCCAAAGGTGTGGGTGCGATGGTATTTCGGTGTCAGTACGATGCCTGGCGAGGGTCCCGGCGTGGCCCTGCGATGCAGCACCGGCAAGTCATCGTAGTGGTAAAAATAATTCAGACTGAAATCCCAGCCACGCCAGTTATTGGCAAGTCGTAAGCCGGTATCGGCATCGCGAATATTTTTACCGGGCTTGTCCGTTTTATCCATGCGCACAGTGGTATTTGGCGCCAGACCGGCAGCACTAGGCACTAATTGGGGTGACGAGAAAGCCCAGGTCGAGCCGTCTTCGGGTAAGGCGTGATACGTCTGGTCTGGAATCCACAAAAATTGTGTGTCCCAGCCAGCGACCACGGTTTCCAGGTTCACCATCCAGGTTGGTATGCGCGATTGCTCGAACTCCTCGAGGATAAAATATTGAAAAGACTGGGGGTTAACGATATCGAGAACTTTAAGCCCGTCTGCCTCTCCCCAGACAACCTGCTGTTTGCCCAGAGTCAAATGGATGCCGGATATTTCGGTTGCGATATAGAGCTCTCTAAGTGTTGCCGCCGTGCTGTCGCCGATGATCTGCGGGCGGGTTATCTGATCAAAGGCGGATAGCGACAGGTGGTCGAAGCCCGCGGTATTGTTATCTTCCGTACGCAGGCGGCCGATGGCAGTCAATTCGACGCTGTCCCCAAGGCTCAGGTCCAGTTGCGGGCTCAGGTCTAGGCGTAACGACTGATCCCGCCCGGTATCGATATTCCCGGCCCACTCAGTTCGCAAGGTCGTTTGCCAGGTGTAATCGATCGCCCCTGCGGGCAACGTAACAGTCAAAAAAGTCAGGGTGAGTGCTGTGGCCGTTGTTAACCGGCACCCATGCCGCGACGCGGGCGAGCAGCGCGTCATGGGTTTATATCCCCCGTTTGAGCGCAGTTTTGCTAAAAATACTGTCTTCGATAGGGCTTTGGTAATCGATTTCGCTGAAAGTCAGCAGGGTCGTATGCCCGGTCTTGTGATTCTCGACGCTCAATTTATGTTGTGTCCATATACCTTGAACCTGACGAATATCTTCCGCGTGGACGGTTTTCAACAAATTGCCGCGAATATCCCAGAACCTACTACGCCGGGCCATCCAGATTTCAGCGTCGATACAGGATTCGACCCTGCTGTAACCGAGTTCGCGTGCCGTAGTTTCATCGACTGGAGTCGCTTCGATGAGAAAACATTCGTGGCCGTCGACCTCGCTCTTGCCCAATGTTTTGTAATGATAGTCCCGTTCGGAAACCCGGGTTTCCAGTTTCATATCCTCATACGTGAGATCGGTGCCGAGGAAGTAATCACCGCGATCGCTGGCCGAGATGCGCCTGACCTTGCGCATGGCGGGCAGGTACAGCCACTGGTCATCCTCGCGCTCCGAGTCAGCGTAGTCATAGGTTAAAAAGGCGGTATCTTTGACATTTTTCGGCGACAGATAAAACAGAATAGTGTGTTTATCGACATCGTAATATTTACGATACCCCCGGGTATTTCGCTCGCGAATCTTGCCGCGTCGATCAATCAGCTGCATGGACAGCGTGCGGGTTACTGATTCGCCCTCGTCGCGATTATTGATGTTGCGCACGATTTCGGCAGCGGAGGGCAGCACTTCGATTGCAGGTGATGTGACTGAAGACCCGCTTTGCGCTGCAGCGCCATTGCTCGAGAGCAACGTCCAGACGAAAACAGAAATTAGAGGTAAAGCGAATCGCGGGTCAAACATTCGGAATACTCCTGTGCTCGTTTGTGCCTGGTCTCAGCTCTGTTCTGTGGGCCCGGCGATCGCCGCGGTGCTTCCGGCTTCGGCAAAGCCCAGAAAACGGGGTTTTAACAGGACGGTCAATGCCGGGAGTAGCGTTAGACTGGCAATAAAACTTAAAGTGACCGCCAATGCGATCAACGCTCCAAATTCCTGTAAAAAAGAAACCTTGCTTAACAGGATGGTGCCAAAACCCAGGGCAAGCGCAAGAAAATTAAACAGCAGGGCGCGGCCGGTCGTAGCGTACACTTCGGATAGGCCAGCGGCGTTCAGTTCTCCGTGCCGGCGGATTGTTGTTTGCAGTCGTTCGGTGGTGTGAATGGAAAAATCGACACCGACTCCGATGGCCATCGATGCGCACATCGAAGAACTGATTGACAGCCAGATACCGCCGTATCCCATGACGGCGTAGATGCCAAGCATGGTCAACGCGATGGGTAATAGGCAGAACAGGCCAGCGGCGACCGAACGGAAACTTGCCGCTGCCATGAGAAGCACCAGTAACAGAGCAACGCCCAGACTGACGAAGTGGGTTTCCCCCAGTCGCTGCATCCAGTGGTAATTGACGTTGGCACGCCCCGTTCCGCTAACCGAAATAGCCTTACCGTTAAAATGCAATTCAGCATAATCGTGAAAGTACTCGACGACCGACTTCAGTGTGGTGTATTGGTGTTCCTTGATATTGATACGCACATTAGCAAGGCGATAGTCGTAGTCTATTTCCTCTTCGAGATCGTCCGGATCGCCGGTAGCGGAGTAAAGTAAAAAGTATTGGGCGATAAGATCGGCATTGTCGGGTAGCTTGTAGAATGCGGTATCGTTGCCGTGCATCGACCGGTGCATCTGTTTCAGGTAATCGACGATGGACGTGCTGCCTTTGACCAGTGGATGCGCTTCCATATGGGTCTGGAGTGCTTCTATTTTTTTCAGGTTTTCCGGGTCGAACAGCCCCTCCACATCCGGCGTTTCTACCGTTATATCAAAATAATAGCTGCCGTCGAAGCGCTGGTTAATGGCCGTGTCGGCGAGCACGATAGGCTCATCTGGCTGGAAGGCGCGCATCATCGATTCATTCATATAGATCTTACTGCTGCCATGTAAACCGGCCACAATTAACAACAGCGCCGCGCAAACGACCAGTTTGGGAAAGCGTACCGCCGTGCGGCCGATAATCTGCACTGATTTGCCGAAGATGTCGACAGTCTGCCCGGTGGTGTCGGCTTGCGCGGGCGAGCCTGATTTTTCAGACACACTTGCTTCTAGCGGATAAGCGCGACTGATCTGGACCTTTAACAGGCAAAGTATGGCCGGCAAAACAATGAGCGAGAAAAGCCAGGCAACCCCCACGCCGAAAAGCGCGAAAACACCGAAAAATTTCATCGGCGGCATGATCGAAGCCAACGCCAGGCCGAGAAAGCCTGCCATCGTGGTCAGGGACGTCAGTGTGATGGCACGCCAGATACGTACCAGGGCCAGCACTGTCAGCTCGCGCGGTGACAGGCCCGGGCGCTGCGACGCCTGCTGGTAATACTCGGTGAGGATATGTATCGAATCGGCGACAGCGATGGCGATCAGGATGACCGGCAGGGCGTTGGTGACGACAAAAAATTTGATGCCGACTGCGGCCATGAACCCGATGGCGGCGGCCAGTGTGGCGATAACAATAAAATTGGGTAGCAGGCCACCGCGAATGGTGCGAAAGGCGATGAAACAGAGCAGGGTGATTACCAGTGCGGACAGGGGGTTCAGACGCGCCGCGTCGGCGTCTACATAGTGGCCAAAATAGCCGATTACGGCACCCTCGCCGGCCACATGCACGGTTTCGCCGGCCTGGATCGGCGCGTTTTCGACGAGTTTCAGCATGGCATAGTAGACCGGCTGGGCCGCGGTTTCGTCGAGCAACTCCGCGATAATAAGCGCCCCGGAGCTGTCCTCGGCAACCAGCGTTCCCCGGTATAGCGGAAAATCCATCACCGCGCGTTTCAGGGCCTGTGCTTCGTCCAGTGTCTTGGGGGGTTGGTCAAACTCGAAAAAGGGGCTGATCTCCATGCCCTCTTCCGTGCCGACGATGTTGTTTTCCGTGGCGAGGCTGGTGATACCGGCGGGATCAATGTTGTCGATTGTTTCGAGTCCGCGCGTCAGCCAGGCGATTAACTGTAGCGTTTCGGGATTGAAGATGCCGTGCTCGCCATCGTTGATGACCGCGATAACCATGGGGTCGCCCAGGCCGAAAATCTCTTTGCTCTGATTGCTGAAAACCAGAGCGGGATGGTCTGCCGGCATAAAAGCATCGGCCCGGGTATCTTTTTCCAGGGTTGGCAGAAAGCTGGCAAAAGCGATAATCAGGGCGACGCCGATACCGATGATGCGGCGCGGATATGCCGTGATCGACCAGAAAAAACGCCAGGCGCGGGTCTCAGTTTCGGGGATAGCAGGGCGCTCGATGCTGTTTCTCCGTTGGCCTGTTAAGTGGCATCCATTCCAGATAGCGAAAATATAACCGTGCGGTGAAGGCCGCTTTGGCGATGGTTATGATAACTGAATAGCCTGGGGATCAAAGTGGGAATTGACTGGGTGGGCGTGCTTTTCTAAGGTGGGCCGGTTGCCGACTACTCTCTACGCCAGACGAATCATGATTTCATTTGAAACCTTGCTGGAAGTTGCCGAAGCCCGGTGGGCACAAAATAATACCGGTGCCGACGCGCCTACGCTCGCAGCTGGTTTGCCAGCGGTCAAAACGCCCGACCAGTTGCGCCAGGTGCCCGACGACAGGTATCTATCGGAAATGGCGCGCTGTGTCTTTCGGGCCGGTTTTTCCTGGAAGGTTATCGATGCTAAGTGGCCGGACTTCGAGATTGCATTTGATCGCTTCAATCCCGTTGTCGTCGCCCACTATTCGGATGATCGTCTCGATCAACTTGTCGCGGACAAGCGCATTGTGCGGCATGCGGGCAAGATCAAATCGGTGCGTGAAAACGCCACATTTACCTGTCAGGTACAGCAGTCCCACGGCAGTTATGCCGCTTTCATCGCCGACTGGCCCGGCACGGATATCGTCGGCCTGTGGTTGGAGCTAAAAAAACGCGGCAGTCGCCTGGGCGGTAACAGTGGCCCCATGAGTCTGCGCCTGATGGGCAAAGACACTTTCATCCTGACCAAGGATGTCATTGCGGCCCTGGTAAACCATAAACTGATGGCCAGCGTGAGCCCTGGCAGCAAGCGTGACCTGGCGGCAGTCCAGCAGGTTTTCAACCGGTTTCAAGAGGCCTCGGGTTATCCCCTGGCCCACATCAGCCGCATCATGTCACTAACTGTTTAAGCCTGCCGCCGGCGGGCGAATATTTTCGATGTACAGATTCAGGCTGCCGAGTCGCCCACCGCGCTCTCGGTATAACGGGTCACGGAAGCAATGATTTCCTGCCGTGCCTCCTCGGCACTGCCCCAGCCGTCGATTCGAACCCATTTGTGTTCTTCGAGGTCCTTGTAGTTTTCGAAATAGTGCTCGGTTTGCCGCTTTAACAATTCTGGAAGATCGGAGACTTCCTTGACGTGATCGTACATGCCCGTCAGTTTACTGTGGGGGACGGCGATCAGTTTCGCGTCCGGGCCGGCTTCGTCGGTCATATTGAGCACGCCCACGGGACGGCTGCGAATGACCGAGCCAGGCATAACCGGGTAGGGGGAAACCACCAGGACATCGAGGGCGTCGCCATCTTCCGACAAAGTGCAGGGGATATAGCCGTAGTTGGCAGGATAAAACATGGGGGTGGCGACAAACCTGTCGACGAAAATGGCATCGGATTCTTTAACGATTTCGTACTTGATGGGATCGTGATTCGCGGGAATTTCGATGATGACATTGATATCGGAAGGTAAGTCGTTACCGGCGGAAATTTTGCCGTAACTCATAGTATTGCCTTTGGGTTTTGACTGCTGGGGTGGGTTGGTTAGAAAGCGGCGCAATTATAGCGGCAGAGTCCGCGCCTGCCAATTGACGGGATGATTCGTCAGGTGGTTTGCCACAGAGCTGGATTGACCCGTGGGGAACGGCGTGGGGCAATAATTTAGCGCCGGAATCTGCCAGGTGAGGCTTCTATCACACAGCGACAGGTGCGGCGGTGATGCCGACGAAAATGACGAAAACTCGCTGGTTGGCAAAGTTTGCTAAACCGGCTGTGCGCCTTTGTCACTCGGGATTGGTGCCTGCTACTATGGTGCATGGCCGCGTCGATAAAGCGTGAAAGGGGCGTGGCGGCATATCGGATCGAGCGCGCTTTGCATCTGTTTCCCCAGGTGCGGCGCAGGACCGATGAAACGGTTTGACAAGACCCCGTACTAGGGGGCAATAACATCAGATACAGGGGCATGACAATGAATCCACTTGAAGGCGTGCGCATCGTCGAAGTTACAACTAACGCGTCAGGGCCTCTGGCCACTAGCTTGCTGGCAGATCAGGGCGCTGATGTCATTCGTCTGGAAACCATTGGTATGGGCGATCCCTCGCGCCATGTGGGTGGCGTTCGCGGAGGCGTTACCGGTTATACCGCATACATGAATCGCAATAAGCGCTCGGTAGCAGTCGACCTGAAGGATGACAGGGTGCGGCCGGTCCTATACGAGTTGATCAAGACCGCGGATGTCTTCGTGCAAAACTCGCGTCCGGGCGCGTTGGCCCGCGCTGGCTTGGGCTATGATGCCCTGCACGAAATCAATCCTCGGCTCATCTACGCATCGATATCTGGTTTTAGCGCCGATGGGCCGGGCGCGGGGCAGAGGGTCTACGATCCGGTAATCCAGGGCGCCTCGGGGCTGGCTTCGGCCCAGGGTATGGGAGAGGAAAAACCCGTGCTGGTGAAAACCATAGCCAGCGACAAGATCGCGGCCTACACGGCGGCGCAGGCGATATCATCCGCGTTGTTTGCCCGCGAACGCGGTGTGGTCGGGGGCCACGAGATCAAATGTTCCATGCCCAGCA
>OBJS01000306.1_pt1 | contig 12334 bp, 19 predicted proteins | sample 1519851 | NCBI WGS metagenome assembly OBJS01 (sample SAMN03019806, study PRJEB22545) | beach sand metagenome | biome: beach; feature: sea beach; material: beach sand | place: USA: Municipal Pensacola Beach, FL | collected 2010-10-20 | depth 25-47 cm m
TTTCGCTTTTTCCTGATTCTGGTATAGGTTCACCTTTAAATCTCCGTGTTAGCACCTAACAAGTTCATTGAACGCCAGCCACTTACCACTGCGCCTAACATGTCGGCTTAATCTGCGCCGTTATATTACTCAAAACACATAAGTAGTGGGCCGCCTAGGTCTCCAGTTATTCCCCCACTTGGGAGACTCCACGGGACACCCCAGAGGGTGTTTCTGCTTTCGCTTCATCAGCCAAAGACGTGTTGTCGATGTGGGGCCAGATGCTACCATGTCAGCGGCCTTGGGTAGCCCACGGCTTATGTGTTCTGTTCAACTTCCATAATACAACAAAGCATTCGTTATTTAATCGTTAGGCCTCTGAAAGTATTTCTGATACGGCTACGAGTATATGTGATCTGCCAGCAATTGACCAACAATTGTACTGACTATTCCATTCAACATAAAAGGGGCGCTTCTGAAAGGGCGATCTGGCTCGGCACTTTCGGGTTTTATCCTCTTCAATAGGTTTTCTCCACTCGCGTTTAGTCTTCATCTTTTCTCCTAGTTCGTAGCCCAGTATACCAAAATCATATCCAGACGCTACGAAAGCTTTAGCCTTTTCACGATTACATCCGCACCCTATGTACGTGTAAATAGTGCTAAGTTCGGCAGGCGTAAATGATGTTCCTAGAAACTTATTCATCCCGTTCCTGATCCTGGTTTGCCACCAATTACTCAACCCTTTGTGAGCTGGCCTCGATAGCCATTCGATAACTTTGCACTTAAAATCGAATTCGTTTTCTATGTCATCAATACGGAAGTAAATATTGTTCTTTGGTTCGATTATCAGTTCATCGGTTTTGTAAATAAACGCCTTCGGGAACGCTTCTTTCAAGCGATCTATACAATCCTGTACTTCATTGTTCATATCAAGCTCCAACAGCTAATGTTAGCTGCCATCAGATTTCACCAGCCGGTCTAACAGTTTACCGATTTGGTCTACTGCTTTGGGGTGTATTCCGTAGTCGTAAGCTATGGTATCGAATTCGTAATCAACCCAATCGCGCTCCGTAAGCTGGTCATACTCCGAGCAATTAACAAGAGGGCCAACATGGGACTCTACAGAGTTGTTGTATTCGAGGTTTGTGTCTTTGTTTAAGTCCTTCATGATTTCATTTATCCAGTGATCAAAGTCGATCTACACATTCTAGGTGGTAGAATCCATATTGCAATTTATACACATCGCCTAGATCGCTAGGTGCGTGAAACGCCATTTTATGCCCCAGTGAGCAGGGGTTATATTGGTCGGTAACGTCTTCCTTTGGTACGAAGTTCCTGCAATCATCACACCATTGGCAAATTGCTTTTCCTTCCATGTTTATCCCCACCACATAATTACGTGTAAAATTCCCGCTCATCGTCAGTTAATTCTTTACCGTAAATATAGTGACTTATATGTGAGTAGTGGTAGGTCAAAATACCGTTGTGACTACGAACATATACATCGTGTTCCCCATTAGCCCACGATTTTACAATCACACCTATCTGACCATCAACAACAACCACATTACCAAATTGAAAAGGACTCACCTTAAACTCCCCCACTGCTCGACCATTGTTTATACCCTTAAGTTATTTAAATCAGTCAAAGATACCACCCATCCAGTTTTTATAAGTTGTCACGTTGTAGGTTAGCGGCACTACTACCCACCCCTCAATAACTTTCCCCTCTCTGGGTAGTGGGCGATCAATTACCTTTTCTTGGAATGGGTGAGGTAGGAAAATATACCTCCCATTTGGAGAAACTTTTACTCTTATAACCCTACTGGTTACAGCATTCTTGATGTAAACATAGTCCCACCCAAACCACCTATGAAAAAACATCCACATAGTTACCACTCCTCAGTGTATCCTCAATCCTCTAGGTTTAGTCACAATATTTACTCCTAAGCCTGCAATAGTAAAAATCTTTAACAATATGGGCTTTATCTACCCCAGTAATAGTACCATTACATCGTTTCATATTTCTTCAGCGGTTTTGTCGTGATACTCAAACATCCATCGACCAGTAACCGCTTCAAGCGATACGTCATGTACATAACCACCTATATGGTCAGCAAACTTTTCAAGCAATTCAGGGTGAAAGATGTGGTTGCCAATCAAGTGTTTATCTGATGACTTATTAATTTTATTCAGCGTGGGCCAATCAGCAGGTACGACGGTACTGTCAGGGTAGATAACAAAAATTTGGTACCATTTGCAGTAGTTCTCTACTGTTACGACAGGCTTATTATTATCTTTGCCTTGACAAATTAGTGGAATACCGCGTTCTGATTTAAATATGTGTTTTTTACTCATTTAAAAGACCTCTCTCTTTCATTTTTCTTTCTTCTATATATAGTTCTTGCCTAAGTTCCACCAGCTCAAAGTCCAATTCACATAGTTTCTGTGTCAGCTTTGTTGTGTCTACTTTTAATCGTTTATCGATAATCCTTTTTAGTTCCTGTTCTCTTTTTGCGAGAGGCTCCAAAAGTTCCGCAGTTGTTTTATAGTCCCCTTTGTTGGCTTTAAATATGGCTAAACCCTCATCACGGACGTTTAATAACTCTATGTAGGCGTCTGGAGATAATAAATCTTCCAATTCTTTAGCCTGTTTCATAGCTTCCTCAATGGCTTGGTTGAGGATTTTGATCTTAACCGTTCCCATGTTACGCACCTGCATCATTTGGTTTAAATTCTAAGCAGCACGCAGCCAGTGGTGTGTATACCTCTGTGAAACTCGCACGCTTTTTGGTTCTGTCAACATCAATTATGTGTGTATTAGACTTTATTGCTTCGTCAACTAATCTACGCAAGTGACAAACTCTGTAGTTCTGACAGTTATAGCACGATTCTTTGTTTTCTGGTTGTTCATTAGACATGGTACTTACTCCTGATCTTGATTTTTAACAGGTATAAAAGCCACCGAATAGCGTACTACGGTTAACCCAGCCTTTATCTGCTTTGTAATCCTGTATGATATTCGTAAAGATGTTACATCTTACTGTTGGGCTATCAAACCGTGGGTTACTGCCACACCCTGAAAGTGCTGCAATAATAAAAAGTATTGGGCATGTTTTCACCTTTAAGTACCCTCGCCGATCTCAAGGTCTAAAGCCTCATCTAACCTATCGCCGGATAAAGTTTCGTGCCCCAGTTTAACGCTCTCAGCAAACTTTACAACAGCCATACCCTTGTCAGACCAATGCTTTTCTCTTAGTTTACGATAACGGTTAGCATCCCTTCGGTCTAGGCAACTCTGCTTATCCCCGTACAGGACTTTTATCATTTCATCAGCGAATTCTTCAGCGGCATCTGAAATATCTTTTTTCCAGCCATCGGGTGACTCGTATAAGTCCGAATCCCCCATGACAGGATTTGCAAGAAGGCCATTAAGTGCAGCCGCAGCAAAATAGTCACGTTTAGTCACATTTTTTGGTTCAAAACTACCATTCAACTTCTGTACCATTTTCATACTCCGCTTAACCAGACTTCTCGGTACGTTCAATGAGTCGTACCCATTGATTTTCAGGGTTTGCTACGCACTTTACGCAGATGTCTTTATCTTTCACATCACTATCGTAAGTGGGTTTTACCGTGTAGTAGATAGGTTCCTCTAATGTTGGGTTATCTTTTGGATGTACTCTTATGTACATAGTACCGCTCATGGCGGTGTCTGGTACAATTTCCTCTTCACAGATGTCACAAAATGTCTTTTGCATTAGTTGTCTCCTGTTGATCCAAACCCACCATTTCGGTTGGCTGTGTTTTCGGTAAGTCCACGAACCATAATAGCCACAGGAGTAATAACTAACTGGGCTATTTTATCACCGGGTTTTACTGTGTAAGGCACTGTCCCAAGGTTCCTAAGTGACGCAAAAATTTCCTGATCATAATCCGAGTCTATCAACCCAACACTGTTACTTAGCACAATACCATGTTTGTGGGCTAAACCCGATCTTGGCATTAGGAGTCCAGCGTAGGCGCTACTTTTAAGCACTAGGCGAATACCTGTACCTACTAATACCGGCTTTGTTCTAGGGAGCAAAGTCAGATTAGACTGTAGACATGCTCTTAGGTCAAGACCCGCAGAGCCGGTTGTAGCATAGGATGGTGCCGGTATATCCGTACCCACCATGTCGTTAACGATTTCAAAATCAATATCTCTTTTCATTACTTTACCCTATAAAAATTGCTGGAAGTATTGTATAAACTAATAAACAGATGAACACAAAAATGAATAGTATCCAGTTACCAATTTTCTTCATGTCTTTAGAACTCCACAGTGGTATAGATAATCCCTTAACTGGGTTACTGAATTCACTTTTATTTTTGAGTACACGTTCCTAACGTGTGTGGATACGGTGTGGGTGGCTATATTCCGTATCTTTGAGATTTCGTCTTTACTGTAACCAGATGCAAACAGGATACATACGGACATTTCCGACTCTGTTACGTTCTCCACAAGCCGTGTGTTGTACTGAGTAAATCGCTTGGTGACAGCCTCGGTACAGAACTGGTCAACCAAGTTCAGGATGTCCATCGCATCCGTAAATTTAGGCAAGTGGTAGTCAAATTTGGACTCGTTGAACAGGAAGGAAATGAAGGTTTTGTCCGGGTCCGATTTAGATTCCGCGTGTGCGGTCCCGTATTGGGTAGCGACCGCACAGTAATACCCGGATTTGGTTGTATACATAGTGAGTATAGTAGGTGTCGCAAGATAGGGAGTGACCTTGACATACTGCATATCGATGTCAGTCATTTTTCTTACCCGTTATATTACTGAGGTCAGATTGGTAGTTGGTTTTAGTGTCCCACAGGCTTGGTGTGAGATCGTAAGTACCTACAATCCCCTTTGTGACAAGAAGAACCACAATCAGACCGATAAAAGCTGTGGTTAAGAGTGTTGTGATAAATAATAGAATTGCGCTTTTGTCCAAAGCGTCAGAGAATTTCTTTATTGAGTTTTTCATGTTGGGTTCCTATTCCGTTTCAGCTACTTTACCTTGTCGTGTATAATCGTTCAATATCCATTTGGAAAGGTGATTAAAATGTCGAAATTTGAATTGTCTAACAGATCAAAATCTATCATAGATAGTATCAAAGATGAAGACTTGAAATTAGTCTTTCACACAGCGATTACGGTAACACCTATTGACTTTGGTGTGCCGTATACGGGTGGCTTGCGTAACTGGGTTATGCAAAATGACTTGTATACTCGGGGTAAAACCCCTGTAGATGGTATCGACCGTATCAGCAACCACCAATATGGTGTGGCACTGGATTACTACGCTTACATTGGGGGGCGTACAAGCTACAATAAAATTCACATGGCGATAGTAGGTAGCTGTATATTGACGGTAGGTAACATGCTGAGAGCGGAAGGCAAGATTAAGCGTGAATTGCGTTGGGGCGCTACGTTTGGCCGTAAAGGGCGTACCTTTCAGGGGTATGATTTCCCACATATTGAAGCAGTTTATACCTATGACGAGTTGCAAAATATGGGGGCGTTATAGTGGCGTTTGAGCTTGGAGATGTATTTGAAGAGTCTATCGACGAGTCCGAGATAGATAACGACATACTGGATAAAGAAACCTTTCAAAGATTTTGCAGCGCGATAAAGAAAGGGCAGCTGAGCGATACAATGTTAGTAAAGTTGAATCGGTTACTGCCAAAAGAGGGTAGGAACGAGTTTTATCGTGAAGTGATGGATCAGAAAGACCTTGTTTACCAGTTAAAAGATGAAGTGTTCGACCAGAATAGCACACTCAGGGAAGGCGCTTCCCCACAGCAAGTAACAGCTATGGTTGGGGCAATCAATAACTTTGTTTCTTTTTACATCAAGAACTTAGATAAAATTGAGGAAAACCGTACACTGTATGGCATTGAGGCCGCCGTTATTGCGGCGGTTAAAACACTCGGGAATGACGCGAAAGTGGAATTTTTAAAAACGTTGAATGCCGAATTTGGCCGTACCGATGAGGACTTAGGGATTGAAAAATGATCTTAATGTCAGCATTGTCGAAGCTTTTCTGAATAGGTTAGAGCTGGGCATTAGCGAGAATCAGTCACTAGAGTTCTTACCAAACTGGCTGGTCCGTAACACAGGGCATCCGACGATACCTAAAGCCAAGATGTCTTTCAAAGACCACGAGTTTCAGATTGATATCGTCAAGTCAACAGCGCATAAACAATCGACAATAAAAATTTCTCAGGCGGGTATGACAGAGGCTTCTATCAGGAAAGCTTTAGGTTTGGCCACGCTGAGACAAAAGGTTCACCTTATTTATACGCTTCCTACTGCGTCTTTTGCGCGTAAAATTGCCAAGACTCGTGTTGATACCATTATTGAACAAAGTCCCATTATGTCGTCTATGCTGGATAAAAATGTAGACAGCACAGAAATTAAGCGTTTGGGTGATAGCTTTGTGTACTTTCAGGGAACGTTCAGTGACAAGGCTGCCATCTCGGTTCCAGCCTCTTATGTTATTTCGGATGAGGTAGACTTTTCAGATCAGGACGTACTTTCTGACTATAAATCACGGTTAGGGCATCAAGACGAAGACAAGTCATTTATCGCACGATTCTCAACACCGACTGTTGACGGGTTTTCAATCAGTGAGGATTACAGTGCCAGTAGCCAAGGCCACTATGCTGTTAAGTGTTTGTGTTGTAATACTTGGCAAACCCCAGGATTCCTTGAGCATGTGGTTATCCCTGATATTGATATGGGCGTGACCGACTTGACGCGGGAGTATGCCCTTGAGCATAAAGATAAAGGCGTATTTGATAACGCTTACGTGTACTGCCCCAATTGTAAAAAAGACTTGTGGGAGTCTTTATGTGACCCAAGTCGTAGAGCTTGGGTACATGCCTACCCACAGAGAGTTAAGGATCATGAAGGTTTTCGTGTAACTCCTTTTGATGTGCCTAGGATCAATTCCGTGACAAAAACCTTAAAGGAAATTACGGAATACCGCCGTTTAGCTTCTTGGTACAACTACAAACTGGGATTGACCTACTCGGATAATACCAACAAATTTAATACAGATATAACACGTAGAAATATTACGTTAACGTATGGCGAAGGGGCTACTGGCCTCTGCATGGGCGTTGATATTGGTAAACAAACTTGGGTTATTGTAGGTAAACCTTACTACGATCCTCTGACTCACCAAGTGAATGGTGCAGACATATTATTTTATGGTCGTATCGACCACACCAAGTTAGGTATTGGCGAAACAATAGGGTCCGGAATTATCAAAATTCAGAACAAATACGGAGTGATCTCTTCGGTTATTGATGCGGCCCCGGATTTTACTACGGCTAAGATTGTTAAAGATAACCAGCAGAAAGGCGCTACTTACGGGGCTTACTATACAGGAGAAGCCACATTCTCCAAGAAAATGACTTACTACGAAGTAAAAGACTCCCTACATACGGTTAATGCTGCTCGAACGTCATCTCTTGATTTGGTTTGTGAGATCAATAACAGAGGTGGATTTAAATTTGTAAAGTCCCCGGAGAGTGACACATTATTAAGCCATCTTTCTGCGGTATCAAGAGTCGAGCCTGAAAACATGCCTACAGAACCAAGATGGGTGAAGATTGGTAACAGGGACGATCACTATGTCCATGCACTCAATTACTTTTGTTTGGCTGCGGATATTAGCCACAACCGAGATCCGGGGGACGTTAGTATAAGTTTGCCATTAACTTTGTCAAAGGTTAATATAGCAAATGTTAATGATCGCGGTATAAACTTAACAAATAGAAGACCCTATGGCCAACAGTAAACCAATTTCAAGAAAACTGAGTAAAGTCCGGGTTACGGAGCCTACCTATGGTGCTGTTAATCTTGGTGATACTATCCCAAACCCGGATAGAAGCTACCTCAACACATCCATAGATGTCGTCAGGAGCCTTGAGAATACTAAAGCGTTGCGGGTACTCGCACGCATTAATGGTATGGTTTCTACAACGGTTCAAAACTATGTCAGTTTGGCGTGTAATAATTATAGAGTATCCGGGTATGATGCCAACACGCACGAATTTTCTAGGGAAGGGACGCACGTTGCAAGAACCCTGCTTGAGCGGCTTGATACTTTAACGGACTACACCAAGGGCTATGCTAATAAAAACTCGGTTAACTCCATCATTGAGACACTTATGCTGGAGGTTACATTAACAAGTGGTGCTGGGGCAGAATTGGTTCTTAACAAGAACCACCTACCTGAAAGGATAGTGACGTTTGCACTCGATGATGTGACGTGGGTTTCTGACGGTAAAGGTGGTCACTACCCCGCACAGCCGTCAACTTCAAAAAAGGCCGAGAACGGTCTCATATCATTAAACCACCCAACCATCTTTACGGCTTCGTCTTATATTGAGGCCGGTAGAATACATCTCAGACCTATGCTGGAATCCAGTCTCAACATTCTTTATATCTATCTGGATTTTATTGAAGATATGTCACGCGCCCTAAGCAGAAGTGGCCATAACCGACTGATTGCTAAAATTAAATCAGAGGATGCGTTACAGCAAGCCCCGGAAGAAGTCAGAAATGACGTTGATAAATCTCTGGAATACCTCAATAAACTTAAAAAAATGGTTGAGGACACATTAAATAATCTGGAGCCTGAAGACGCTCTGGTGACTTTTGACAATGTGGATATTGACAACCTTAAAACGGAAGGTGAAAAATCGGATTACAAAGATATTCTTGAGTCTCTTAATGGGATGGTGGCGACTGCTTTAAAAACAATGCCCTCAGTTATTGGTATGCGGGTCGGCAAAGGCAGCCAGTCTATGTCCAACACTGAGACTTTGGTTCACTTAAAATCCGTACAGGCAGCGCGTAAACCTGTTGAAACGATTATGTCTCGTGTCCTCACTCTAGCATCAAGGCTGCACGGATCAAACACTTACGTTAAATTCAAATTTGAGCCAATAGACTTGCGCCCTGATAATGAGATTGCGGCCAGTAAATCTATTATTCATTCCAACATACTGGACGATTTGTCACTGGGTTTTATCAGTGACGATGAGGCGGCACATTTATTGGGTAGAGGTTTCAGAGATCCATCATTGCCTAAACTATCCGGTACGATGTTTCGACATCAGCGCATTGAGGTAGATGCAACAAAGGTATCCCCTAACAACGGGGCACAGGAAAAAGCTTTAACCGGGGATCAATCCAGTACCCCCGGAGTCGGAAAGGGGAATTAATATGAGCTATGGTTTGTGGTTAGGCGATTCTTCGTCATGGTCTGAGTACAATAACATCCTCCAGCGAGTACAAAGCACCACAACTTTGTCGGATTTAGCGCTATTTCACTCAGATGGTGACAAAGAGTATGAAGATGAATCCGACTTTTCAAGTCACTTAATAACACAGTACGAAACGCACCCACACATTGCTGTGTTGAATATCCAAGGTTCTCTGACGAATAAGAACGCATGGTATAACAAGTACGTGGGTCTTGTATCTTATGATGAGATATATGATACCTGCGCGGAGTTGATGGCTAACGACTCAGTAACGGATGTTGTTTTACACGCTAGGAGCATCGGCGGCGTGGCCAGCGGGATATCTACGGCTGAAGAAGCGCTAGTTCAGCTCGGTAAGGCTAAAAATCTCGTGGCTTACACAGATACCACTATGTGCAGTGCAATGTACTGGCTTGGGTGTATTGCTGATAAAGTATACACAGCCAAAGCTAATATCAGTGTCGGTAGCATAGGCGTCATTTCTGTGTACATGCAACATGTTAAAGCACTTAAAGAGGCCGGGATTGTTGCTGAGGTGTTTCAGGCCGGTAGCCTAAAAGCTGCTGGTTTACCCTTTAAGCAAATGAGTGATGAAGAGCGGCAATATATTCAAAACAGTGTTGATGAAACTCATACTAGCTTCATTAATGTTGTCTCTGAGCAAAGACAGTTGCCCAGTGACTATGTTAGAGAAAGCATTGCCACTGGCGCGTCTTTCAGTGCTGGTAAGGCACTTGAACTGGGTATTATTGATGGTGTCACGACCTATTCTGAGCTTATTGCCAGTTTAAAGCCTAAAGGATCGACTGGCACTATTAATAATCGCAATAATCAGTATAATACAACATTAGCAAATGCTAATGTTGATATTGACATTGAGGATAACACTATGAAAAAAGTTATTAGCGCTAAAACAGAAGCCGCGATAGCGTCCGGCATGAGCATGGAAGATGCGCTGCAATTCTCTGAAGAGGAGTCTAAAAAGGTTGAAGATACAGGTCAACCTGAAGGTGAAACCGAAGGTGAAACTGAGGATGAAACCGAAGGTCAATCTGATGGCGAAACCGAAGGTGAAACCAAGGGTGAAACCAAGGGAGAAACCGAAGGTGAAACCGGTGACACTAAGGAAGCCAACAGCCAATCAGGTTCCGTGGATTTGTCGGGTATGGTGGACAAAATCACTTCTTTGACAACGGACTTGGCCTTGACAAAAGCCAAACTGACTCAGGCAGAGGAAAAGATGCAAGGGCTACAAGAAACTCAACAAAATATGAGTTCCATTGTTGCAGGTGCCATTGAGAATATGTCTATCGTTCTAGGTAAATCCACGAGCGATTTAACATCTCTAAGCCCACAGGGTCTTGTATCGACTTACGCGAAAGTGCGTGAAGAGTACACCAAAGCCTTACCTGTTGGTGGTGTGGTGGAAACTAAGGTCGGGGATTCTGAAGAAATGGATTCCATGAATAACTTAGGTCAAATTGTTTCATTGACCAAACGTAAACGAAACTCTTAGGAGGTTATAATGGCAACATTCAATTTTAATATTGAGGCCGCAGCAGATATCCCTAAACGCGCCTGTTTGGGCGTAGATGCTAACGGCAAATTTACGGATAAGGAAATTGGTAAGCTCGTTAAAATGGGAACGGCTCAGAACTATGTTCTCTGTGCTGACGGTGATGACATTGAGGGTCACGTCGCTTCTCTTGAGGCTGTCACTTACAATGATGGTTTTAGTTTTGGTACAGTGTACCGGGAAAACCGTGTCGAGGTTCTTGTTGATGCTGGCGAAGTTGGTCAGATTGCGGTACTTGACGAAGTGGTTGCTGGTGCTCAGGCGGCCATAGGCACGGCGTCAAAAGGTATCGTAAAGAGTGGTACTGGGACGTCTAAGAAGTGGCGTGTTATTCGCCATGTTACAGGTAACGGTTCCGCTGGCGATACCGTTCTGATTGAACCCGTTTAAGGAGATTACGATGAGCAAGTTTAAGTTCTTGGAAACGGCCAAAGGTTCACCTCATGAAATTGAGTTGAGCATCGAGGACTACCGTGCAGCAGGGCAAGAGTCTTTGACTCCGACTGAGTACATTAACCGAAAGTACCCAACCGATGATTCTGTACCTACAGCTTTTGAACAGGCGTGTGCGCGTAGCGGGTTGTTCCTATCAAGTGACAAGAAAATCGGCATTACCCCGCCTAAAATTGGGGATGTCTTCGAGGGTAAATCTATGATGGGTGGGATCACCAAGAATGATCCAGGTTCCCCTCTTACCCCCGCCAGCCGACTGCTTTACCCTGAATTTGTGGCTAATTCCATTTTTAGCGAAATGGAAGAAACGGACGGCGGTTTAGCTGGGGCACTTAACGGTGTTATTGCTACAACTACTCGCGTCAATGGTGCTCGTGTAGACCGCGCCGTTATCGACGTTACCGCACCAAAAAATCAGGATGGTAGCCCTCCCGGTCAATTGGCACTGCCTGATCAGTTGATGACGATCACTACCAGTGACAAGCAACACCACATTCCAAGCACGTCTATCGGTATGGAAATCTCCGATGAGGCTGCACGAAATGTTGCTATCGACGTTGCGGATATTGCTCTTCGTTTTCACCTGAAATACTCTGGTATGCGACGCCTTGAGGCTAACATTGCTGCCCTCGTTCAAGGTGACACGGATACAGGTGAAGCGGCTGTTAGCTTGGTTAATGCGTCCACTTACGATGCTAATGTCAACGGAACGAGTGTTATGACTCAGTTAGCATGGCTGAAATTCCAAGCCACTAACCAACGCATTGCTTCGTTCAACACTGCGTTCTGTGACGTGGAAACACTTGATGCGATTGACTCTCGGGTGAACAAGCCGACTATTGACACGGCTGAACTCATTAACCAGATGAACGTAGGCTTTAATGTTCTCAACCTGACTCTCAGAAATATGAACGTCATTGTCCTGCCTGACGGTGTGATCCCTGCCAACTCGTTTGTGGCGTTTGATCCCTCCTATGCCTTGCAGAAGTTCATCAATGTTTCTGCTAGCTACCGTGC
>OBJS01000307.1_pt1 | contig 12331 bp, 8 predicted proteins | sample 1519851 | NCBI WGS metagenome assembly OBJS01 (sample SAMN03019806, study PRJEB22545) | beach sand metagenome | biome: beach; feature: sea beach; material: beach sand | place: USA: Municipal Pensacola Beach, FL | collected 2010-10-20 | depth 25-47 cm m
AATCGCCGCTACGCTTGGTATCGCTGATTCCTCCCATGGCCATCTTGCCTGTGCTGTTTATTATTTTTGGTCTCGGTGAACTAGCCAAGGTCGTACTCATTGTTATCGGCATCACGCCAGTGCTGATTCGCGACCTGCAGCAGCGGGTGATCGAGATTCCCCGGGAGCAACTGATCAAGGCGCAGACCCTGGGCGCCAATACCTGGCAGACCATCGCGCGCGTCATTCTGCCGCAAATCATGCCGCGTCTGCTCGACAGTGTACGTCTCGCCCTCGGACCCGCCTGGTTGTTTCTGATCGCAGCCGAAGCCATCGCCGCTACCGAAGGCCTGGGTTACCGCATTTTTCTGGTGCGGCGCTATCTGGCGATGGATACCATACTGCCTTACGTGGTGTGGATTACGTTGCTGGCGTTTTCTCTGGACTGGATTCTCCGCGCGGTCAGCCAGCGAATCTGGCCTTGGTACCACGGAAAATCCCGGCAACAACCGGTAGCCACATCATGAGCTTGATCGAGTTGCGCCAGGTCTGGAAAAGCTATGGCGACCAGGTCGTACTAGAGCGCGTGAATGCCAGCGTCGAGGCCGGTGAATTTGTCACTGTGGTCGGTGCCTCGGGCTGTGGCAAAACGACATTCCTGAACATGTTGCTGGGCACCGAAGCACCGTCCCGCGGCGAGCTGTTACTCGACGGGCAGCCCCTGCCAGCCGAGCCGGACAGTCGACGCGGTATCGTCTTTCAGCGTTACTCGGTTTTTCCGCACCTGACGGCACTGCAGAACGTGGTTGTGGCGCGGGAATTTCAGATGAGTCGCTTGCTGGCGCGCCTTGTGGGGCGCCGCCGGCGCCAGGTTCGACAAGAAAGCCTCGAGTTGTTGTCCGCCGTCGGTCTGGCGCAGTCGGCAGACAAATATCCGCACGAACTATCGGGCGGTATGCAGCAGCGCCTGGCACTGGCCCAGTCGTTGATCAACAAACCACGTATATTGCTGCTCGACGAACCCTTTGGTGCCCTCGACCCCGGTATTCGGGCCGACATGCACCAATTGGTGTTATCGCTGTGGCGGCAGCATCAGCTGACCATATTTATGGTGACCCACGATTTGAAAGAAGGATTCTACCTGGGCACCCGGCTCTGGGTGTTCGACAAGGTTCGCCAGGACCCGCACGCGCCGCAAGCCTATGGCGCGCGCATCACCTATGATCTGCCCGCCGGCCGCAAGGCCGAACCGGGACCGACTGTCGGTATTTCCCTCGACCGCGGCGACAGCGATAAAGTGCCTGCGAAGCTGCTGCTACAAACCGAATAACGAACTATTGAGTACCAAGAGCGATTACCAAGAGCGCAATCATCATGAGTCAAAGTCTTTACGAATATACCCTGCCACCAGCTTCCCATTGGTCACTGCGTTTGCGCCGGGGTCTTCAACTGACGCTTACAGACCTCGAAGGCGGCGCCAACGTGGGCATGCTGTTTTACAACCCGGAAAACCTTCTGGAGCGCTACAACGCGCCCGACACCTTGAAGTGTCAGCACACCTTTAGGCTAACTGCCGGCCACTGCCTGTATTCAGATATGGGTCGAATATTCTGCTCCATCGTCGAAGACACTACCGGCTGGCACGACACGGTCTGTGGCAACAGTTCCACGGACATCGTGGCCAACCGCTGGGGCAAGCGGGACTATCAGTCTGACCGTAACGGCTGGCAACAGAACGGACGGGACGCTTTTCTGGTAGAGCTGGCAAAGTACGGTCTGGGCGAGCGGGACATGGCGGCCAATCTAAATTTGTTCAGTTGTGTAGAGGTCAATGCGGTGGGCGACTTGTCGCTGGCAGCGCCGGCACCAGCTGGTGCGCGACTCAGCCTGCGCTTTGAAATGGACACGCTGGTCATCATGCACAACTGCCCACACCCCCTAAACAGTGCATCGGCCTATCCCCGCAGGCCGGTTCACTGTGCTATAGCATCGGCGTCTCCGGTGTCGGCAGACGACGTCTGTCGTAATCATTGCGAGGAGAATAAAAGAGGATTCGAAAACAATAGACTGTACCAGCTGGGGATGGCTTAAGCGTATTGCCGCTTAACAAAGGAGGGACTTGGTATGTGCCTGGTGAGAGATAATCGATGATTAAAGAGAGCCATTTGTCTGTCGCGGATGCGGCATTGTGCGAGCGGGTACCTGCGGGTGACTATTGGTTTCAGCGCATATCCGCCGGCAATACACTACGCATCGTCGATTGCGAGGGCAACCAGGCCGCGGACACCCTGTTTTACAGTGCCCTGGACCCGGCGGAGCGTTACAGCGCTGTCGATACTATTCGCGAACAGGGCAACGTATATCTGTCGGTGGGCTCCAGGCTGATGTCGACACGGGGCAATGTGCTGCTCGAAATCAGTGCCGATACCTGCGGCCGGCACGACACGCTGGGCGGCGCCTGTGCCAGCGAGAGCAACACCGTGCGCTATGCGTTGGACAAACGCTGCATGCACGCCTGCCGGGACAGTTGGATGCTGGCGGTTGCCGAGCACCCGGAATACGGCATCGACAAGCGCGACATTACCCACAACATTAATTTTTTTATGAACGTACCTGTTACCGAGGAAGGCGGTCTGACTTTCGAGGACGGTATATCCGCGCCGGGCAAGTACGTCGAGATGGTGGCGAAAACCGATGTGCTGGTGCTGATATCCAATTGCCCGCAACTCAACAACCCCTGCAACGGCTACAACCCCACGCCGATTGAGATTCTGATATGGCAATGATGGTCTGATGCGGTTGGTCCGGGGTTTCTTGCCGGGTCTGCGCGCCGGAACCAAAGGCGTCTCGGATATAAACGGTATGCCAGATATAAATGAACAAGCGACCGGGACGGCCCGGTACGCCGTGTGAGTCCGCGGGACGGCCCGCCACAGGAAAATTGATGTTTCGCAAGGTGTTGATTGCCAATCGCGGTGCCATCGCCGTGAGACTTTGCCGCACATTGAAGTCCCTGGGCATCACTTCCGTTGCCGTTTACGCTGAAGCGGATCGGCATGCCCTGCATCGGCGCGTTGCCGATGAAGCCTGGCCTTTGGGATCGGGAAGTGCGGCGGAAACCTATCTCGATCAGGAAAAACTCTTTGCCATCGTCGAGCAAAGTGGCGCTGAGGCGGTGCACCCCGGCTACGGTTTCCTCAGCGAGAACGCCGAATTCGTTCGTGCCTGTGAAAGCAGAGGCCTGGTGTTTATCGGACCGAAGGCTGAACAGATCGAAGCTTTCGGCATGAAACACACGGCCCGGCGCCTGGCGCGCGACAGCGAGGTGCCCCTGCTGCCCGGCACGGGACTGCTGGAGAGCGCCGGGCAAGCCCTGCGGGAGGCGGAAGCCATTGGCTATCCGGTCATGCTTAAAAGTACGGCCGGGGGCGGGGGCATCGGCATGCAGGTGTGCATTGATGCTGCAACGCTCGCTACCAATTTTGACCGGGTCAAACGGCTGGGCGCCAATAACTTTGCCCACGACGGCGTGTATCTGGAGAAATTTATCGCCGGGGCCCGACATATCGAGGTACAGGTGTTCGGCGACGGTCGCGGCGGCGTGCGCGCCCTCGGTGAGCGGGACTGCTCGGCGCAACGGCGGCATCAGAAAGTTCTGGAAGAAACCCCGGCGCCGAATCTACGCGACGAGGTCAGGGCAGGGCTGTACGCCACTGCCGTGCGTTTGATGGCGGCTGTTAACTACCGCAGTGCCGGTACAGTGGAGTTTATTTACGATCCCGAGAGTGAAGATTTCTGGTTCCTCGAGGTCAATACACGGCTGCAGGTGGAACACGGCGTCACCGAGCAGGTCTATGGCATCGACCTCGTCGCCTGGATGATTCAACTGGCTGCCGGCGCCATAGAGGACGTCGAAAACCTCCCCCAAACAAACCCTCAGGGCTGGTCCATACAGGCGCGTATTTACGCGGAGGACCCCAATAAGGACTTTCAGCCCAGCGCCGGCCTGCTGACGCATGTTAGTTTTCCCGAAGTCGTCGAGCGCGACGCTGACGGCCCCCGAGCCCTGCGCATAGATCACTGGATCGGCGCCGGCCAGGAGGTTTCGGCCTTATACGATCCGATGCTGGCTATGGTTATCGCGCATGCCGGCGATCGAGCCGGTGCCTTGCAGGCACTGGATAGCGCCCTGGCGAAGACCGCAATCGAAGGTGTCGAAACCAACCGACACTACCTGCGTGGCGTCCTGGCCAGCGAAGCGTTTCGCAGGGGTGGTATCGGCACTGGCTTTCTCAACAGCTTCAATGTTACAGCGCCGACGATCGATGTGCTTGCGGCCGGCACCCAGACTACAGTGCAGGATTTTCCCGGCCGTCTGGGCTATTGGAGCGTTGGTGTGCCACCGTCGGGGCCCTTCGACAGCCGCGCCTTTCGACTGGCCAACCGCTTGCTGGGCAATCGCGAAGACGCCGCGGGTCTGGAGCTGACTCTGCAGGGACCGACGCTGCGCTTCAACATCGCTGCGAGCATCGTTCTCAGCGGTGCCCCGATGAGCGCACACCTGGATGGCGATGACTGTCCCGCCAACCAGGTGATTGTGGTAAAAGCCGGACAGGTGTTGGAGATCGGCAAGGCGGAAGAAGGCGCGCGCGCTTATCTCTGCGTCGCCGGTGGCATTGCCTGTACACCTTATCTGGGGTCTCGCGCGACATTTGCGCTGGGTGGCTTCGGTGGCCACGGTGGCCGCGCACTGCGCGCCGGTGACGTGCTGCATCTCTGCGTTGATGATCGCGGTTCCGGAGCCACACCGCAGGCGGGGGCGCGCCTGCCAGATGCCTTGATTCCGCGATTCGATCGGCAGTGGCAACTGCGCGTGGTTTATGGCCCGCACGCAGCACCGGACTTTTTTACCGAAGCCGATATGCGCGCCTTTTTTCAGGCCGAGTGGCGCGTTCATTTTAATTCCAGTCGCACCGGGATTCGCCTGATCGGACCCAAGCCCGAATGGGCCCGTTCCGATGGCGGCGAAGCCGGCATGCATCCCTCCAACATTCACGACAATGCCTATGCGCCCGGTTCGGTCGACTACACGGGGGATATGCCGGTTATTCTCGGCCCGGACGGTCCTTCGCTGGGCGGTTTTGTCTGTCCCGCAACAGTGATTACCGCCGACCTGTGGCAACTCGGCCAGCTCAAGGCCGGAGACACGCTGCGCTTTGTTCCCGTGAGCATTGCCGAGGCCTTGCGTCTGGCCCAGGTCGGGGAACGCGAGATCAGTACGCTCAGCACCCATACGCCGCCCGCAAATAAGTCGGTCCCGGAAACGCTGCCAATTGACCAGGTGGTGGCGACTTCACCGGTGTTACAGCGAATCGGCGCATCTGGAGACAGCGACTGTGCAGCATCTCCTGCCGTGGTCTACCGGCCAACTGGTGACCGCTACCTGTTGGTTGAATACGGCCCACTGGTGCTGGATATACGCCTGCGATTCCGCGTCCACGCATTGATGCTTCGCTTGCAGGCGCGGGCGATTGCCGGCGTACTCGAGTTGACGCCGGGGATACGCTCGCTGCAGGTTCACTACGACCCGAGCACGTTGTCGCTTGAAAAACTGCTGGTGTTACTCGGTGAAACCGAGCAGGGACTCGGCGATATCGACGATCTGGAAATACCTTCCAGAACAGTGTATCTGCCGCTGAGCTGGGATGACGCAGTGTGCCAGCAGGCAGTCGAACGCTATTCCCAGTCGGTTCGGGAGGGCGCGCCCTGGTGTCCCGACAATATCGAATTCATTCGACGCATTAATGGCCTGGACAACGTCGACGATGTCAGGCGCATCGTATTTGATGCCAGCTATGTGGTGATGGGACTCGGCGATGTTTATCTCGGCGCGCCGGTGGCGACTCCGCTCGATCCGCGTCATCGCTTGGTCACCACCAAGTACAACCCGGCGCGCACCTGGACGGCGGAAAATTCCGTGGGTATAGGGGGTTCCTATCTGTGTGTCTACGGCATGGAGGGGCCGGGCGGTTACCAGTTGATTGGTCGCACGCTGCAGATGTGGAATCGTTATCACAGTACGGCCGCTTTTGAACAACCCTGGTTGCTGCGATTTTTCGATCGTATTCGCTTTTATCCGGTCAGTGGCGAGGAGCTGGCGAGCATTCGCGAGGAGTTTCCCGTTGGCGGTTACACCTTGCGCATCGAGGAAGGCCATTTTCGATTTGCCGATTATCAGGCTTTTCTCGAAGAGAACCACGCCGGGATCGCCAGATTTACCGAACGTCGCGAGCGCGCTTTTCAGAGAGAACTGGCGGACTGGATTGCCCGCGGGCAATTGCATTTTGATTCCGCCCAGGTACCGGAGGATGTGCCGGATGAAGAAACCGAGGCGCCGCCCGGAACGATGGCTGTCGACAGCCACGTCGCCGGCAGTATCTGGCAATTAAAAGTGAACATAGGTGATTGCGTAACCCGGGGTCAGGTGCTGGTGGTACTCGAGTCGATGAAGACGGAAATCGAGCTGGTCGCACCGGCGGATGGTCGCGTCGAGCGCATCCTGCGCGCCGAGGGGCAGCCCGTAGAGGCTGGCCAGTGCCTCATGCGGTTGACGTCAATGCCGACGGTGCAAAGTGAGCCGCAATAGTTTTTCATTGGCAAAAGATATTCGTGGTCAGAAAAAAGGGGCTCGATTTTCATGGCTGTAAGTGTTTCGTCAATCGCGACACTGTTGCGCGCCTATCGAACCGGTGAGGCGAGTCCGAGAGCAGTATTGACCTCGGCGCTTCAACAGGCCAGGGAGGATGATCATCGCGCCTGGATACATGTGATCGACGGTGCTTTTCTCGAGCGCTCTTTACAGGTGCTCGAGCAATCAGCGGTCGACGAACTGCCGCTCTACGGCGTACCTTTCGCGATTAAGGACAATATCGATCTCGCCGGCGTGCCGACGACAGCAGCGTGTCCCGCTTTTGCCTACACCCCACAGGTATCGGCCCCGGTGGTACAGGCACTGATCGATGCCGGTGCGGTGCCCCTGGGTAAAACTAATATGGACCAGTTTGCCACTGGCCTCGTTGGCACCCGATCGCCCTACGGCGCCTGTCGTAACAGTCTGAACCCGGATTATATTTCCGGGGGTTCCAGCGCCGGGTCGGCGGTTGCCGTCGCCCTCGGACAGGTGAGTTTTGCATTGGGTACGGATACTGCGGGCTCCGGGCGGGTGCCTGCGGCGTTTAACAATATCGTCGGGCTGAAACCCAGTCGCGGACTGTTGAGCACGCGGGGTGTGGTGCCGGCCTGTGCGAGTCTGGATTGCGTGACCGTATTTGCCAACAGTTGCGATGATGCCAACCGGGTTTTTAACGTAACCGCCCGTTTTGACACCGAAGATCCCTGGTCGCGGCGCAATTCCTATGCAAACGGCCCCCGATATTTTCATCCTGCAGAACGTTCATTCAGGTACGCGGTGCCGCCGCCGGATCAACAGGCGTTTTTCGGCGACGATGTGGCGCGCGATGCCTTCTCCCAGGCTTGCGAAGCGTTGACGGCGATCGGTGGCGAGGCGGTGGAAGCTGATTTTGAACCGCTGTTCTCCGCTGCACGGCTGTTGTACGAAGGGCCGTGGGTGACAGAGCGCTACCTGGCGGTTGAGGCCCTGCTAAAGCGCGATCCACAGGCCTTGCTGCCGGTCATTCGGGACATCATTGAACCGGCTGCCGACTTCACTGCCCGGCAAACTTTTGCGGCGCAGTATGCGCTGCAGGATTATCGCCAGCGTGCGGCATCTCTGCTTGATCAAGTGGATGTACTGGTAACGCCGACGGCCGCAACCTGTTATCGAATAGACCAGGTGCAGGCCGACCCGATTGCCTTGAACGCCAACCTGGGCTACTACACTAACTTCATGAATTTACTCGACCTGGCGGCCGTCGCGCTACCTACCGGTTTTTTGTCTGACGGTGTCGGTTTTGGCATCACCCTGTTTCACCGGGCGTTCAGCGATAAATATTTGTTGTCGCTGGCGGGCGCGCTCCAGCGCCACCTCATGATTCCGCCAGGCTGCGATGCTGACGCTGCGTTCCAGCCTGAGGGCAGCGTGCTTACCGCGCCTGTAAATGAAGCGACGCCACTGGTGGTTTGCGGCGCACATATGGCGGATCTGCCCCTGAACTGGCAGCTTACCGAGCGGGGCGGCCATTTGCTCGAGCGAACGCAAACCGCTCCGGCATATCGACTGTATGCCCTTGCCGGTGGGCCGCCAAAGCGGCCGGGGATGGTGCGCGATGTGGCAAGCGGAACCGCCATCGAAGTGGAAGTCTGGCAGTTGCCGATGAGTGAACTGGGTTCTTTCGTTGCCGATATTCCCGCGCCTCTGGGTATCGGTAAGGTTCAGATACGGGACGGCCGCTGGTTGCCGGGCTTTATCTGTGAGGCCTCCGGAATCGCCGACGCTCAGGACATCAGCGAGCACGGCGGTTGGCGTACCTGGCTGGCACAGTCCTGAGTGACGGCTTTGAATCTACCGGTTTGCCGATCTTTTGATCAACGGGTTAGGATGGGTGGTGACTGCAACATCCACTAATAAATCGAAGGAAGGTCTGAATATGTCCCAAAGCGAAATCGCAGCAGTTGTCGAGCAACTCCGCGCTAACCCTCTCGGCGGCACCTTGGAAGAAATGCGGGCCCAGTTTGACGACATGGCGGCCGAGGTGGCCTCCGATATTGAAATCAAGCCGGTGACGGCCAACGGTGTGTCCTGTGAACTGCATATGCCGCCCGGCGCCGACGCCGACCGCGTCATTATGTATGTCCATGGCGGTGGTTACGTTATCGGATCATTGAGAAGTCATCGCGCGATGGTGGCGGAACTGGCTCGCGCTGCTAATTGTCGGGCGCTGGCGGTGGACTATCGACTGGCGCCGGAAAATGTATATCCCGCTGCCGTGGACGACGCCATTGCGGCATACAACTGGTTGTGTTCCAGCGGCTATACGCCGGAAAAAATTGTTATAGCCGGTGATTCTGCCGGGGGTGGATTAACGGTGGGTACCTTGGTTGGTCTGAAAGATGCGGGCCACCCGCTGCCGGCGGCGGGGGTTTGCATTTCGCCCTGGGTGGATCTGGAGGCCACGGGGCAGTCCTACCAGACGCGCAAGGAGATCGACCCGATGGTGACTTACGACTTGATCAAACCTATGGGTGAAACCTATGTCGGCCCCGACGGCGATTTGCGGGCACCGACCGCGTGTCCAATCCATGCGGATTTGACCGGATTGCCGCCTTTGTTGATTCAGGTGGGCTCGGCAGAGGTGCTTTACAGCGATTCGGAAACGCTGGCCAACAATGCTCGCGCAGCAGGGGTTGAGGCGACACTGGAGGAATGGCCGGATATGGTGCATGTCTGGCACCTGTTTTTCCCCGCACTTAGCGAAGGCCGGGATGCGATCAACCGCATCGGTGAATTCGTAAAAGAAAAGACAACCTGATTACGGCGCCAGGCCTGGTTGAAGCGCCCAGTTAAAAACGCCCAGTTAAAAAATAGGTGTTGGATGCCGAGGCGCGTGATGAGTGCGTGGGTAGTGCCGGGAGGGGGCGATCTATCGAGCGGAGCGCTGCTGGTGCTAAGCGTCTGATTCGCCTGAAGTCAGCGCATCGGGTAACTGCAATACGAACGCCCTGATTTCGTCGCGTACGCGACGATAATGCGCCATTGCTTCTTCTTCTGATGTGGCATCGGCTGCCAGCTTCGGCGGGTCGTCAAAGCCGCGATGCAGTGTTCGGGTTTTGCCGTGAAACACCGGGCAGGTCTCGCTGGCGTGACCGCATACGGTGACGACGTAATCGAAGGTCTGGTCGTCAAGTTCGTCCAGGGTTTTGCTGGTGTGGGCCGAAATATCGATGCCGATCTCGGCCATCGCTCGCACTGCCAGGGGATTTAAACCATGTTTTTCGATACCGGCGGAATAGGCCTCTATAAGATCGCCGCGATAGTGTCGGCATAGTCCTTCCGCCATCTGGCTGCGACACGAGTTCCCGGTACATAGAAAAAGCACGCTGATCTTGCTCATGCGGGTTCCGTTTCGCTGGCTTCGACGGCGCAGCATTCAGACCCCTGAATCCAGCGGCAGGTAGGTCTCGCCAGCAACATGCCGAGTACGGGTGCGCATAGATAGATCCACAGCGTCTCCAGATGCCCGGATACCAACGCCGGCCCGAACGAGCGGGCCGGGTTCATCGAAGCACCTGTTACGGGGCCGCCGACCAGGGCTTCAAAGGCGACGGTACCACCCACGGCGACGCCTGCCATGATGCCTTTCTCCATATGTCCGGTGGATACATTAAGTATCACGAACATCAGCAGGAAGGAGAGGATGACTTCCATCAAAAACGCACGCCAGTAAGCCACTGCAGGTAGCGTGGACCCGAGTGTTTCGTGCTGTGGAAACAGCAGCGCGAGAACGGCTGCCGCGAGCGTTGCGCCAATCAGTTGGCAGCCAATATAGGGCAGTGCCAGCTTTCTATCGAGACGCCCGGCCACCAGAAATGCAATAGTTACTGCCGGGTTGATGTGGGCGCCTGAAATATTACCGACAGCGTAGATCATGGCCATCACCACGAGGCCGAACACGATACAAATACCGGTATGTCCCAGTGGCCCGCCGAACATGTCGTTGACGACGATGGCGCCACAGCCGGCGAATACCAGGGCAAAGGTACCCAGCCCTTCTGCAACACACTGATTTCTTGCCATGCCCAATATTTCAGGGTCGGCACACGCGGATAGCGGTTGCCTTCACTTCGGTGCGGTGGTCAGACTGGGGTTTTGATCTGGTGTATAGCGTTGCCATCGAGATGTTTCGGGAGAAGTGAAATGCCAGAGATCGTAAAGCAAATTAGATCCATAGCACAATATAACCACGTTATATGGCAGTTTTATGGCGGTGGTTGTCGCTCCGGTTGGAGCTCCTTAATTGCATTGAACAGGCCGCTGGTAATACGTCCCTGGGGGCTTGTTCCCGTGCCTCGTAGCATTAATTCATCTCTTCTCAGCGGTTTGCCGACGCTGATATCGATGCGATGTAGGTGAATCCAGCGGGCATCTGGCGGCAGCGCCTGATCGCTGCCCCGGATATATACCGGTATGACTGGCACATCGAGCTGTTGCAACAGCATGCCTATACCCGGTTTAAACGGGTGTAGCTCACCGTCCGGGGAGCGCCTTCCCTCAGGATACCAGACCAGGGCTTTTCGACGTCTCAGTGCCGCCGCCGCGTTTGCCAGGCTGGAAGCAGGACGATTGGGGTCAACGGCAATGACTTGCGCCAGGTTGGAACAGGCACGGCGCCAGGCCGTCGCCGAAACCACGCCCGTCCAGCCTGCCCAGCATGTGCCGCGGGCCTGACCGAAAGTCAGTATCGCGGCGAGGGCAAACGAATCCAGATAACTGATGTGATTGGGCGCAATGATAAACGGTGGGTTGCCGTCCAGATTGTCCAGTCCCTTGGCCCTGACCCGGAACAACGTTTTCATCAGCAGGCGATTAATCTGAAAGATAAACCAGTAAGCGAGCACAGCTGGTTTGGACACGGCTGTGAGCTGTTCTATGCGGTTTTCGCGAGGTTCGATTTCCGATTCGCCGAACAATTTTTCAGGGAAATCGCCGGTTTCTGCTTGTTGCGCAGAGTGCGCCACAGTTGTAAGCAAATCGCGTACGGTACGCAGACGGTTGATGACCGTTTCGTCCAATTCGATGCCTGTGAGCTGGCGAACGCTGTGTGTGATCTCGAGCCAGTCAAGGGAGTCTATTCCCAGCTCGAGTTTGAGCTCTGTATTCGGACTGAGCCGAACATTCGGGTAGGTCTTTACGAGCCAAGACCAGACCTGTGCCGGTGCCTGTTGTGCCATGAGCACCGCGTCGCTTGGTGTTTTGGAAGTCCCCCGAGAGGCAGCAACCGCAGCCGCTTCGCGTTCGGCACTTGTAGACAACGCGTTAAAAAGCGCCTTGAGCTGCGGGCGCTTTATTTTCCCGATGCGGGTTCGATCCAGTTTTTCGTGGGTAATCACGAAGCGGCTGACTTGCTGGTAGGAAGCAAGCTTTTCCCCGGATTGATGAAGGGCATCGCGAACTGCCTGTGCCACGGCATCGCCGTTAGTAGTTTTACCTTCATCGAGGTTTGGGACGACAACTGCGGCCAGTCCTTTACCGTGCTGCAGGATGCCGATTTCTTTGATAGCCGGGTGCTGGCTGTAGCATTCCTCAAGCTGATCCGGTTGCACATTTTCGCCGCCAGGGGTCACGATAAGTGTCGACAGGCGGCCACCGAGGAACAGGACGGTAGCCGGGATGGAA
>OBJS01000308.1_pt1 | contig 12295 bp, 10 predicted proteins | sample 1519851 | NCBI WGS metagenome assembly OBJS01 (sample SAMN03019806, study PRJEB22545) | beach sand metagenome | biome: beach; feature: sea beach; material: beach sand | place: USA: Municipal Pensacola Beach, FL | collected 2010-10-20 | depth 25-47 cm m
AAACGTATTTAAAGAAGAGTTGTCCGCATTCGCCAAATCCTTATCCTCTGCAGAACATAGAGAAGCAGTGAGTGCATTTTTTGAAAAACGGACACCGGACTTTACTCAGTTTGAGTAGTTCCGGTAAAGCAGTTATTCCATACGGAAAGCCTGTGTGTGAGGGCAGGTAGATTCTGACGCACTTGCAACAAGCGTTGCATGTCTAATTCACTAACTAACAAGGTGGGTTGTTTCTCTGCTTGTACCAATATCTCACCCCAGGGATCGACAATCATGCTGTGTCCAAAGGTTTGACGATTATCCTGATGGCATCCCGTTTGATTAGCTGCTGCAACGAAACATTGATTTTCGATAGCGCGCGCTCTTAACAAGATCTCCCAATGGGCACGACCGGTCGTTTCAGTAAAGGCGGCAGGGACCACAAAAAGATGCACGCCTTCACTGGATAATTTGCGAAAGAACTCAGGAAAGCGAATATCGTAGCAAATCGCCGGGGCAATTTTAAAAGGCCCAATATTAAAGGTAATCTGCTCTTGTCCTGGTTCAATCTCATCAGATTCGGCGTAGCGCTCTTGCGCAGAGAGCTGAACATCAAACAGATGCATTTTATGATAACAATGTATCTGATCTCCTTTTGGATCATAAATGCCACAAGCAGCGTTCAATTTACCGGTGGGTGAACGGGTGAGTATCGTCCCTGCCACAATATATAGGCCAGCTGTCCGAGCAAGGTCGGCTAAGAATTTCTGGATAGATCCTTGTCCCGGTGGTTCGGCAAGCTGCTGTTTCAACTCCGATGCCGCCCCCATCAGCGCAAAGTTCTCGGGCAACACCACACACTGGCAACCACGGGCTGCAGCCAACTCTATCTGCTGCGTCACCTGCCCCAAGTTGGCTTGAACATTCGTCCCAGTACACATCTGCAGCACAGCAATTTTCAATTTATCTGCCACGGTTTATAGTCGTTCCAATTGCGGTTGGCTCCAGGGCCCGGTCAGTAATAGTTCATAGCGTATTATCTTACCAAGCCGCTTGTTGACTAAATCTTGGCCCAAATAGAGTAATACCCCCAATCCAGGACCGCCCGCGATCGCACCAGCCACAGGCAGCGTACCACCGATGTTGGGTATCACGGCAATCTTTTGATTAAATTCTCTGTTACTTAAGTTTGTACTACCACTGATCTCTATTTGAGCGGCAGGCCCATGTATGTCAAACGATTCTGTCTCAGCCATACCTTTTTCGAATCGAATCTGCGCCTGTGCTTTGTCGAAACTTAATCCTGATGCAAATAGATCACTGAAGTCTAGTAACAGTCGTCGCGGTATTGAAGAAACGGAAAAAACACCCAGAACCTTGCCAGGGCCAGGATCTGCATTCAGTAGTCGTCCATCTTTTATATCCAACTTAGCTTGACCACTCAACTGGGACGCTCTGAACAGATCCTGTGACGGTCCCAGCCAACTAAAATCGGCGGACACCCTACCCCGACCTTCGCTAATACGATCTGGAATACCCAATTCATCTAGTGCATGGCCTAAATCTTCGATTTTACTAGTAAGACTAATATCTAATTGTTGGTTATTTTGCGGTAAATTAATCCAACTGCCCTGTGCAGACAGTCGCAAATATGTCGCACTTAAATCAAATTCAGAAAGATGTATCCCTCCTTTTTTGCTTTCGAGCCTGCCCACTAAATTTCCTATCTTTCTTTCGCCAACGACAAAAGATCGAATATCAAAATCGATGTTCGGAATAGAGTTTGGATCGAAAGCAGAACGATGTTTTGATTCCTTTTGAGTCGTATTAAAATCAAACCATTGCGCTAAGTTAGCCTGCGTAAAACGGATTTTTACTGGAGCTTGTCTGCCTCTATCGGGAAATCGGATGCCACCATTGATTTCTTCATGTTCAATTCCCAGATACCATTCGGGTTTTTCACGCCTAAAAACTAATGTTGGCGATTGGTATACATTACCAAAAAGATTGAACTTCTGGATATCTATCGCTAATGCTCGGAACTGATGCGCACCAGCGGATTCTTTATTAGATGGTCTATTGATCTGAGGCTTTATAAAAGGTTGCCACTCAGCCACATTCAAATAGGGTAGATCCAATTTGCCACTACCCTCGCCCAGCTGACTCACATCATAACTAAAATGCAAGTCCTCTCCGAGAGTTGCTCGCCATTGCGAGGCACCCGACTTATTTTTCGTCCAGACTACTTTCATTGGCCAACTCTCCTGTTGGCGCTTACCCAGTGGCGTGGGCAGAGGTATATCGACGCCAACCAACTCTGATTCTATGAGCATATCAATGTGTGCGCCTGGCTGGCCTCGAGCCCGAGAAATTAAGATCTGACTTTGATAATCGCTTTTTCCCTGTATAGGCAACAAGGGTGTGAGTTTAAAATAGTCTGCGAGTGTAGAAAATTCTGTATCGCCCTGAGTCATAAATTTCATCAGACTGCGGTCGCCGGTTAATTCATGTTTAATTGCTAAGTCGAAATTTCCTCCAAACAGTTGCCCGCGAAGCCGCTCACTACTCACCCCGGATTCTGTAAAATTGAGGTGCCCCTGCAAGGACTCAAGCGGTAAATACCATTGTGGAAGGTGAATTTGATTGCCCTGCAAGGAAATCTGCCCCGAAAGCTTTGGTAGAGTTTTTCTTTGTAACACTTTTTTCAATGTTAAATTCAACGCAATGTTGCCTTGCGCTGACACATTGGGGAATAAGGCACCCACACCATTTTTTAAAGGCGTATCAGTTAAATATCGAAAACCATCTGCTGCTGGGCCGGCACCGTCAAGAGTTAATTCTAAGGTTAAGGGTGGACTAAACAGGTTTGCGATTTTTGCCTGTCCCTGACTGACAACCAGACCATAGGTTTTAGCATGAGAAGTCTCCACCTCAAGATCTCGATTCACTATTTCAAATTTGGCATCTATCTCTTTTGCAGAGGGAAAACCGGCAGCATAATTTAATGCCGCAGATCGAATTTCTCCCTTCGCATTAAACTCACCTTCTCCTCGGTGAAATGGGAACGAGCTAACGGGCCCCTTGACTACCACTTCTCCGTTTAACAGCTCGCCGCCCTGAAAGGCTTGACTTAACCAACGACGCGACTTTACAGCTTTAGGGGACAAGGGAATATATTTATCTAAGTGTTGTAGTTGGGCATGATCGACAAGTAGATGAAAATCCAAGAAGGGATCACCTTCTATTAAACTTAGTTTAAGATTTCCTCTAGCAGCCAACTCTTGTGATTGAACTCTAAATGAGTCTGCGGTGACTTCTATTCCTTGAGGACCACTGACCCATCTCACGTTACCGCTTGCTTCGCCAATAGAAAATGGTTTCACATACAGACGATCGAACCAAACGTGGCCTTCCCGAGTGACTAATTCTACCTCTCCATTGGAGGCACTTGCTACGACACGAGCATCAATACCATCCATACCCGGAAATGGTGAGTTAGGGGACAATTTTAAGTTATCTACGCGACCAGAAAATTTAATGTTATCTTGAACCGCTTGCGGATAAATTTCCAATACACCATCAGTGATCTTTCCCGATGGTTCTATTTCATTCATCCGCGCCAAAGTCGCAGGTGCAAGTTTAGGTGCGAGCTTTAAGATGCCATGAAGATGCTCTAGCTGTGCACGAGCCACACGCACTTCGTGTCTGGGTGCCTGGGCGCTCTGTTCAGTAGCGCTCTGTTGTTGCAACGAGAAGTGCATACCATGGGCGGCGATATCATCTGACTGGAATTGCAGGGAGTCAAAAATCACCGCCCAATTGTCTGTCTGCCAAGACCAATCGAATTGTGTAGAAAATTGCTGCAAAGGAGCGGATAAACCCCACTGCTCAGCAACTAGATATCCCTGATTGGCAACCACTTCTCCGCGTGCTCTTTGTAATTGACCAGACGCCCACTGACTCCAAATTTTTGTATTGGCAGTGCCTTTACGAATTTCCAGGAAATCGGCGGGAATATACCGCTGCCAATAACCTAAGTTCATGTAATCCCCCTCTATAAAGAGATCTCCATGCCAAGGCTGAGACAACAGGATTTCCTCACCGATCCAACCGCTTACCCAAATGCGTCTCCCCAGAGTAGGGGGCAATTCCACTTCACCGGCTAATTTTATTCTTCTTGCTCGATGGGAAAGATCCAGCTCTTTTATATGATATATCTCATGATTGGCTTGATAATACTGCGCCTCGATCTGTATATCATTTAAAATGATGACTACATTTTGCAATCCCAATCGCTCTGTGATGAGTTGTGGTGTTTTTGCGCTGCTCTGAGAGACAAGCGGAATCCCGGCAAACTGCCAAGTATCATTCGCTTGTTGTTGCAAATAGAAATGTGCCCCTACTAAATTGACGAAGGAGATGGCTGGTCGATTGCCTAAAACTGAACGCAGCAGATCAATGCCAAGTGCCACTTCTTTAAAGGCAAGAGACTGTTCTCCAGAATCCTGGGCTGCCGCACGTACCTGACGAAGCCGGATCTCTGGGCCGTAGCCACGCCAACCCAAACGCGCACCATTCACAGTCACTTGTTGATTGAAGCGTTCGAAAAAAAAACTTTCTATGCTGGCCCGATAATCGACAGGTATTTCGATACCGATTCGTAAAGTCCAGATACCTACCGCGAGTAGAAATAAGGCAACTGCCAAAGTGGTAGATAGATAAAAGAGGACTCTACGTAGAAAAGAGAACATCGTTCAGGTCAATATCACATCGTACTGCTCTTGAGTGAAGCTGGCTTCCACTTGTAAGCGAATCGGTTTTCCAATAAATTCTTCCAACTCCAACACACCTTCTGACTCTTCATCGTTGAGACGATCAATGACTGGCTGAGATGCCAATACGGTGTATTGTTTCGCATCAAATGCACGTGCTTCCCGTAAAATCTCGCGAAAAATTTCATAACACAAGGTTTCTGCTGACTTCACTCGACCGCGGTGATTACAGGTAGGACAAGGTTCACACAGTATATCCTGTAGACTCTCAGTGGTACGTTTTCGAGTCATCTGCACCAATCCTATAGGAGAGACATCACTGATGGATGTTTTGGAATAATCTCTGGATAATGATTTTTCTAACGACTGTATCACCTGCTCCCTGTGTTCTACGCTTTTCATGTCGATAAAATCTATAATGATGATACCGCCCAAATTTCGCCGTCTCAGTTCCCGGGCTATCACCTGTGTCGCTTCTAAATTTGTGGTAAAAACGGTCTGCTCTAAATTGCGACTGCCCCCGAATCCATCCGTATTCACGTCTATGGCGGTGAGCGCTTCAGTGGCATCAATCACCAAATGACCACCGGATTTAAGCATGACCTTGCGTTGCAATGCGCTTTGTAATTCATTTTCCACATCGAATAACTCGAATAAAGGTCTCTCACCTGGATAGATCTCTATTCGATCTGCCACATTGGGAATAAACCGTTTGGCGAAAGCCACCGCTTTTTCATAAGTTTCACGAGAATCAATACGAATACGTTCCACGTCGTCATTTACCAAATCACGCATACAACGCATCGCCAACGGCAATTCTTCGTGAACCAGTCCAACACCCGTCACCCTGTCTCTACTCTCTAATATCCAGTTCCACAATCGATTGAGATAAGAGACCTCTTCATGTACTTCTTCGTTAGTCATACTACCGGCAGCGGTACGTGCAATGTAGCCGCCCGTAGGATCAGGCCCTATTTCGTTTTCAATCAAGGATTTTAACCGTTGACGCTCTTCTTCATCGCCGATACGCAATGAGACACCCACATGTTGAACATTAGGCATGTATACCAAATAGCGTGAAGGCAGGGTGATCTGAGTGGTTAAACGCGCACCTTTGGTACGCACGGGATCTTTCACCACTTGTACAACGATCTCCTGACCATCATGCAACCAATCAGTAATATCTAACTCTTTTTCATCTATACTCTCATCAGGTAATTGATACTGGTTCACTACGCCGGAAACGTGTAGAAATGCCGCCCGTTCTAAACCGATATCTACAAATGCCGCTTGCATGCCTGGTAACACACGACGCACTTTGCCTTTATATATATTGCCGACAATACCGCGACGATTACTACGCTCGATACTGATCGCCTGTAACTCACCATTCTCGACCAATGCGACCCTTGTTTCTCGCGGTGTGACATTAATTAATATTTCAGAACGCATCTTCTCAATCCATTGGATTCATTGGCCACAATTCCTTTTACTCCGAAGCAAACAATGTATTTGTTCCTTGGCCAACAACTGTGCTGTTTCATACAAAGGCAGACCCATGACACCTGAATAACTTCCTGTGATATTTTGCACAAATAGTGCGCCTAAACCCTGGATCCCGTAAGCACCTGCCTTATCCCTTGGCTCACCTGTCGCCCAATACGCATCGATTTCCTCTGATACGATAGCACGCATAGTGACCTGGCTTTCAGATAAAATAGTCTGTTCAAAATCACCGACCAAGGTCACTGCTGTCAAAACTCGGTGAGTCTGTGCCGAAAGTTGAGTTAACATCTCTCGGCTATGTTGCAGCGACTCCGGCTTGCCAAAAATCTGGCCCTGGAGTACAACTATTGTATCGGCCGCGAGCACTGGGAATTTCTCCGTTTTGCTTTCTCGGAATACTTTCATTGCCTTTTCAGTGGCTAAGCGACACACGAATGTTTCCGGCGGTTCTTCGGTGCGTAACGTCTCATCTATTTCGGCAGGTCTAACCAGCGCACGAATACCGATCTGTTGGAGTAAATGCAACCGCCTTGGCGAAGCTGAAGCAAGAATCACATCCGCGTCACCCATCAACACCCTCGATGATAGGGCAATCCATTTAGAATCGACCAAGCCCGATAGAGTTGTTCGGCGACCACGACACGAACAAGAGGATGCGGCAAAGTCAACGGGGACAAGGACCAGACTTCATTTGCCTCTGTCTGTAACTGTCCGGGCAATCCCTCTGGCCCACCTATTAAAAAAGTAACTTGCCGGTAATTTAAATTCCATTGGCTCATCTTATCTGCCAATTGTTCGGTAGACCAGCGTTCGCCCTCCACCGCCAGGGCGACAGATCTGGCACCAGTGCATAGCGCACCACGCATTCTTTGCGCCTCACGAAGATCTATTCTAGCTTGATCTGAATTTTTTCCTCGGCGCTCTAAGGCGAGCTCAGTTAGAATTAATTTCCAATCTCTTGGTAGGCGGGACGCGTATTCTTGAAAACCTTCATCTACCCATGCCGGCATATTCTTACCAAAAGCAACTAATTCAAGCTGCATGGGTACCATTCAAAGTGAACAATAGCATCGCGCTGCGACTAGTCAACTTGCTCATCAATCTCTTCTGTTTCCGGCCAAGCTGCTGCATTCGGATCCCATAATTTTTCCAGGGCATAAAAGTCTCGAGTCTCTTGTAACATCACATGTACTACGATATCTCCGAGATCCACTAATCCCCACTCACCGCCGTGATAGCCTTCTACTCCCAGAGGTAAGACACCATTTTTTTTTGAATGCTCCACCACACTATCCACTAACGCGCGTACATGACGATTCGAGCGCCCCGTACAGATAATAATGTAATCCATCACGCTAGTTAATTCTGATACCGACAGACACTCTATATCGATAGCTTTCACTTCTTCTAATGCGTCAACAACTATACTTTCTAACTCTTCTGCATTCATATTAACTGGAACTCGCTCCACGATTTAAATATAAGCCCCAAACCTCAATGAGTGCACACACACTATCGGGTACCAGATAGCGGATACTCCGCTGATGTCGCAGGCAATCTCTTATTTGGGTGGATGAAATATCTAATAAAGTCATCGAGTGAAATAAAATATCACCAGCAGGCTTACGGTGTAAATCTGTAGGCTGTTCAATCTCATATTTGCCCCAAGCGGACAGACTCTCTTCAGAGACGCTCTCGCCTGGACGATGCACGACAACTAGATGGGCCAACTCCAGTAATTCAGCACTGCGATGCCATTTGTTTAAATTCGCAAAAGCATCACTACCCATCAGCCAAACGATAGATTTATCTGGATATTCCTCTCTAAATTGACGCAAGGTTTCAAACGCATAAGAGGGGCCATCACGCAATATCTCGCAGTCATCGGCTTGCATGTTTGACTCACCCTTCACTGCCGCTCTGCACAATAAAAAACGCTGTTCAGCAGAGGCGACGGCAGGCTCTCGATGAGGTGGTTGACCGGTTGGGACTAATCTAACTTCATCCAATTCGAGAACTTCTTGTAGCTCGACAGCCAATCGTAAATGTCCATTGTGCACGGGATCGAAGGCACCGCCCAATATGCCTAAGGTACCTGTGCCACCGGCTCTATCAGTCGCTGCCTTACTCACGAATATGACCCTGACCGATGACGATAAATTTTTGTGAAGTTAATCCTTCTAATCCAACCGGACCACGGGCATGAATTTTATCTGTAGAGATCCCTATCTCTGCCCCCAATCCATATTCAAACCCATCTGCAAATCGGGTGGAAGCATTCACCATCACAGAACTGGAATCCACCTCACGTAAAAATCTCTGCGCTGCATGAATGTCATCAGTAATAATCGCTTCTGTATGTTGCGAGGAGTGCGCATCAATATGATCCAGTGCTGCATCTAATCCACTGACCACACGCACGGCTAAAATAGGCGCAAGATATTCTGTATCCCAATCTTCCTCGGTTGCCGCCACCAACCCAGACACCAGCTCACGGGTTTTTGCGCAGGCACGGATTTCCACACCAGCTTGTTGATACTCTGCAATTAATTTTGGTAACAGCTGTATCGCGACGGGCTCAGCGACCAATAAAGTTTCCAGTGTATTGCAGGTTCCATAGCGCTGGGTTTTAGCGTTAAAGGCCACTTTCCTTGCCATCTCCAAATCTGCTTTTTCATCCACAAAGAGATGACAATTCCCATCCAAATGTTTGATCACCGGTACCCGGGCCTCCCGACTGATGCGCTCTATCAAGCTTTTGCCTCCACGGGGCACAATGACATCCACATACTCGGGTTGACTAATTAGTGCACCCACCGCAGCTCGATCAGTGGTTGCCACCACTTGTACTGCGTCACTCGGTAAACCGGTTTCCGAAAGGCCCGCGGTAATCGCTTTCGCAATCGCTTGATTGGAATGTTTCGCCTCCGAACCGCCTCGTAGGATAGTGGCATTACCCGATTTTAAACACAGCGCCGCCGCGTCTGCGGTGACATTGGGACGAGACTCGTAAATGATGCCAACCACACCCAAAGGCACACGCATGCGCCCTACCTGAATGCCGCTAGGGCGAAAACAAAGATCGGTGATCTCCCCCACCGGATCCGCTAGAGCAGCCACCTGATGTAGGCCGTCGACCATACTCTGGATACGACTCTCATTTAACGCAAGACGATCCAACAACGCATCGCTCAACTGACGGTCACGGCCAGCTTGTAGATCTAAGTGATTAGCCGCCAATAACGCTTCTTGGTTGATGACCAACTGCTCTGCGATAGCTATCAGGGCCCGATTCTTTTGCAAAGTAGTCGCCACTGCCATCTGCTTAGAAGCAAATCGCGCTTGCTGTCCCAATTGCGTCATATAACCGGTGATGTCCATTACCAATACACCTTTTCATTCTTACCCATACTGACGAGTGGTGCGCTCGGCTCACTCGCTATTCCCAGGGCCAATTGTAACAATTCAGCCTCTATATTGCTGGATCCCACCCCCTTAATACACCTGTCCACCCCTGCGCCCACCGCCAGCAGGGCATATAGACTGATCACATCATGCCGTTTCAATGCTGCACGATAGCAGGCTTCTCGTTTTTTCCAAACACCGCCATTTTTCAATGCGGCATCTAACGAGTTTCCCTTTGCTATCGACTCAGACAATGGCATAAGTGCTCTTACTTCCTTCAGCAGACTCCATAGGATCAACACCGGCTCAACACCTTCAGCAAGTAAACCGCGCAGCATGGTGTGCACCTTAGCTACTTCACCGTTGAGCGCCGTATCTACTAAATCGAAGGGTGTATAACGGGCACTTACGCCCACAGCCTGCATCATTTGGTTTGTAGTTATCTGACTGTGAGGAAATAACAGGGCTAATTTCTCGATCTCCTGCGCGGCAGCTAACAGATTGCCCTCAGTGCGCTCGGCCAGAAGCTGAATCGCCGCAGAATCGGCGCTTAGATGGTGTTGCTTGAGTCTCTGCCGAATCCATTGCGGAAATTTTGGTCTGTCGATGGGCCACACCTGAACCCACCAGCCCACAGAGTCTAGCTGTTTGATCCATTTACTACGAGATTGAGAAGATTCAATTTTTGGGCTACGGATCAGCAACAGCCTATCTGGATTCGGTGAGGACAAATAACTCAATAACTCAGCCGCATCACTTTCTTTGAGCTTACCTTGCAACAAGTTAAGTTGCAGCACATGCTTTTCTGCAAATAAACTCTGGGTACGAAGCTCCGATAACAGGAATGACCAGTCAAACTGTCTATCTAACGTAAACTGTTGCTGTCGTTGATATCCCTGTCGTGTAGCAGCGGCAACGACTTGCTGACAAGTCTCTTCAACCAATAAATATTCATCTCCCGCAATTAATATCACTACTGGAATTGTCTGATCCAAGTGCGCTGTCAGTTGGTAGGATGGAAACTTCATCGGCAATTGCCTTAAGGATGGGGACGCGTGGTTTGTGCTTTTAGGCTAGTATTTAGTTTATTAATAATTAACATACTGGCTTCTTGTACCATTTGCTCCCGTAACAATCTTTTTTCAGCATCCTTACCTAGCACCTGCCCTTCATCAAAGCTATAGTCACGACGTAAACGGATTAGGGTCGGTTTCACAATGAGTTTGCCTTCTTGATCTCGTAGTTGAACGTTCGCTTCATAGATCAACTCAAATTCCTTGGCTTTGCCATCCGCACCAATGGATAAAATTTTCGAATTCAGTTGCTCTCCGGAAATTGTCAGAATGACGGCCGCATTCCGCTCATCACCTATCTGCACCAAAGAAATATTATTGGCCTCAAATTGATTGCGCAGAGCCTGATTTAAACCGAACTTTAAGTTTGCGCCTTCAATCGCTAACGGTTGCCACTCCGCTGGCAATTCAAACGCCCCCCTCAAATGCCAACCACAAGCAACCATAGAGCCGAGCCCAATTGCGCATACCAGACCCAAAAATAGTCTTTTCATTTGGCCACTATGTTGATGAGTTTGTTAGGAACCACAATCACTCTATGTATTTTTTTATCTAATAGAAATTTCTGTAGCTTCTCGTGCTGTTTAGCCGCTTCACCTAACTCTTCCTGCGTCAAGGAAGAAGGAAATTTCACCCGTGCGCGAACCTTTCCGTTTACCTGCAGCACAAATTCTACTTCGCTCTCCTCTAGCGCCTGTGCGTCCACGGTGGGCCATGTGGAATCTATCACTGCCTGTTGATGGCCAAATAAAAGCCAAATCTCATGGGTGACATGGGGCGCAATAGGAGACAATACTTGGGTCATGATTTCTAATGCTTCACGCTGAACAGCAGCACCCTGTGGGCTTGGATCATCAAATTTATGCACGGCATTTAACAATTCCATGCAGGATGCGATCACCGTATTGAAGGTTTGCCGTCTTCCTAAATCATCCGTCGCCTTAGTTAACATCTGATGGATCTGACGACGCAATACTTTTTGTGCTTCATTTAGCTGAGCAATCTCAAGCTTTTCAATTGCTTGAAACTGAGCCAGGTGGTTAACACAAGTCGTCCAATAACGTTTGATAAATCGATAGGCGCCTTCTACGCCTGCATCGGACCATTCAAGAGATTTATCCGGTGGTGCCGCGAAAAGCACAAACAGTCGGGCCGTATCGGCGCCATACTGATCCAGTAACTCTTGTGGATCCACTGTATTACCTTTTGATTTGGACATCTTGGCACCCTCTTTGAGTACCATGCCCTGGGTCAACAAAGCAGTAAAAGGTTCATGACTACTCACTAATCCAGCATCACGCATGAGCTTGTGATAAAAACGCGCATATAGTAGATGTAAGATGGCATGTTCGATACCACCCACATATTGATCTACTGGTAACCAATAGTTCGCACGCTCATCTAACTGGGCGTTACTGGAATCTGGGGAGGTATATCGTGCGTAGTACCAAGATGACTCCATAAAAGTATCAAAAGTATCTGTCTCCCGTTCCGCTTCCCCTCCACATTTTGGACAACTGGTACGATAGAATTCTGGCAGTTTTGTACTACCGGGCCGCT
>OBJS01000309.1_pt1 | contig 12202 bp, 9 predicted proteins | sample 1519851 | NCBI WGS metagenome assembly OBJS01 (sample SAMN03019806, study PRJEB22545) | beach sand metagenome | biome: beach; feature: sea beach; material: beach sand | place: USA: Municipal Pensacola Beach, FL | collected 2010-10-20 | depth 25-47 cm m
TCCGATCGCGGCACGCGCCGCGGGCGGGCGGCTGCGCGGGCGCGGCGGCGACCGGCGCGCCAATGCGGTGGCGCTGAAGCAGGCGCTGGGCGGGCTCAAGGGGCCGGTGATGAAGGTGGCGCAGTTGCTTGCCACCATCCCCGAAGCGTTGCCGCCTGAATATGCGCAGGAATTGAGCCAGCTTCAGATGAATGCGCCCGCCATGGGCTGGCCCTTCGTGAAACGGCGGATGCGGGCCGAGCTTGGCCCCGACTGGCAGCAAAAATTTGTGGAATTCGGCCGATCTGCAGCAGCCGCGGCATCGCTCGGGCAGGTGCATCGCGCGCGGCTTGCGGATGGGGCGGCGCTTGCCTGCAAGCTGCAATATCCCGATATGCGGTCGGCGGTGGAGGCCGATCTGGTGCAGCTCAAGGCGATTTTCGCGCTGCACCGGCGGATCGAACGCACCGTCGACACCCGCGAGATCGAGCGTGAAATCGGCACCCGCCTGCGTGAGGAGCTCGATTATCAGCGCGAGGGGCGGCATATGGCGCTTTACGGCGCGATGCTGGCTGATGCGCCCGATATCCATGTGCCGCGCTGGTATCGCGATTTATCGACCGAACGGTTGTTGTGCATGGAATGGCTTGCGGGCGAACCGCTCATGGCCTTCCGGGATGCGCCGCAGGAAACCCGCAACCGGATCGCGCAGAACCTGTTCACTGCCTGGTGGCGGCCTTTCGTGCGGTTCGGGGTGATCCATGGCGATCCGCATCCGGGCAATTATACGATTGCGCCGGGGGGCGGGCTCAATCTGCTCGATTATGGCTGTGTGCGGATATTCAGGCCGGACTTTGTTGCCGGGGTCGTCGATCTTTACCGCGCGCTGCGCGATGACGATCGTGCGCTCGCCGCCGCGGCCTATGCCGGTTGGGGGTTTGAGGACTTATCCGATGAGCTGGTTGATGCGCTTAATATCTGGGCGCGGTTCATTTACCGGCCGATGCTCGATGACCGGGTGCGGTCGGTCGCCGACGGGATCGCACCGGGGGAATATGGCCGTGCGGAAGCTGAACAGGTGCGGCAGGCGCTGAAGCGGCTTGGCCCTGTCCGGCCGCCGCGCGAATTCGTCTTCATGGACCGCGCCGCCATCGGGCTTGGCGGGGTGTTCCTGCATCTGGCGGCCGAGCTTAACTGGCATGCGCTGTTCGAATCGGCGCTTGCCGATTTCAATGTGGCGCGGCTGGCCAGGCGGCAGGCCGACGCGCTTGCTGCGGCGGGGCTTGCGCTTCCCGAATAAAAAACCGCGCCCCCGAAGGGACGCGGCTTTGATGATCTTGATAGGCCGGCTTGCAGGCGCGGGGGTTTGCCGCGCCCGCAACCGTCAGCCCCCATAACCCTCAGACGGCGTGGGGCGCGTTGTCGAACGCACGCTTGCAGCCATCGACCAGATCCTGGAAGATTTCCCTGGCCGGGCGCACGCTGCGGATCATGCCGATGCCCTGACCGGCAAAGCCCGGTGCGATATCGCCGCGCTTGGCGATCTGACCCGAAGCGAGGATCTGACCCGATACCATCGACTGGAACGGCATGGGCAGCGGTTCCATCTTCGCATCCACATAGGCCTGCGCCCATTTGGTGCGGATGATCCGCGCCGGCTTGCCGGTGACCGAGCGCGACACCATGGTGCCTTCTTCGGTGCTGTCGACGATCGCCTGCTTCTGATAGGGCTGGATGCCGGCTTCCTCACTGGCGAGGAACGCGCTACCGACCCAGGCGCCTTCCGCGCCCAGACACAAGGCAGCGGCGACGCCGCGCCCGTCGACAATGCCGCCCGCGCCGAGCACGGGGATGCCGTTCGGGCCGCCGACCGCGTCGACCACCTGCGGAATCAGCGCAAGCGTGCCGATCGGCGAGTTGTGGCCGCCGCCATCATGGCCCTGCGCAACGATCACGTCGATGCCGGAGGAAACAACCTGCACCGCATGGCGCACCGCGCCGACAACCGCCATTACCTTGGTGCCGTTACGGTGCATGTCTTCCATCCAGGGGCCCGGATTGCCAAGACCCGCGGCGTAAACGGGGACTTTCTCCTCGATCACGACCTGCATCTGCGCATCGAAGAATTCCTTGGTCAGGAATTGCGGCTCGCCCGGCGCGCGGCCCGATGCGCCCATATGTTCGGCAAGCTGTTCCTTGGTTGGCGGGGTCAGCCCTTCCTTTTTCATGAATTCTTCTGCGAATTTCATGTGTTCGGGCAATAGATCCATGGGCGAGGGGCCATCGGCATTGCCGCCGCCGCCTTCACGGCGGACAGAGGCCGGCAGCAGCGTGTCGACGCCGAACGGCTTGTCGGTCAGGCTGCGCACCTCGTCGATCCATTCACGCAGCATTTTGGGGCCGCAGGCCGCCGCGCCCAGAATGCCAAGCCCGCCGGCTTCCGACACCGCCGCAGCCAGTGCCGGGGTCGATGCCCCGCCCATACCAGCAAGCAGGATGGGATGTTCGATCCCGAAAATTTCACATACACGATTAGCAGCCATTGGCCGTCTCCCCTTGAGATTTTGAATTCTTATACTGGTTTTAGCAAACAAGTTGGCTGGCGGTAAATGGCTAGTGTCGGGGTTGCGCAAAGTTGTGCGAAAACTTGCGATTGTGGCATTTGGACGCAGGCCATATCCGGGGGCTGTGCGATAACCATTTCGAAAGGTTGCTTTTCTCATATTCGGCGCGAATAGAGGTAACGGTATTGTTCGACCGGATGAGGGCGAGGATCCGTTGCGGACAGGGCGGGGCGTTGCCATCGGGGGAGTGGCGGCAGGTCCCCGAAGTGGAGCAGGTAATGCGTAATCAGACTCTCGACATTGACGGACGTTTGCAGTTTATCGGCCTGGGATCAGCGGACAGGGACGCGATCAGGCAATGCGGCCCGATTATCCTTGCGAAACTCGATGACATTCTCGACGACCTTTACGCCGCTATCTTCGCGATGCCCCAGACGGCGGCGATCATTGGTGACAAATCGCGCGTTCCGGGGTTGAAGGCGGCGCAGGAAGCACATTGGCGGCAGCTTTTTGCGGCAGAATTCGACCATGACTATGCGGAACGGGTGCAGGCGATCGGACGCGCGCATGCGCGGATCGGCCTGGAACCGCGTTGGTATATCGGCATCTACAATTTCGCCTATGCGCAAATGGTCGCGCTTCTGGTTCCCGCCTTTCGAAAAAGACCGGAATTTCTGGCGCGTGCAATTTCCGCATTCGGTAAGGCATTGATGCTGGATATGGAGATCGCGACCTCGGTTTATTTTGATGAGCAAGAAGACGCGCGGCAGCGTCAGACCGAGAATTTGGCGGCGGCGCTGGAGACTGCGGTCAAGTCAACGCTCGAGAAGACGCGCGCGCGCGGTGATGAAATCGGAAATGCAAGCAGCAGCCTGACAGCGGCGGTGACGCAGGTCGGAGCCTGTGCGCAGACCGTGACCGGTCTGTCGCAGAATACAGCAAGCAATATCGCCACTGTTGCAGCGGCGACCGAGGAGCTCAGCGCGTCCGAGCGGGAAATCTCGACCCAGGTCGCGCATTCGGCCGGAGTTGCGCGTGAGGCTGTCGCCCGTAGCCGGGAAGCGGGGAATGCCATGGCGGTGCTTGACAGGGCGGGACTTCAGATTGGCGAGGTGGCGAAACTGATTTCCGAAATTGCGAGCCAGACCAATCTGCTGGCGCTCAACGCAACGATCGAGGCAGCGCGTGCGGGGGAAGCGGGCAAGGGCTTCGCCGTGGTGGCGGGGGAGGTCAAGAACCTTGCCGCGCAAACCGCCAGGGCCACTGACGAGATCTCGGGCAATATCACGGCAATTCAGGCGGCGACGAAAGAGGCGGTCGCCGCAATCGGTGAAATCGACACGACAATCGGGCAGCTTGACGAAAGCTCAACGGCAATTGCCGCGGCGGTCGAACAACAGACGGCCGCAACAGGCGAGATCGCGCGGAATATCGATGCAGGGTCGCGTGGTACCGCGGAAGTGACGCAGAATGTGGAAGATGTTGCCCGACAGATCAGCGATGCGGGCACCATCTGTACGCAGCTTGATCACACATTCGGGGCCATGGCCGATGAAATTGCCGCCCTTGGGCGCAATGTGGACGGGCTGTTGCAGGAACTGCGGGCGGGTTAGGCCTTTTATCGGCTTATCGGCTTGGTTGGCCTATTTGTCGAGCCAGCGGGACATCACAATGACCGGCTCTTCCGCGTAACCGATTTTTTGGTAAAACTCGGTTACCGCCACATTGCTTGCACGCACCATCAGTTCCAGTTTGCGGATGTCATGCTTGTCGAGAAACGCTTCGGCGGCGCGCATCATCTTCTGGCCAAGTCCCTGCCCCTGCCGGTCGGGGGCAACAGAAAGATAGTAAACCCAACCGCGATGGCCATCATGGCCAACCATGACTGAACTGATGATTTCTCCCTTGAGCTCGGCAACCAGCACATCCGAATTCGCCTTGCCGCGGGCAAGGGCGATATCCTGGTAAGGATCATTATGCGGGCGGGTCAGCTCGCATGCCTGCCACAGCGATATGGTTGCATCAATGTCCGCATCGGTCAGCGGACGGATGACTGGCGTGTCGTCTGTCATGGCAGCACGAGTTTTCCCGGATTCATGATGTTTTGGGGGTCGAGGGCACGCTTGACCGCCCGCATCATGTCGATTTCCACAGCGCTTTTGTAATGGGTGATCTCGTCGCGTTTCATGAAGCCGAGCCCGTGTTCGGCGCTGATGCTGCCGCCAAGCCCGGCTGCGATATCATGCACGATGCGGTTGAATTCCGCCCACCGGTCAAGAAATGCGTCGCGATCCATCGCCGGCGGCTGGCTCAGGTTGAAATGCACATTGCCATCGCCGATATGGCCGAACGGTACAGGCCGGATGCCGGGCAGGGCGGCGGTAACCGCCTTGCTCGCCTCGGTAATGAAGGCGGGGATCGCCGAAATCGGTACGGAGATATCATGCTTGATACTGCCCCCTTCGAGTTTCTGCACATCCGACAGATTTTCGCGCAGCGCCCACAGGGCCGATGCCTGCGCCCCGCTTTCCGCGATCGCCGCATCGCTGGCCAGCCCTTCCTCGAGCGCGGTGGCAAGCGCTGCTTCCAGCCTGTGGCGCAAATCCTCCTCGCCCGCGGAAGACAGCTCCGCCAGCACATACCAGTCAACGGCTTTGGTCAGCGGATCGCGCGCGCCGGGGATATGCCGGGTGACGAAATCGATGCCGATACGGGGGATAAGTTCAAACGCGGTGAGCCGGTCGCCGCTTGTCTGCTTCAGCCGGCCAAACAGGCTGACCGCCGCCGCCACATCGGGCACCGCGACAAGCGCGGTCGCCACTGTGCGCGGCCGGGGAAACAGCTTGCATACGGCTGCCGTCACAATGCCAAGCGTGCCTTCACCGCCGATGAAAAGCTGCTTCAGGTCATAGCCCGTATTATCCTTGCGCAAGCCGCGCAGCCCGTTCCAGATGCGCCCGTCCGGCAGCACCGCCTCGATCCCCAGCACAAGATCGCGCATATTGCCGTAACGCAGCACCGCATTGCCCCCCGCATTGGTCGAGATATTGCCGCCGATCTGGCAACTGCCTTCGGAGGCAAGGCTGAGCGGGAACAGCCGGTCAGCCGCTTCCGCCGCCTGTTGCAGCGCCGCAAGGGTGCAGCCCGCCTCCACCGTGATCGTGTCATTGTCAGGGTCCAGGGCGCGGACCTTGTTCATGCGCGACAGGTTAAGAAGGATCGCGTGATCGCCGGGAAACGGGATCTGCCCGCCGACAAGCCCGGTATTGCCGCCCTGGGGCACGATGGCGATTTTGGCCTGTGCGCAGATGCTGACGACTTTCGCGACCGCTTCGGTGCTGGCGGGTTGTACGAAAAGTGCGGTTTCCCCCTGATAAAGACCGCGATGTTCACGCAGGAAGGGGGCGATATCCGCAGGCGTGTCGGAAAAGCCCCCGGGTCCGACGGCGGCGCGGATCGCGTCAAGCGGGGCGCTCATGCGACCCGCCGATAGGCACGCAGGCCCATATGCAGATAAGCGGGGCGGCCATCCGCGCCGAAATCGAGAAACCGTATCGGATAGGGCATGGCACTGTCGGGCACCGGCGCAAGCCATAACGCCGCATCGACCGGTTCAAGCCGCAGGGTCATGGGGCGAAACCCTCCCAGAAAATCGATATTGACTTCCGAACGGGATTGAAGCGCCCCGTCCGCCTCGGTGATATGGATGCGCGCGCTGAGCTTTTCATAGGTGCCGGTATAGACCGCCCGGTCGGTGACCGCACCCGGTTGTGCGGCGGGTAATCGCGGCAGCCCGATATCGGCAAGCTCGCTCAGCAGCGTGCCGATGAAATCCTCATACAGACCATTGGCATCGCCGCCATTGGTCAGCAACACGATCGCCAGATCCCGCTCGGGGATCACGCGCAGGAAGGATTGCTGCCCGATCGTCACCCCGTCATGGCCGAAACCGCGCACCCCGTTCCAGTCGAAGATCTTTGGCCCAAGCCCCCAATGGCGCATCGGATAATGCGGCGGCACCGCGATTTGCGGTTGCTGCATATCCTGCACAAGGGCGGCGGGCAGCGGCGGGACAAGCGCCCCGTCCATGCCGAAAAGCGCGCGGGCAAAGCCAATCACATCGCGCGCCGTCGCCATCACTGTCGATCCGGCCGGGGCGTTCGACTGCGCCAGATAGGCGATGGGGGTGATATCCATCGCGCCGGTATCGGGGTGCGGCGCATGCCCGATGGCGCAGCGGAAGCGGATCGCCTCCTCAGCCAGGCTCTTTGTTTCGCGCAGCCCGAGCGGGCGCAGCAGCCGTTCCTTCAGTGCCCGGTCCCAATGGGTGCCGGTCAGAAGCTCGATAATCCGCCCAAGGATGACATAGCCGGAATTGCAGTATGAAAACAGCGCGCCGGGCGGGTGAAGCTGCGGCAGATCGCGGCAATCGGCCACATAGCGGGCAATGCGATCCTCCCCCCGGCCATGCGGCTTGAAGAAATCCCCGTCCATGCCGCCGCTATGGCACAGCAAATGCCGCACCGTTACCTGCCGCGCCGCATCCGTGTCGGCCAGCGCAAAACCGGGCAACAGTTCGGCCACCGGCTGATCGAGGGCAAGCGCGCCGTCGGCCGCAAGCCCGAGGATCAGCGTCGCGGTGAACAGCTTGGTGATCGAGCCGATCTGGAACAGCGTATCGGGCGTTGCGGCGATCTGCGCGCGCAGATTGGCGCTGCCGGCCGCAGCTTCATGCAGCTCCTGCTTGTGCCAGAGCGCAAGGCTTGCCCCGGGCACCCCGTGGCGGGCGATGGCGCGTTCAAGCCGTTGCCTGAGTGCCGCGCTCATGGCTGCTCATCCGTTGCCGTTGCCGTTGCCGTTGCCGCTGCCGGGTCTGCCGCGGCGCGGCGCAGCCTGTCATTGATCGCCGCGCCAAGGCCTGTTTCGGGCACCGGCGCTATGGCAATGGCAGAAAAGTCGCCGGGCCGGTCAAGCGCGCGCAGCATGGCAAACAGGTTGGCGGCCGCTTGCTTGAGATCGCCCGAAGGGCTGAGATTGAGGGTTTCCGCCGCGCCTTCGGGCACCGCCGTGCCGAAACCGAGGGCCGCCTCATCGGCGCGCGCGGTGCGCGCACCAAGCCGCACCGGCAGATGCGGCGCATAATGGCTTGCAAGCTGCCCGGGGGAGCGTGGCGCATCGGGCGCGTCCTGCCCGCCCGCCGGGGTCTCACCGGTGAGGGCGGCAAGATCCTCGCGCGTGACGGCGCCGGGCCGCAGCAGATGGAGCTGCCCCGCGGTGATCGCGACGACCGTCGATTCAAGCCCCACCGCGCAGTCGCCCCCATCGAGGATCAGCGCGACCTTGTCGCCAAGCCCTTCCGCCACATGCGCAGCGCGGGTCGGGCTGATCCGGCCGGACGGATTGGCGCTTGGCGCGGCGACGGGGCGATCTGTGGCCCGCAGCAGGGCCTGTGCGACCGGATGGGCGGGGACCCGCACCGCCACTGTATCAAGCCCCGCGCTGACCAGCAGCGACAGCCCGGCTTGCGCGCGGCGCGGCAGCACAAGCGTCAGCGGGCCGGGCCAGAAGCGGGCGGCAAGCTGTTCGGCGAGTGGGTCAAACCGGGCGATCTTGCGCGCTGAGGCCAGATCCGCGACATGCACGATCAGCGGGTTGAATTGCGGCCGGCCCTTGGCGGCGAAGATTTCAGCCACCGCCTGCTCATTGGTCGCGTCGGCGCCGAGGCCATAGACGGTTTCGGTCGGGAAGGCGACAAGCCGCCCGGCGCGCAAAAATGCCGCCGCTTCCGCGATCGCGCGCTCGTCCGCGGGTTTGATATTGGCCGTTTTCATCATCCTCATTAACATAGGGCGCATAGAATAAACCATGTCCAGGGTCGAGGAGAGTATTTCATGTCCGACTATACCGCACCGCTCAACGATATTCGTCTGGCGCTCAAGGTGGCGGGAGGCATGGAGCAGCTATGCGATACCGGCGCGTTTGGCGAGCTCAGCATGGAACTTGCCGATGCGGTGCTGGAGGAGGCGGGAAAATTCGCCCGCGATGTGGTCGCGCCGCTCAACCGGGTGGGCGATACGCAGGGCGTGCGGCTGGCCGATGACAGGGTAAAAATGCCCGACGGCTTTGCCGAGGCCTACCGCCAATATGTCGAAGGTGGCTGGATGGGGGTTGCCTGCGACCCCGAACAGGGCGGGCAGGGGCTGCCGCTGCTGCTTGCCAATGCGGTCGATGAAATGGTGATTTCCGCCTGCATGGCCTTTGCGCTGGCCCCGACGCTCACCCATGGGGCGGTCGAGGCGTTGCAGGCGCATGCGACCGATGAACAAAAGCGCATCTATCTGACACGGCTGATTTCGGGGGAATGGACCGGCACGATGAACCTGACCGAGCCGCAGGCGGGGTCCGATGTCGGCGCGCTGACCAGCAAGGCGGTGCCGCGCGGCGATGGCAGCTATGCGATTACCGGCGGCAAGATCTTCATCACCTATGGCGAGCACGAGATGTCGGGCAATATCGTGCATCTGGTGCTGGCCCGGCTTCCCGACGCGCCGCCCGGAACGCGCGGCATCTCGCTTTTCATCGTGCCGAAATATCTGCCTGACGCCGATGGCAAGCCGGGTAAACGCAACGATCTGCGCTGCGTGGGGCTTGAGGAAAAGCTCGGTATCCATGGCAGCCCCACCTGCGTCATGGCCTATGGCGAGAATGAGGGCGCGATCGGCTTTCTGCTGGGCGAGGAAAATCGCGGCATGGCCTGCATGTTCACCATGATGAACAATGTGCGGCTCAATGTCGGGCTTGAAGGCGTCGCGATCGGCGAGCGCGCCTATCAGCAGGCGCTGGCCTATGCGCAGGAGCGGCGGCAGGGCAAACCGCTCGGCCAGCAGCATGCGGATGTGCCGATGGTGCCGATCATCACCCATCCCGATGTGCGGCGCATGCTGTTGCGGATGCGCGCGCTGGTACAGGCGGCGCGCGGCGTCTGCTACGCCAATGCGGCGGCGATCGATCTGGCGCGCAAATCGCCCGACGATGCGGCGCGGGCACGCGCACAGGCGCGCGCCGACCTGCTGACCCCCATCGCCAAGGGCTGGTCCACCGATATCGGGGTCGAGGTCGCCTCGCTCGGTATCCAGGTGCATGGCGGCATGGGCTATATCGAGGAGACCGGCGCGGCGCAGCATTTCCGCGATGCGCGGATCGCACCGATCTATGAGGGCACGAACGGCATTCAGGCGATGGATCTGGTCAGCCGCAAGGTGCCGATGCAGGGCGGTGCGGTCATCGGTGACTTCATTGCCGAGATCCGTGAGACAGCAGCAGCCTGCGAAAATGCCAACCGCGCCGAGCTTCAGACAATCGGCACAGAGCTTGCCCGTGCGACCGATGCGTGGGAAGCGGCCACCCGATGGTTGCTGGAACGGGCAGCCGACGCGCCCAATGATTGCCTTGCCGGGGCGACGCCCTATCTTGAGCTGTCCGGGCTTGTGAGCGGCGGTTTTTTCATGGCGAAGAATGCGCTGGCCGGTGCAGCCGGCGCAACGGTGCAGGATGAGGCGGCTGTTGCGACCGCGCTGTTTTATGCGCGCAACATTCTGCCCGGTGCGCTGGGGCTGGTGACGCCGGTAACGGCGGGGGCGGATGCGCTATATGCGCTTGATGAAAGCCAGCTTGCCCCGTGAGCGCCATCCGCCCTGCCGCGCATGCCGATATTCCGGCGCTTGCCGCGATCTACAACCATTATATCCGCGAGACGCCGGCGACCTTCGACATCGCGGAGAAGGATCTTGATGACCGCGCCGCCTGGTTTGAGGGGTTTTCGCTGACAGGGCCTTACCGCCTGTTCGTCGCCGATGCGGCGGGGGAGGTGCTGGGCTATGCCTATAGCGGGCGCTTCAAGGAACGTGCGGCCTATGCCAGCTCGATCGAGACCAGCATCTATCTGCGCCCCGATGCGACCGGCAAGGGGGTGGGGAGCGCGCTTTACACCGCCCTGTTCGCCGCGCTTGCGCAGCAGGATGTGCATCGCGCCTATGCCGGGATCACCCTGCCCAATGCGGCATCCGAAGCAATCCACCGCCGTTTCGGTTTCCACCGGATCGGCATTTATGGCGAAGTCGGGCGCAAGTTCGGCAAATATTGGGATGTCGCCTGGTATGAACGCGCGCTGTAGGGAAACCGCACATTCGCGGCCTCCGAATCGAACGGTTGTTTGACAAATTCATCCATAGCCATATCCTAGGGAAATGGTGCGTTATCACGCGCCGATGGAATGTGATGGGATGTCGCGCGCGTTGCCGGCCCTGTGAGCCAGAGCCCCCTTCATCCCAGCTGTGAGATTTGTAACTGCGATTGAAAGTGACTTGCTATGTCGATGACACAGGATGATGGCGGGTTGGATATTCCAACACCGGCCAAGCTGACCTTCCCCTTTGAGGAGCCGCCGGCATTCGGCGAATATATGGAGGTCGCGCCCGGTATCTACTGGCTGCGCGCGGCGCTGCCTTTCGCGCTCAACCATATCAATATCTATCTGCTGCGCGACGGGGATGGCTGGACGGTCGTCGATACCGGGGTGCGCAGCAAGGAAATCCAGGCCAGCTGGAAAAAGATGATCGACGAGCTGGGCGGCGGCCCGGTCAAGCGGGTTTTCGTTACCCATTTCCATCCCGATCATGTCGGCAATGCCGGCTGGTTCTGCCGCGAATGGGGCACCAAGCTGTGGATGTCGCGCACCGAAATGCTGATGGCGCGGGTGTCTGAAGCGAACAATATGGCCGAGGTGACCGAGGAGGCGACGGCCTTCTATCGCGCCGCCGGATTCGATGACGACCAGATGGAGGCCTATTACAATCGCCGCTCGCGCGGCTTTACCTTCGGGGTCGAGAAGTTGCCGGTCGGTTTCCGCCGCGTCCAGGATGGGGAACGGATCCGCATCGGCGATCATAATTGGGAGATCGTGGTGGGCCGGGGCCATTCGCCCGAGCATGCCTGCCTTTATTCGCCGCATCACAATGTGCTGTTTTCAGGCGATCAGGTGCTGCCCAATATCACCTCCAATGTCAGCGTGATGCCGAACGAGCCGGAGGCCAACCCGCTCAAGGAATGGATTGATTCGCTGGAAGCCATTCGCGACCGGTTGCCCGACGATATGCTGGTGCTGCCGGCGCATAACCGCCCCTTTTACGGGTTGCATGCAAGGCTGACGGCGCTGATTGACGGACATGAGCGGAATCTGCGCGATCTGCACGATCTGTGCGCCGACCCCAAGCGCGCGATCGATGTGTTCCCGGTGCTGTTTGCGCGTGAAATCGATAATGACGTGCTGTTCATGGCGACAGGCGAAAGCATCGCGCATATCAATTGCCTGCTGCAGCGCGGCAATCTGGCGCGGGAGGTGGATGGTAACGGTATCGCCTATTACCGGCAGACCGATGTCACTCCGGTGAAAAGAAAACAGGCGGCGGAATAAACCGCCGCCATGAACAGAAGCGTCGCATCAGGATGCGGCGCGACCCGTATATGAAAAGACCTGCCTTTTTTGAAAGGCAGGTCTTGTCACTTTTGTGTCAGCTGTCGCGGCAGGCCCTCAGCTGTCGTCAGCTGTCGCGACAGGCAATGACAACCTTGCCTTTGACTTTCCGGCCTGACAGATCGTG
>OBJS01000310.1_pt1 | contig 12147 bp, 8 predicted proteins | sample 1519851 | NCBI WGS metagenome assembly OBJS01 (sample SAMN03019806, study PRJEB22545) | beach sand metagenome | biome: beach; feature: sea beach; material: beach sand | place: USA: Municipal Pensacola Beach, FL | collected 2010-10-20 | depth 25-47 cm m
ACGTATTGTCGTGGGCATTCGACAATACGTGCCGGTATCGTCAAGGCCACATTCAGGATCATTAAACCCTTCACTTGTTCGCTACTCAATTGCAGCGACTCCTGGATCAAAACCAACAAGGGCGCATGATTGAACCAAACCACAAAAGAGAGAAAAAACGCAAACCAAGTGATGTGAAGCGTTCTGATTTTAGGATCGTTTACAGCCAATAGATTTAAATTTTCGGTACTCATGAATGTTCCTTGCAAGACAGCTTGTCTCCACAGAGACGCAAAAGTTGCGCGCCTCAGAGCAATCCATATGCCATGCTGTGTACGTTGAAGGAGCGCAATGCTTTACCAACCAGTTAACAATAACTTAGCCGTCCTTTAGGATGAGAACTGCATACGCTTTGAACGGCATTGATGATTTTATAGTCAAGACTGTGCACCAGAATGTGGCCTCACGGGAACTGCCTCCCTCATTTGGTGCTTAGAAACGCAGGTCAATTTTCCCTCAGGATTGTTTATTGTTTATATTCAATTGCTTATCATATCGATTCTAGTGGCATAGCTATTGCTGAGAGCCAGCGGAAACGAATGACCGTGGATCGCAAACAACCTGGGTCAACAAAACTGATGAACATCATCTTTTCAATATCAACTGAATAAACGGGGTACACATGCGTGACGCGCATCGACCGAACATCATCGTCATCGGCAACGGCATGGTCGGCCAAAAATTACTGGAAAATCTAGTAGAAGCTGAAGTACATAAGCAGTTTAATATTCTGACTTTTTCTGAGGAACCTCGCCCAGCGTACGATAGAGTGGCGCTAAGTTCTTTTTTTTCAGGCAACCGTGCAGAGGATTTGTCTCTCGTACCCGAGGGATTCTTTCAACAGAACGGTATCGGCTTACAACTTTCAGAAGCCGTCACTGAAATTGATAGGGCTAAAAAAGAAGTGTGTACCGAGGCCGGGAATCGCTATACCTACGAGCTATTGATTCTTGCCACCGGATCTTATCCATTCGTGCCACCGTTACCGGGGCGTGATCGAAAACACTGCTATGTCTATCGCACGATCGAAGATCTTGAAGCAATTGCTGCTTGCGGCAAACAGAGTCAGATCGGCGTCGTGGTTGGCGGCGGCCTATTGGGTTTAGAAGCCGCTAAGGCACTAAAAGACATGGATCTAGAAACCCATGTGGTAGAGTTCGCACCCAGACTCATGGCGGTACAGGTAGATGAAATCGGTGGACAGTTATTACGCAGTAAAATTGAAGCCTTAGGCGTACAGGTCCACACACAGAAAAACTCAAAAGAAATTGTGGATGGTAATCAACATCTGCATCGCATTAATTTCGTTGACGGCGAACATCTTGAAACCGACATGATTGTGTTTTCCGCGGGGATCCGACCTCAGGATGCATTGGCGCGCCAATGCGACTTAGCTTTGGGAGAGCGAGGCGGTATCGTCATCAATGACCATTGCCAAACCTCCGATACCTCTATTTACGCCATTGGTGAATGCGCCTTATGGCAAAATCGTATTTTTGGGCTGGTGGCACCCGGCTATCAAATGGCAAAGGTAGCAGCAGAACATATCGCCGGCGGATCGGCTGCTTTTACTGGTGCAGATATGAGTACCAAATTAAAGCTATTGGGCGTGGATGTGGCCAGCGTTGGCGACGCTCACGCTCGTACGGAAGGTGCGCGTTGTTTCAATTATTTGGATGAAATTAAAGGTGTCTACAAAAAGGTGGTAGTAGACGCTAAACGCGAACGTCTGCTCGGTGCCGTGCTAGTAGGAGATGCTGAGGAATACGGTACACTCCTACAAATGACACTGAATGACATGCCGTTGCCGGAAAATGTCGATTCTTTGATTTTGCCACACTATGATGGCAGCGGCATGACAGGGCTGGGCGTCGACGCTCTGCCGGAATCCGCGCAAATATGCTCCTGTAACAACGTCAGTAAAGGAGATATCTGCCAGGCAGTGGGTTCGGGCGCAACCACACTTGCGGCCATTAAAGAGGCCACCAAAGCCTCTACTACCTGCGGTGGCTGCACCGCTCTAGTCGGTCAAGTATTAAATGCGGAATTACTCAAATTAGGTGTCGAGGTAAACACAGATATCTGTGAGCACTTCCCTCACACTCGTCAGGAGTTGTATCACATAGTACGTATCAACAACATCCAAACATTCGCTGAATTGATAGAAAAACACGGCAAAGGTAGGGGCTGTGATATCTGCAAACCCGCAGTAGCTTCTATTCTGGCTTCTTGTTGGAATCAATATATTCTAAAACCGGAACATAGCCAGTTACAGGATACAAACGATAGATTCTTAGCCAATATGCAAAAAAACGGTACCTACTCGGTAGTGCCTCGTGTGCCAGGTGGCGAAATCACCCCTGACAAACTCATTGCCATTGGTGAAGTGGCAAAAAAATACGACTTGTATACGAAAATAACCGGTGGTCAAAGAATAGATTTGTTCGGTGCCAGGCTCGAGCAGTTGCCCGCCATATGGGAAGAACTTATCGCCGCTGGATTTGAAAGCGGTCATGCCTATGGTAAAGCAATGCGTACGGTGAAATCCTGTGTAGGCAGTACTTGGTGTCGGTATGGCGTGCAAGACAGCGTAAGCATGGCGATTCAAATCGAAAATCGTTATCGCGGCGTGCGCTCTCCCCATAAGTTAAAGCTAGCCGTATCCGGATGTACTCGAGAATGCGCTGAAGCACAGAGTAAAGATGTCGGTGTGATCGCAACTGAAAAAGGGTGGAATCTCTATGTCTGCGGCAACGGCGGCATGAAGCCGAGACATGCCGATTTACTGGCATCGGATCTCGACGATCAGACTTTGATCCAGTACATCGATCGCTTTTTGATGTTTTATATACGCACGGCCGATCGTCTACAGCGCACTTCCGTCTGGTTAGACAATCTAGAAGGCGGTATTGACTATGTCCGACAGGTAGTCTGTGAAGATTCTTTATCCATCGCCACAGAATTAGAAAACGACATGCAGTCTCTAATAGATAGCTATGTGTGTGAATGGCGCTACACTGTCGAAAATGAAGAAGAACGTAAGCGATTCTCTCATTTTGTAAATAGTTCTGAACCGGATAGCGGTGTTCAATTCGTCAAAGAGCGCGGGCAAATTCGCCCGGCTTCGACAGATGAGCTCCAGCAAATCCCTACGCAGGCAATAAATTAGAGCCTGTTCCTGTTTGAATATTGCGCTGACTATTTTTGACCAACGGCACTCAACAGCATGTATTTTGTTGAATGAATAGTTTGGCGTTAACCAATTTAGGAGCCGTCAACCCATGACATTAAAGTGGACTCAAGTTTGTCTTCTTGAAGAGATTTTACCGAACACCGGTTGTTGCGCGTTGTATAATCAAATGCAGATCGCAATATTTCGGGTAGATAGTTCGGAACAACTATATGCGGTACAAAATTATGATCCCCTTGGCGAAGCGAATGTCTTATCGCGAGGCATTGTAGGCGATGTCAATGGAGAATTAGTTGTGGCTTCACCCCTGTATAAACATCACTACTCATTAAAAACAGGAAAATGTTTGGAAGACGAAACGGTTCAAATTCAAACCTATCCTATCCGAGTGGAAAATGGCCGAGTGGAACTCGGTACGGTTTCTTCACATTAATACACTACTTAGGCAGTTTAAATGAGTCATTTCCTAGATAGATTACAGTTTTTCAAAAAAAAACAAGGACAATTTGCGGACGGCCATGGTGAGATCAGCAATGAAGATCGCTCCTGGGAAGATGGTTATCGTCAACGCTGGCAGCACGATAAAATTGTCCGCTCTACCCATGGTGTCAATTGCACCGGATCCTGTAGCTGGAAAATATACGTTAAAAACGGCCTAGTGACTTGGGAGACTCAACAGACGGATTATCCGCGTACTCGCCCAGACTTACCCAACCACGAACCGAGAGGATGTCCCCGGGGTGCCAGCTATTCTTGGTACATATATAGTGCTAATCGACTCAAATATCCATTGATTCGCAAAAAGCTGGTGCAATTATGGCGGGCCGCTAGGCAAACTCACGATCCCGTAGATGCCTGGGAATCTATCGTAGAAGACAGCGAGAAAGCGGCAACCTATAAGCAACAGAGAGGTTTAGGCGGTTTTGTCCGGGCAACTTGGGATGAAGTGAATGAAATCATCGCCGCTGCCAATACCTACACAATTAAACAGTACGGCCCTGATCGAGTATGTGGTTTTTCACCGATACCTGCCATGTCGATGGTGTCCTACGCAGCCGGCACTCGCTATTTGTCCTTAATTGGCGGTACTTGTTTGAGCTTTTATGACTGGTATTGCGATTTACCCCCTAGCTCTCCTCAAGTGTGGGGAGAACAAACCGATGTGCCCGAATCTGCCGATTGGTATAACTCCAATTTTTTGATCTTATGGGGTTCAAATGTGCCGCAAACTCGAACACCGGATGCACATTTCTATGCCGAAGTACGTTACAAAGGCACCAAAAGCGTGGTCATTACTCCCGACTTTTCAGAGGCATCAAAGTTTGCCGACCTCTGGCTTGCGCCTAAACAGGGAACGGATGCTGCGCTCGCAATGGCCTTTGGGCATGTGATCTTAAAAGAGTTTCACGTAGACAATCCGAGTCCATACTTCTTGAATTATTGTCGTCAATATACGGATATGCCGCTGTTGGTCAAATTGGTGCCTCACGAAGACGGCGCCTTTAAAGCAGATCGTTTTCTTCGCGCTTCAGATTTTAACGATGCGTTGGGTGAGGAGAACAACCCCGAGTGGAAAACAGTGGGCTATGACGAACATTCAAAGCAATTTTGTGTGCCCACTGGATCAATAGGTTTTCGCTGGGGGGAGCAAGGTAAATGGAATATTGAAGAGAAGGACGCCACTGGTCAAGCCACCCAGTTATCTCTGACTCTACTCGACCAACGAGATGAGGTGGCTTCCGTTGCATTCCCCTACTTTGGCGGAAACGAACGTGAACACTTTCAACATACGGCACACAACGATGTATTGTATCGCAACATTCCTACGAAGAAAGTGACTTTGTCTACTGGCGAAGAAGTCTTAGTTGCCACTGTCTATGATCTATTATTGGCTCACTACGGTATTGATCGCGGTTTAGGTGGCGACAATGTCGCGACAAGTTACGACGATGACATTCCTTGCACACCAGCGTGGCAACATAAAATTACTGGCGTTAAATCTCAAGATGTGATCACCGTAGCCCGTCAGTTTGCCGAGACCGCCCATAAAACTAAAGGGCGCTCCATGATTATCGTGGGTGCGGGGCTGAACCACTGGTATCACAACGATATGAACTATCGCGGCTTAATAAATATGCTGTTGATGTGCGGCTGCGTGGGCCAAACAGGCGGTGGCTGGTCGCATTATGTGGGCCAGGAAAAACTTCGACCACAAACCGGATGGACAGCGCTCGCGTTCGCTCTCGATTGGAATCGTCCACCCAGACAGATGAATGGCACCTCTTTTTTCTATAATCATACCAGTCAATGGCGTTACGAAAAGGTGGGTATTGAAGAGATCCTTTCGCCGTTAGCGGATAAAGAAAAATATTCCGGTAATGTTTTAGACTATAACATTCGTGCCGAGCGTATGGGTTGGTTACCAAGCGCACCACAACTGAATACTAATCCGTTGAATTTGGCTGCTCGAGCGGAAGAGAATAACTTATCAGTAGAAGAGCACCTATGTACCGAACTGAAGTCTGAACAGATCTCAATGGCTTGTGAAGATCCGGAAGATCCACAAAATTTTCCCCGTAATTTATTTGTCTGGCGTTCTAATATTTTGGGTTCAAGTGGTAAAGGTCACGAATATTTCTTACATCACTTGTTAGGTACCAAACATGGACTGTTGGGCAAAGAACTGGGTGACGACACGAACTTAAAACCAGAAGAGGTAAATTGGCATGAGCAAGGTGCCACCGGGAAGCTGGATCTGTTGGTCACTTTAGACTTTCGTATGTCTACCACCTGCCTCTATTCAGACATCGTGTTACCCACAGCCAGTTGGTATGAAAAGGATGATTTAAACACCTCCGACATGCACCCTTTTATTCATCCATTATCTGCAGCAGTAGATCCAGTATGGGAATCGAGAACTGACTGGGATATCTACAAAGGAATAGCGAAGAAATTTTCTGAAGTCTGTGTCGGCCACTTAGGCAAAGAAAAAGATGTGGTATTGACCCCGCTGATGCACGATTCCCCTGGTGAAATTGCCCAGCCCTTTGAGGTAAAAGATTGGAAAAAAGGAGATTGCGATCCCATTCCTGGGAAAACCATGCCGCAGATTAGCGTCATCGAACGCGACTATCCAAACACTTATAAAAAGTTCACCTCTCTTGGACCTTTGATGGAGTCCTTAGGCAACGGTGGCAAAGGCATTCATTGGGATACAAAAACGGAAGTAGAATTCCTCGGCAAATTGAATCATCCCGTCTTAGATGAGGGTGTTTCTAAAGGACGGCCACAAATTGAAAGCGCCATTGACGCCGCTGAGGTAATCTTGTCTTTAGCACCAGAAACCAATGGTCAAGTCGCCGTAAAAGCCTGGGAATCCCTAGGTAAAATCACCGGCCGCCAACACACTCATTTGGCAGAACCAAAACAAGACGAAAAAATACGTTTTCGAGACATACAAGCGCAACCGAGAAAAATTATCTCTTCCCCCATCTGGAGTGGGCTCGAAGATGAACATGTCAGTTACAATGCAGGATACACAAACGTGCATGAGCTGATCCCCTGGCGCACCCTAACCGGAAGGCAACAGTTCTATTTGGATCACCAATGGATATTGGCTTTTGGTGAAGGCTTTTGCCAATATCGTCCACCAATAGATACCAAGACTGTGAACCCGATATTAAATAAGACGCCTAATGGCAATCGAGAAATTGCGTTAAATTGGATTACGCCTCACCAAAAATGGGGTATCCACAGCACCTATACTGAAAACCTGCTGATGCTTACTCTTTCAAGAGGTGGTCCCATTATTTGGTTGAGTGAGGTGGATGCAGCAAAAGTCGACATTGCTGATAATGATTGGGTAGAAGTGTTTAACGTCAACGGGGCGTTAACCGCGCGCGCTGTGGTCAGCCAACGGGTAAATGAAGGCATGACGATGATGTATCACGCCCAGGAACGTATCGTCAATAATCCAGGCGCTGAAACCACCGGCACCAGAGGCGGTATTCACAACTCGGTCACTAGAGTGGTACTCAAACCCACCCACATGATAGGCGCCTACGCGCAGTTCAGTTATGGTTTTAACTATTACGGTACTGTCGGTTCTAATCGAGATGAATTTGTTATTGTGAGAAAAATGAATGAAATTGATTGGCTCGACGGTGAAAGTCAACCCTACAAGCAAACAGACGGAGCAGTAGTTTAAATGAAAATACGCGCACAGATCGGTATGGTATTAAATTTAGACAAATGTATTGGTTGTCATACCTGCTCTATTACCTGTAAGAACGTTTGGACTTCCCGAGAAGGCACCGAATACGCGTGGTTTAACAACGTCGAAACTAAACCCGGTGTCGGCTATCCAAAAGAGTGGGAGAATCAGGATCGTTGGAAAGGTGGTTGGAAGCTGAAAGGCAATGGTGAATTGCAACCTAAAATTGGTGGCAAATTTAGGGTGCTGGCCAATATTTTTGCCAATCCAGACTTACCAGAAATCGACGACTATTACGAACCATTCGACTTTGATTACCAACACCTACATGAAGCGCCAGAGGGCAAACACCAACCCACTGCACGACCTCGCTCACTGATCTCCGGTGAACGCATGGAAAAAATAGAATGGGGGCCAAACTGGGAAGAAATTCTGGGTACAGAATTCAAGAAAAGATCAAAAGACAAAAATTTTGACCAAGTACAAAAGGAGATTTACGGTCAATTTGAGAACACATTCATGATGTACTTACCGCGTCTATGTGAGCACTGTTTAAATCCTGCTTGTGTAGCCACTTGCCCCTCCGGTGCAATTTACAAACGAGAAGAAGACGGCATTGTACTTATCGACCAAGATAAGTGTCGTGGTTGGCGCATGTGCGTGAGTGGATGTCCTTATAAAAAAATCTACTATAACTGGAAATCAGGCAAGTCGGAAAAATGTATCTTTTGCTATCCTCGTATAGAGGTGGGACAACCTACTGTTTGCTCCGAAACCTGTGTGGGTCGTATTCGCTATCTCGGTGTGTTGCTCTATGATGCAGATCGAATTGCGGAAGTGGCTGCCACACCCAACGATCAAGATCTCTATAAAAAACAGCTAGAGATATTCTTAGATCCGAATGATCCAGACATCATTGCGCAGGCCAGAAAAGATGGCGTTCCAGACAATTGGTTGGAAGCAGCGCAGCGTTCACCAGTTTATATGTTAGCAATGGACTGGCAACTTGCCCTACCCTTACACCCGGAATACCGCACCTTGCCCATGGTTTGGTACGTGCCTCCCCTGAGTCCAATTCAGAGTGCTGCGGACAGCGGCGCCATCGGCATGAATGGCATCATTCCAGATGTCGACAGTTTGCGGATCCCACTAAAATATCTTGCCAACATGCTCACCGCAGGAGACGAAGCACCAGTGTTACTGGCCCTAAAGAGACTCCTCGCCATGCGCGCCTATAAGCGAAGCGAAGAAGTGGATGGAGAAGTCAATCATAAAGTTTTGGATGAAGTTAACCTCACTCGCGAACAGGTTGAAAGCATGTACCGCTATTTGGCTATCGCCAATTATGAAGATAGGTTTGTCATCCCAACCGGCCACCGAGAATATGCAGTGGAGGCGTTCCCAGAAAAATCGGGTTGTGGCTTCAGCTTCGGTAATGGTTGCTCCGATGGGAACTCAAACCTAGGTCTATTTGGTAATAATCGCGCCAATTCAACCACAGTGAAGTCCTTGTCTGGATCTGAGTCTGCCACCGAAGGCAATCCATTAGAGATCCGTCAATTATTCTCCTCCCGACGCTAAGAGGTGATGAATGAAAAACCTTAAGCTCATCTCTATTCTGCTCTCCTATCCAGAGCCTAGTTGGTTCTGTGAATTCGATAACATGATTGAATACATCAATGCAGATCAAGAGTTCACCCCGGAGCAGAAGCAAAAACTATTAGAGTTTATTGAGTTACTCTCTTCTGAAGATGTTCTGGACTCTCAGGAGCGTTATGTGGCTACCTTTGATAGAGGCCGCTCTGTATCTATGTTGCTGTTCGAACATATCCACGGCGAATCAAGAGATAGAGGCCAAGCCATGGTGGATTTGCTGCACACTTACGAATCACGCGGATTTGAACTGAGCGTATCAGAACTACCCGATCACTTAACTGTTTTTTTAGAATTTCTATCCCAATGTGCTCCCGAGGAATCTGTTCTATGGCTTTCTGAGGTTTCGAATATATTGGTTCTCATTTGTTCTAGACTCTACGAACGGCAGAACCCTTATTCAGATCTTTTCAAAATACTCTGCGAGCTCGGCGGAATAACTGAGTTTGATAACCAAACGCTGAACCAGGTGAAATTGGAGCCAAGGGATGATACACCCGATGCTCTCGACAAGGTTTGGGAAGAAGAGGCGGTACGTTTTGTTGGTAATAATGTCATGGGGGGCGTACCCGCTTCTTCTGACCAACAATCTATAAACGACCTAACGCTTAAATCTATATCATAAAGGAGCCAAACCATGGCATGGTTGAATCATTTCATTCACGAACTTCTTTTTGGGCTTTTCCCTTATTTCGCTCTGACGGTTATGGTACTAGGTTCAATCATAAGATTTGACCGCGAACAATATACTTGGCGAAGCGGATCCAGTCAGATGTTGCGCAATAGATCATTTAGGTTGGCAAGTAACCTATTTCATTTCGGCATCTTATTTCTCATGCTAGGTCATTTTGTCGGACTCTTAACGCCACCCAAAATCTATCATGCATTTGGATTATCGACAGCGGACAAACAGATCCTTGCTATGAGCGCTGGAGGCGCTGCTGGCATTGTTTGTTTTGTCGGACTAACCATGTTGTTACATAGACGGCTCTACGATCCCAGGATTAGAGCAACGAGTTCATTTAGCGATATTTTGATTCTTCTACTCATTTATGCGCAGTTGATCTTGGGTCTTTTTTCAATTGTTGTTTCCGCGTTTCATATGGATGGTACACAGATGGTATTGCTGGCAGAGTGGGCCCAACGAATTGTCAGTTTCAGATCTGATGCCGCCGATCAACTCCTACACGTGAATTGGGTATATAAGTTACATGTGTTTCTCGGACTCATTATCATCTTAGTATTTCCTTTCACACGATTGATACACATCATCAGTGCCCCCATATGGTATCTAGGCAGAAGTTATCAGATTGTGAGAACCAGAAGGTAAGCATATGTCCAATCCCATCGAAATCAAAATATCAGAGCCACTACATACCCAGAGCCCAGCTGAATCTGTTGATACTGTTGTTAAAGTCAATGGGCAAACCATCAGCGAAGAGACCATTGCTCGGGAAATGCAATATCACCCAGCAGACAATCAAGAGCAAGCATATTTTCTGGCCACCCAAGCGTTGGTGATCCAAGAGGTTCTCTGTCAACGTGCTGACTCTCTATTCGTCAATCAAAAAACCAAGTTAACTTTAAATACAGACAAAAAAATCGAAGCTGTGCTAGAAGAGGAAGTAGCAGTACCTACCCCTTCTGAGCCAGAACTTAGGCGGTATTATTCTCAGAATGAAGACAAATTTAGAACCGGCGATTTGTTGGAAGTCAGCCATATCTTGTTGGCAGCCGCACCAGAAGATGCCGTCATGCGACAACAACTGAAAGAAAAGGCGTATCTACTCATTGAACAATTAGTTAAACAACCCAAGAAATTTTCTAAATTGGCGAAAACCTATTCCGCCTGCCCTTCCAACAATACGGGCGGCAGTCTTGGACAAATTAGCAAAGGTCAAACCGTTGTGGAATTTGAAAAAGCCTTACAAACCTTGCCTGAAGGACTTTCACCGCACCCAATTGAATCTCGTTACGGCTTTCATATAATTCGTATAGACAGAAGAGTAGAAGGTAAATTGTTGCCATTTGAGTTGGCGCGAGATCGCATACATCAATACATGTTTGAACAGGTACAAAGACGCGCCATCAGTCAATACATTTCTCTATTATTAGCAGAGGCAGAAATTGAAGGCTTTGACATCAATACGCCTTCTAGTCCTCTGGTCCAGTAGAAAAAAATAGCCACTCAACTAGAGTGGCTATCCGATGGCCAGATGATGCTATCAATCTCTCTAAATGTTTCGCACACTCACCTTAGGCAGATTTTCGGTTTCTTTTTCTTTAAACTCTCCTGCCCCCATACCCAATTGATCAGGGAAGAAGAACTGCACATCTAGATCAATTTCTTGAAAGTCTTTAGGTAGTTCGTAGACATCGAAACCTGCCCTGGGATACGCACCTGGAAAATTTTCAAATTTCATTTCATCATTCGGATCATCTACATATAGTAGTTTAACGCCCACAGGAAAGGTCTCTGGTATATTGATTCTGGCAAATACGTCCCAACCGTAAGGACTAGATAACCATAGCCAAGAACGTTCACGATCGATGTCTAAATTCTTTTCAAAATCGCTTAGTTTCCCGTCGACAATGCCCCAGGCGTTAACATCCGGGGAAATGGCAGAATTAAAACGTGCACCGGTCTGCTCGTTAAAATCTAATGCAATATAGATGTGAGGCTCCACCAGAAAACGAGTCAAAATATCTGCTCCGGGGATATTAATTCGCGCCTTAAACCCAAGCATTTGATCAAAAATATTCATCTGTGCACGAATTTTAAATACAGGCACTTTGGCAACCACCACAGTCAATTTAATGATAACGTTGGTTTTTACGGGCCCGCTCACAGCGCCTACCGGCACAGCTTTAATATCTTCAAAAGTGTTGAGATTAACTCTGGGCGCGAATCTCGTTAATACGCCGGTATCTATTTCTGCAAACACAGAATCCAATACTCTAGCGCCGGCCATGGGTCCAATCAAAGGATAAAAATCTTCGAAATTGAGAAAATTTTTGGTATCAGTGTCAAATTATACATTGTGAAGGGGTC
>OBJS01000311.1_pt1 | contig 12115 bp, 11 predicted proteins | sample 1519851 | NCBI WGS metagenome assembly OBJS01 (sample SAMN03019806, study PRJEB22545) | beach sand metagenome | biome: beach; feature: sea beach; material: beach sand | place: USA: Municipal Pensacola Beach, FL | collected 2010-10-20 | depth 25-47 cm m
ACAGATCAGCCGTCCAAGCAGGCCCTCGTTGACGCCGGAGAGCCCCTGAGCCGTATAGCTCTGCTGATAGGAAGACGGCTGTTGAGCCATCGCCTGCGGGCCGCCGAATGCGCGTGACATGGCCGCTGTAATGGCAGCGTCAGGTGTACCATCCGGAAACTCGACAATGGTGCCGTCCGGCGCTTCAATCTCGATCATTCGATTTGACCCGTGGCAGGATTGTAGCGACGGCGCTGCGGCTGTTGAGGCTGCATGTTCTGCTGCGGCGTAAACTGCTGCGACTGCTCCCCGAAATCGCGATCAAACGCGGCGCGGCGGAAATCGGCCTGCGCCGCAAGCACCTGATCAAGACGCTCAAGGTTTGAAACAAATTGATCCTGCGTCTGAGATTGCTGAAGTGCACCAAGACTTGCCTGCAATGCAACAAGTTCCTGAATTGCCACTTGTCCGAGTGCGCCGCCGGTCGGGGACGCCTCACGCATGGCTTGCAGCTTGTCGAAGCCGATATTTGCCTTGATCGTCTCAAGCAAGGACGAAAGGTTGGCTGCATCGGTGCCGGGAATGCCTGCGAGAACTGACCCAAATCCGGTTGTGCCAACAGGTCCGCCGCCGGTCTTCGCAAGATTAATTGCGCGTTGGATGTCCTGACGCACAACGGTATTTTGTGTTTCAAGGCTCTGCATGGCCTGCTGCGCAGCCTTAAGACGTTCCGGCATCGAGCCGATGCGCTCGCCCTCAAGCTGGCCCGCTTTCTTGGCGCTGGACACGTCGTATTGCGCGCGCGGATCGACGCTGGGCGGCATGACGGGGCGAAGGTCGCCCGCAGGCTGCTGCGGCACACCCGGAGGCTGAACAGCGGCATTCGGATCGGTCGGCATCCCGGCGGGCGGCTGCATACCCGCGTTTGGCTGGGGGGCTCCCGGCATCATCTGCGGACCACCGGGCGGAACAGGAAGCGGTGTCGGCTGCCCTGTACCGGGGTTGAATGCAGGCTGGAACGGCGCGCCGATCTGCACCGGATTTCCGCTCGCGTCCATGCCCATCCGCACAGCCATGCCAGACGCCTTGTCGATCAGGAAATAGCCGTCCCCCGAGGGAACAGCGTAATACTTCCCCGCCGTGGCCCGGTCCTGTTCAGCGCGCATCTGCGCAAGCTCCCGCTGCGCCGCAAGCTGCTGCTGGAAGCGCTGATCCTGTGCCGCCTGCTGGGCCTGAAACCGCTCCATCTCAGCCGCGTTCTGGCGCTCGAAGCGTTCGTTCCAGCGCTGATCCTCCATGCCAGCCTGCGCCTGCCCCATCATCAACTGCGATGCGAGCCTGCCTGCATAGGGATTGCCCTGCTGGTTTTGCAGCGCATAGATCGCGCCTTCGTATCCGCCAGCAGTTCCCATCTGATCGCCGGTGTCGGGATTGACGAAGGGCCTGGCTCCCATACCCTCAAGCAGGGCGCGCGTGGCCGCCTCCTGATTCTCGCTGTCCTTGCGGGATGAATAGCCGAGAAGGCCCTGATTGAGAACGTGCGCCAAGCCGCCATAGACCGAACCGTTGTTATAGTTCGGCTGCTGCATGAGTAGCCGCGTCAGACGGCTTTCGTCGGTAAAGCGGTCGCCTAGCGCCATGACAGGGCCTCCCGGTAGTTCACGGCGAGATAATCACCGAATTTCCGCACCGCATGAGGGATGATGCGCTGTACCTCCTGCGCCATGAGGCCGACGGTTTCAGGGCCGCCCCAGATATAGCGGAAGCGATAGACGCCAAGGCCGTTATCGAGAGTGCCTATCCGGCAGATGTCATTTTTCAGCCGAACGTCAGACCAGCCGAAGGGATTGAGTGTAGCAAAGGCATTTGCGCCCGCGCCGAGCAGACCATAGAGCCCCTGATTATTGGCCGCCTGATTTTGCAGGTTCGCGTTATAGGCATTCATCTGCCCGTTGTACGAAGCATAGATCGAATCCGCGATGGGCGTCTGCCCCACCTGCGTCTGCGGTGTGCCGACGAAGTTCGGGTTCTGCACCTGCGACCCGCTCATCATGGCGGCGAGTTCGTTCAGCGGAATCTGGCGCTGCTGGATCATTTCGTTGATCGCGCGATCCCGTGCCAAGGCTTCCATGTTGAAGCGCTGGCCCATTTCTCCCGTCGCCGCGAGTTGCGCCGCGATGCCGAAATCGTTCTGGCCCCGGTTGTAATCGTCCATGGCTCGTTGCCACGCCTCGGAACCGTAGCCGATACCCTGATTGGCAAGGCGCGTTTCCAGAGCGGCAAGGCGCTGATCCGCCTGCGGCTGATTACGCTTCAAGAGCGCGTTGTACGCCGTGTCCCATGCAGCCTGATCAGCTCTGGGGGCTTCACCAAGGGACGAATAGTCAAGCGGCTGCGCGAGCCTGTCACGCACTTGAGAAAGCTGCTGGTTTGCCGTCTCGCCGTACTGGATGCCTGCCTGATTTTGCAGGTTGAGAATCTGCTGCTGTTCCGGCGAAAGCGTCGTTGTGGCGCTATAAAGGGGCGTCCCGTCTGTGCCTGTGCCGCGCTGGCTGTATTCGAGCGAACCATATGGCGTGTATTGGTTCACCATATTCAATTCGGATTGCGTGATCGCCGTTTCCCGGTTTGCGGCGGCCTGTGCATTGGCGGTCTTGACGGGATCGGGCGCGGGCGGCGGGGACGGGCTTTTCTTTCCCATGTCACTTGTCTCCAAACAGCCGGTCATATTCCGTCCGGAGCATCCGGCAGATGACGGCGTGTCGTTTCATTCCAAAATGATGTGCAAGCGTCGCTTCGGGCTTGAAGCCGATATGGCGGTTCACCCGAAGGGCGAGTTCATTGTCGTGGGGCGTGGCGGTCCAAATCTTGTTCACGCCCACTTGATGAAAGGGGTATGCAAGCAAACCATTGATGATCCGCCGCCTTGCCCACATCGGATTATCCGATGCCATGCTCAATTGGATCGTGCCGTATTCCGGCTGATAGTCGTGATAAACAACCCCGGCCAGCATTTTACCGTTGCTCACAACCCCGATTGCCGCGCAAGGCCCAAATCGCTGCCCGTACATATGCGGTATTCTCTCCGCAACCCATTCCGATACCGCCTGATCGAGGCCGAACAGAAGTTCGCTCAAATCTGGCCGCCCGGGATGAATGTCAGGTTTGTTGCCACCCAGCTTGGCCGCGCCACCTGACTTGCAACCCTCACCCTCAATGCAGCGGAGCGGCCCATGCCTCGAATGCCGCGCCAGCCGCTGTAAATCTGATCCGCCGCGCCCCATGTCCCGATGCCCCACTTCGACACGCCCCATTTTGCCGAATTGGTTGAGGCGGACGGTGTAGGCTGGGATGTTGGCGGCGTAATGCGAAAATCGGTGTAAAGATCAATTGCGGCGTTCGGGTTGCCGTTGCTCTGAAACACAGGCTCAACGAGTTTGAACGCCTTGGACGCGCCGGGCGAGCGGAAATAGCTGAATGCCTGAAGCGCATCCCCCTCGATATTCGATCCGTTATCGCCGCCCTCGGTGTCGAAGCGATAAATCGTTCCGTCCGAGCCGCCGAAGTAAATATTCTCACCCAGAAGGCTCCAGCACACCGCGTCAATGCCGGTAAACCGGCACGGCGCACCCGTCAGCGTGTTGAACACGTATTGGTGGAACCGCGTCGATGTTTGTGGGATGTTGAAAATCAGCATCGCGCCACGCGGATAGATAATTGGCTGCCAGCCGTAAAGCGCGCCGAACGACCGCTGCGCATCGTTCACGGCCTTGTTGATCTGCGCAGAAAGGGCAACGCGCTGCGTCTGTGAACGGTCGAGGCTCAGGATCGAGGACGCGGCGACAAAGCCGTCCTGCGTGATCATCACAAGATCGGCCCCGGCCTTGATGATGCAGCGCCGTCCGATAGGCCGCCCGATCCTGAACACGCCCACAAGCGACCACGTGGCGGCGTCCGAAGGATCGGTGCCCTGATAAATTATCGCTTCGCCTTCCGATGTGATGAACACCGCCACATCGTCTGTTCCGTCCCCGCCGTCCCGCGTCCACGTCCCCATCGCCATGATGTAGCCGCCGAGACGCGCCACACCGGCAAGCGAGAAAGACGACGCCGTGCCTGCGATGCTGTTGACCGCGAGATACCAAGCCTTGAGGCTATCCCGCTCGCCAAACCACAAGCGGCGCTGGTGCAGGTTGCACCAGACCAGATTCGCTGCCGTCGGCCCCGTGATCGACGCCGTTCCCCATGACGATCCGTCATAGAGCAGCGGCGTGTCCTGACCGTTCATCGCAATCAGGAAGTGCCCCCCGGCAGTTCCGATCTGGACGTGCTGGAACCGGCTGTTCAGCAGCCCGGAAACAAGCGCTGACCCCACTGAGCCCGATGTCGAAACGTCATAAACCTTGCCGTCATTCACCGCAAAAAGCTGCGCCGATCCGCTCTGCGGCGCATATTCCAGCAGTGTCTCCACATTGCCGGAAAGCCCGGTGACATGCGGAGTGTAGCCCCGGCGAAGCGTTACCTTGTCCGTGCCGGGAAACCAGTTGTCGAGAATGACCGCGTTTTCCTGCGGCATATCGGCCAGCGCGTTTTCCGTATCCCATCCACCGACAGGCGGCGGAATCGAGGCGGACTTGGAGGGAACGCCGCGCATCAGTATAACAACGTGCTTGTGCTGGCGACGGGCGGTGCGCCGTCGAACCGGCGGCCGCCACGGCCAAAGATGTCGGCAACACGAACCGTGCCGCCACTCGCCCTCTCGTTGGATGCAAGATCATTGAAATAGCGCTGATAGTCCGCCGCCGCCTTCGCTGCTGGCTGCCCTTTCGCCATCAGATATTCAAAGACCACAGCGCGGGTCAGAAGTTCCTCGTCAATGATCGTCGTGTCGGTATCCGCGGCGAACTTCGCCTGTGCCGCGCCGCCGCTCGACTGGCACCAGTTTTTCGAGACATACTCAAAGGCAAGGGATGCCCCGGCGGACAGCGCGGGAAGCGTCAGGATTGCATCGCCGCGATAGGCGAATTTCGGCTCGGTCGGCGTCGTGTTGAGAGTTTTGAGGCCCTGCCACTCGACGGGGGAAACCGGCCCGGACAAGAGTTTCGAGGTGGAGCGGTTCCAGAATGTTTCCGGCACGATGCGGTCAAAATCGGCAGGCAGAATGCCGGTTTGCGTCTCGCCGGAAACCGATGTGAACGTGGTTTCCTTCCGCAGCGCCTGCCACGGAAATGCCTTCATGATCTGACGCCCGGCCTTGTTGGCGAGCCGGAGCAACTGACGCGCGTCCGGGTCGACGCTGCCGACGATTGTCGAGGGACGAAGAATGTCCACTTCGTCCGCAACGTTATTCGTGATGTCGAGAAGCGTCATTCACATATCCCCAAACGAAAAATGGGGGCCGAAGCCCCCACAATTCATCAGTTGCTTGCGATCAGGCCGTTCGTTTCCAGCCGCGCCTCAAGCTCCGCCACGCGGGCCTGAAGGTTGGCAATAACCGAAAGAACGGTGTTGCCCTCATCCGCCGTCACGAATCCGTAGCCAGACGAATTTGTCAGGTTCTGAATCGCATAATCCGGCGTGCCGGGTGCGGTATGAGTGAGGGTGGTAAGCTGGGCAGTCAGGGCAGCACCCTGAGCAACCGGTGTTGCGCCGTGGAACGCGATTTTGTCCGACGCGCTCTGACCAAGCGTAGTGCCCGACGTATTGCCGTCGGAAAGCTGCTTTACAGCCATCTTTCTGTTCCTTCTTCAGATGTTGGATTACGCCGTGCCCGAGATACGGGTTGCGAGACGCGGATCGACGGCCTTGACGCCGTAGAGAACGTCGAGACGCCATGCGCTTTCGTCGTTCACGCCGTCATAGACCGGGATGACGCGAACGCTGGTGCCCTTGTAGGTCTGGCGGCCCACATCGACGGCACCCGGAGGCGAGACGAGCGGCACCGTCACCAGCGCAAAGGCGTTCTTGTGGAACACCATGTTCTGACGATAGTTCGTTGATGCCGTTCCAACGCCGGTAATGGCCTTCGTGTTGAGGTCCGTGACGCCGGACGTGACAGCGATGTTCTGCTGCGCACCGCTCCAGATCATCGCGGGCGAGAAGACCAGCGTGTTCGAGCTATAAGAAATCACGGTGAACTGCTTGGCAAAGCTCAGCCGCGCCTTCGTCACCGGATTGACGGCCCATACATCAGCGATGGTGAACACGTCGCCCGGATTGAGGTTGAGGCTCGCCACCGTGATGGTCTGCTGGTTCGTGTCCTTCACGTCGTTGTAGCTGATCGTGGAGGCGGTGACGGAACTATTGACTGTGCCCGACACATCAGACCCGACCGTATGCGTGGCGACATTCTGCGACATATACATGTCAACATTGGCCACCATGCCGGTCGCACCCTTGCGATACGACGGCTTGTTGATCGTATCGTTGAAGAGGTTGGTCTGCGAGCCGACAAGCGCCCAGTGATCCGCCGGGGAAAGCACGGCGCACCGCTCATCTGCGGGAACCGCATATTCGTCCAGACGTTCGGGGGCCTTGGCGAAGTCCGCGAACGAGTTGATGAGCTGGCCCGCTTCGCCCACCCAGTTCGGGACGAACTTGTAGAGGCCGTGCAGGTCCACGTCGATCTGGTTGGCAAGCTGCACCATCGCGGGCTTGATGACCCGTTCGGACAGTTCCTTGATATCAAGCGTGAGCTCCTGCGACGTGAACTTGAAATCCACGCCCTTGCGCTTGTCCACCGTGATCGAGGTCTTGCCTTCGACCGAGTTCTGGACATTCATCGTTGCGCCGTCACGAACTGTGAAGTCCGTCGGCTTGCGGATCGAGATGGTTTCGCCCACCTCGTAGCCGTTCACCTTCTTGGCGAAGTCTTCCTCGTAACCGCGAAACACCTTTTTCGCCATCACGAGTTCGTTGTCGAGGATCGCCACTGCCGCCTTGGCAATGATATCCGCTGTCAGAGTGGTGTTAGCCATCTGAATGGTCCTTCTATGGGATCAGCGCGCCTCACGGCGGGCTTCATGTTTCGGTTAGCCCGGAAGCCCCAAATGCTTCGCCATTTCTCCTGGCGTCATGTTGCTTGGGTTCTTGACGCCCGCGCCGCCCTTCCCCTTCACGGGAGCGGAGGGCTTGGCGGGAGCGGCCTGCTTCTGGGCCGGTTTCGGTTTTGCGCTGGCCTGCATGCGGTCATAGAGCATGGCCTTGTGCGCCATGATCGCGGTCATCGGATTGAGCGGCCATGTCTTGGCCTCCTCCGCCGATATGCCGTGGGTCTTCGTCACGTAGTCGATCACTTCCGACTCGTTGAAGCCCTTGATCTGGCGTTCCACAATCTGGCGTCCCTCCGCCATGCGCTCATCGGTGAATTTCCGACGGGCTTCGGCGGCTTCGGCCTCTTTCCTGCTCGTCTCTTGCGTGATCTTCTGAAACTCGCCATTCAGCCGGTTCATTTCGTCGCTCACGCGGCGGGCCTGGTCCGGACTGGACTGCCACAGCGCGTTGAGGTCGATCTTTCCCAGCCGTTCGATTTCAGACTTGATCTGCAAGCCGCGTGAAAAGGTCTGCAAGGCGTCGCCTTCCAGCGTGGCCAGACGCTCAACCGTTTCCAGTCGGGCCTCTGCCTGCTTTCTCTGCTCGGCAACGTCCTGAAATTTCCGCGTGTAACCGGCTTCGAGGTTCTTGGCGAAGTCCTGCAACTTCGTCTTGACCTCTTCGGGGATTGCACCTTTCGGGATCGTGAGTTTTTCACCCCCGAAGTTCAATTCCTCCGCTTCCGGCTCACCTTGCGTGTCTTCGTTTTCTCCGTCGCCGTCACCGGACGCTTCGCCATCCGCATCCTGTTGTTCCGGCACTTCGGAACCTTCTTCCGGCTCGCTTCCTTCGGGCTGGCTACCCTCAATCGGCTCATCCGTTTCCGGCGCGACTCCCTCGGCAGGGTTGCTCGCATTGTCTTCCGTCATTGTGTCACTCCTTGGGGCGCATCACTGCGCGCCTATTGGACCGGCTGCCCTCCCATCGGAGGTTGACCGGCTCCCGGCACCATGCCGGGCTGTTGTGGAGGGGCAAGCCCCTCCATCGCCTGCACATTCGGCGGCAGCAGCATCTTCAGCCGCTTCGCCAGAACCTCTGCACCCTCGAAATCCATGTTCTCCGCGAGAATGTCGCCGATGAACTGCGCCGATCCGGGCACCTGACGCATGATCTCGATCAGCGTCTCTCGCGTTTCCTGACGCGCCGTCGCGTAGTTAACACCGGCCTCGACCGACACGTCGTACCGGCCAACATTCAGGTTGTAGAGCTCCGGGCCGCCTTCCATGTTCTCTTCCTGCGGTCCGCCGTCCTGCGACATGAGGTGGATCACCTCTTCCTTCTTGTTCTCGCCAAGAATGCGAATTGTCTGACGTTCGGAATAAACCGCCGGAATGATGTCCACGAGAATGCGGCCCGCCCCCTCTATCGCGCGGTTGAGATTGTCGAGGAAATGGAAATTGGACGTGTTGGCCTGCCGCTCCCTTGCGAGAATGGCGCGGCCGGACTTCTCATTCGATTCAGCACCGAGCGAACTGTCATAAATGCCGGTAATAGCCTTCATGTCGTCAGCCGCCGTCATCGCCTCTTGCACCGCCCCTGCTGGCACACCGGCAAAGGGCTGGCGCTGGGGCGGCGCAGCCCCCTGCACCGGGCGATAGGTCAGGAAAGCGTGACTGCGGGCGTTCGCCGTCATCCACTTTTCCATTTCGTTGCCGTCCGGAATTGAGCCTTCCGGGATCAGCCAAGGGGCCTTCGGCGCAAGCGCAACAAGCTCGGTCGCAGCGGTGCGCCAGAAATTGAACATGGCCTGCGGGTCCTTGGCATCGCGGATCAGCGAGCGGAAATGCCGGTGCCCGTCGATGATGACCTCATCTCCCCACACGGGACAAACCGGAATGACCTCGCCGGGCCACGGGTCTTCCTCAAGCACCTCAACGCCGGAAATCACACGGCGCTTGACCTCGTGATAGGCCGCCTCCCGCTCACGCCGAATTTCAAGGCCGGTCATTTGCAGGAACCCGGCAATCAATTCGTCGTCCTTGGCCTCATCACCGATAACGATACCGCCCTGCTCGAAAAGCTTGCGCGACATGGCGGGCAGATCGTCGGCCCGGACCGTCCGCCCGTCGCTCATCTGGTAGAGCTTGCGCTTCTTCTCCGTCCGCTCGAAATATTCCGCTATGCGGATCATGTCGCGGTCCATCCAGTAGGATGTCATCTCCGCGTCCATGCCCTCGAAGGATACCGGGGTGGCATTCGGATAGCGCCGCTCGAATGTCTCCGGCGTCAGGAAGTCCGACACGAAGGCATAGTTCCAGTCGGAACTGTCAAACTCCGTCGTGCTCACGTCCCAATGCACCATGAGCGGATTGGGAATGCGGTCAATATAGGCTTCCATGTCGAACGTGTCGGCGTTCACATAGTCGATGCCGATACGGAAGAAGCCGAAGCCGCCTGAAATCGCGTGTTCAATCGCGGTGTCGTACGCCACGTCGGCCTTGCGGCGTCCGTTCTGGATCGCCCTCACAAGCCCGTTGATGACTTCCGCCGTCTTGATATCCGCGAAGTTATCCGACGGTGTGACCTTGATCGCAGGCGTGTTCTGGCGGGCCTCGTTGACGATCTGGCGGATGAATGTCGGCAGCCGGTTGATCGTGAGGCAAGGACGGCCCTCGGTATTGCGCTGCTTCTTGATGTCATCCGGCCATTGCTCGCCAAGGCGCGCGAAACGGATGTCTTCCTCCGCGTGCGTGCGGTTGAGAACCGAGCCGGACTGGCTTTCTTCAAACCGTTCCAGCGCATCCTTGATGACGGTTTCAGGCATTGTCCCTCGTCATCCGCTTTGCATAGTCGAGATACGATTCTGAACGTGCCAGTTCCCGATTCAGCGCAACGTGTGCCAATGCCCGGCCCAAGAGCGCGGCAGTGTCTTCCCCCCAGCCCTCCACGCTTACGTCGTAGGTCACTATTCCGTTTTCGACGCCGTTTTCGTGGTCTGCGATCAGCCGTGCGAGAATCTTCTTTTGGTTCTCTAGTTCATGGAAATAAAACGACCGAACAGTTGCTGGCATTGAGTCAACCGGCAACATTTCGGGGAGAGTGACGACATCATTCAATGTCTTTGCGATTTTCATTGCCGGGCCTTCTCCAGCATCTCAAGCAATGCGCCGTAGCCCTTCGCCATGTCGTCTTCCATTGCCTTTGCCGAATTGCCGCTGTCGGCGGTCTGCATCACGCCGTCGTAATTTCTCATGGCTTCCTCGTAGGCCGCGCAAGCGTCGGGCTCGCTCATCACGCCTTGCAGGACCAAAACGGCGTATTTGTGCGAAACCAGCTTGTGGACGTAGTACCGAGACGCACGAAGGCGGCGGGCAATCTGGCGCATGATGTCTGATGCCTGTGCCTCATGGCCCGACATGCCGCCGCAAGCGTCTTCCCAATCTGCAATTTTTTGCATCACCCCATCCATGCGCCCGGCGTCCCTGCAAATGAGGGCGTGACGACGCGCTCAACGCGCGGTACCGTCATCGCCGGGAAAAGCTCGGTGAACGCCCACACCATCGCGTCAACACGGTCCGGGCTTCCGTCGCCCTGGTATCCGTCAGCCGTCATCTGGCACATCTGCGTTTCAAGTTCGGGAAACGAGCCGACATGCGAAATGCGGCCCGCCTGATACAATGCGGAAATCGGCTCGGCCCTGACATGCTTGCCTCGCGTCGCCCTGACCTCCCGGATCGGCAGGTTCATGCGCACCGTGTTCAGTGTATGCCGCACCATGTCGCCGCCCTGATTGATCTCAGTCACGATGCAATCAGCGTCGTACTTGTCGAACATCGCAACAGCTCGCCGCGCCCAGTCAATCGGGCTGCCGCTCAGTGTCGCGTCCTCAAGCACATAGCCGCGCTGATCGGGGCCGGTCGCGCAAATCATGATGCCGTGCTCGTCGGAGCCGGGGTTGTGGCTCACAGCCGGGTCGACCGCCACGACGATGCGAGACAGTTCCGGGGCCTTGTCTCTCCGGTAGGCGTGGATCGTCTCGCGGTTCCAGATCGCGCCGATAACTGCGGGCTCATACTCGCCAAGCCAGATATGCGCGTAGCGCGTCGGGTTGTTGCGGTAGTCGTGTTCCCGCTCGTCTTCCAGTTCCTTCGGGAAGAACGGGTTGTCGGAATAGTTGGCCTTGACGACGATTGAATCCTTCGGAGGGTTGATGCCCCGCAGAAGCGCGTCAACCGGGTCTTTCGGGTTGCGCGGGTTCCATGAGAACCACAGTTCCGAGCCCGGCGCACGAATGGTTGGGCGGAGCATTTCAAGGCTGCGCTCCGATAGCGTCTGCGCTTCCTCAGCCCAAGCCCAGTCAAAGCCTTCGAGTGACTTGATGCTTTCCGCCGTGTGATCCTGCATCCCCTGAAACAGGATGATGCCGCCGCCCGGCGTGACGATCTGATCATTCAGGATGCGGAAGTGCTGCTCCACTCCCATTGCCCTGATCTTGTCCTCAATCAGCCGCTTGGCCGATTCCTTGAGGCTTTTCTGCACCTCTCGGATGCAGACGCCTCTCGAACCGGGCCGCATCAGGCAACGCTCAACGCCAAGCTCGGCAAAGAAATGCGACTTCCCCGAGCCTCTGCCTCCATATGCGCCCTTGTAACGGCTGGGCTGCAACAGAGGCGCGAAGACCTCAGGAGTCGGCAGGCTGACTGTTGACAATGCGTCGCTCGATTACGAGAGGGCCGCCGCCGTCGCCGGTGATTTCGTTCTTGTCGGAAAGCCCAAGCTCGCGGGCAATGATGTTCGGGTTCAGCAGGTCAGCAGCAGCTCCGGCGAACTTCTGCGTTCGGATGACTTCCTCCACTCGCGTGACGACTGCCGAAAAATCTTCTCTCTTGCCGTATTGCTGCCAAGTGGACCGTGCAATATCGAGAAAGATGCACAACCCCTCGATGGTCATGGCGCGCATCTTCGGGAACGTCTCTTTCGTCACAACCCCTTGAAACGCAAAGCCCTTTACCTCATACAGCGGATTGTCTTCCACCCATTGGAAATACTCGACGCAAGCATCCCAGAGCTTTTCAGCGTCATCGACATGAGCGCCCCTAAAGGC